>JGI25911J50253_10000967_pt1 | contig 10064 bp, 7 predicted proteins | sample LauGreSBDMM110SD_3_FD_50253 | JGI IMG/M metagenome (IMG submission 50253) | reverse complement strand
CCCCGCCTGTGTCGAATGGCACGGCGGTTTGCGTTGGCTCTGGGCTCCGGCATCGGCGGCGGCGCAGTTGCGTCAGGCCGCACAGCAGGCAGGCGGTCATGCCACCTTGTTTCAGCGGGCGCAAACGGGGGCACCAGACACCAAGGTGTTTTCTGAATTGCCCTTGGTGCAGCAGCGCATTCAACGAGAATTGCAAAAACAATTTGATCCGCATGGTGTGTTCAACACCGGACGCTTAGGTATTTAAATCACATGCAAACCAATCTCTCACCCGAATACCGGAACACGGCCGACGGACAGGAAGCCGAAGCCATATTGCGCAAATGCGTGCACTGCGGTTTTTGCACGGCCACATGCCCGACCTACCAATTGCTGGGGGACGAGCTCGATGGGCCGCGCGGGCGCATTTATCTGATCAAGCAAGTGTTAGAAGGCGAAACACCGACGCGTGACACGCAGTTGCACTTAGACCGCTGCCTGACCTGCCGCAACTGCGAAACCACCTGCCCCAGTGGCGTGCAGTACGGCCATCTGGTCGATATAGGACGCAAACTCGTGGACGAGAAAGTACCGCGCCCGGCCAGCGAGCAAGCGATGCGCTGGGCTTTGAAAGAAGGCTTGAATTCACCGTTGTTTGCCCCGGTCATGAAGCTCGGACAAACCGTGCGTAGTTTGTTACCCGGCGGCATCAAAGCCAAAGTGCCCGAAGCACGCAGCGCAGGCGCATGGCCGACACAGACCCACGAACGCAAAGTCCTGTTGCTGGCCGGCTGCGTGCAACCAGCCATGAGCCCCAACATCAACAGCGCCACTGCGCGCGTGCTCGACGCTTGCGGCATACAAACCGTGGTCGAGCCGTTGGCTGGTTGTTGCGGCGGCGTCAAATTCCATTTGAACGACCAGGACGCCGCCATTGTTCAAATGAAAAACAACATCGACGCCTGGTGGCCGCATGTGGTTAACGGTGCCGAGGCGATTGTGATGAACGCATCAGGCTGTGGCGTCACCGTCAAAGACTACGGGCATATTTTGCGTAACGATGCTGTCTATGCCGAGAAAGCCAAACGTATCAGCGAGCTGACCAAAGACCTGAGCGAGTTGTTGCCTGATTTGCTGCCCGCCTTGCGTCAACGTATACAGCCGCAGACCGCGCAAGCGCAAGGCTTGATGGCGTTTCACCCGCCTTGCACTTTGCAACACGGTCAACAATTAAAGGGCGGTGTAGAAACCCATTTGAACCAGTTGGGGTTCACCTTGAAAGTGGCCAACACGGAAGCGCATTTGTGTTGCGGCTCGGCCGGCACTTACAGCGTGTTGCAACCGGTCATTGCCACCCAATTGCGCGATCGCAAGCTTGGAAATTTGAACGAGATGCAACCCCGGGCCATATTGAGCGCCAACATAGGTTGCATCACGCATTTGCAAAGCGGCACACAAGTGCCCGTGCGGCATTGGGTGGAAATGCTGGACGCGGCGATTGTTTAAAGCGGTTGACTACAGTCGCTGCTTAACGCAAGGTCGTATTCAAGCGTTTCAAAAAGGCTGGTGAGAGTAGCAAATGCTCTTCGATCAGGGTGCACAACTGCTGCCGGTCAAAAGGTTTGAGTATCAGGGCATTGGCGCCGACATCGACGCAGCGCTGGTGGTCTTCGCTGCTGACATTGGCGGTCAGCACCAGCACCGGCAACTCTTTATGCGGTGACGGCCACTCGGTGCGCAAGCGGCGTGTCGCTTCTATACCGTCCATCACCGGCATCAGCATGTCCATGAGTACCATATCAAAGCTGTCTTTTTCCAAGGCATTCAGCGCCTCCATCCCGTTGCCAGCTTGCACCATCACGGCTTGCGGCCAGTGGGATTTCACCACCTGACAGGCCAGCAATCGGTTGACCGCACTGTCGTCGACCACCAGAAAGCGCACCGCAAATGTTTGCAGCTGATTGGTACCGAGGTCGACGCCCTTGGGCTGGCCCGGCGCCTCGGTGATCACCAGCGGCAAGCTAAACCAGAAACGTGAACCTTTACCGGGTTGGCTTTCCACGCCTATGTTTCCGCCCAGCAGTTTCACCAAGTTGCGGCTGATGGCCAGGCCCAGGCCGTTGCCTCCGTAAGCCGAGGCGGTTTCGTTGCTGGCTTGCTCGAAGCGCTCAAAGATTTTGTCCAGCCGTCCGGGTGCAATACCGATGCCGCTGTCTGTCACCGAAAACAACAGTTGATCGGCTTCCCGCTCAATCCGCAAAGTGACCGTTCCCTGGTGGGTGAATTTGATGGCGTTGCCCAATAAATTGACCAGCACTTGCATGACCCGGTGCCGGTCGGACACCACCCACGTCGGCAGCGTGTCGACAACTTCCAGGCTGTAGCGAATTTGCATGCTGTTCACCCGTTGCTGGAACAGATTGAAAGCGGCGCGTACCGTGGCCATGAGCTCGAACGGCTCCTGCCGCACTTGCAGTTGTCCGCGTTGCAGTTGAGAGAAGTCCAATACGTCGTTGATGACCGTCATCAGGTGATCGCTTGACTGCTGGACCAGCTCGGCCAGCTCCAGCGCGCGCGGGCGTTGCTTGACATGCTGGCGCAGCAAATCACTGAAACCGATGATGGCGTTCATGGGCGTACGCAGTTCGTGGCTGAGCAAGGCAATGAAATTGTCTTTGATGGATTGCGCGCGCAGAAGCTCGGTGCGCTTTTGCAGCAAATGCACTTGTCGTTCTTCGCTCAAGCGCAGGCTACGCTGGTACAGGCGGTGGTAAATCAAGGGCAGTGACAGCATGAAAATACTGATGGCCACATCGTTCCACGCGTTTTGCCGCAGCATTTGCGGTGTGGCGACGTAAATTGCCGGTATCCAGCCCTGCCAGACGCTCAAGGCCATGCCCAATAGGCACAGCAGACAGACCACCAGCCAGAAAATGCCTTCGGCAAAACCGATCAAAAACAGGGAAATCATGGGCAGCATGACCATCCAGTTGAGCGAATTTGAAAACAAGCCGCCGCTGTGAAGGGATTCGCGCACCAGGTGAAAAAATGCATAAGCCAGCGCGGCGTTAAGACTCCAGCGCAGCGGCAACCCAACCGCATAAAGCAGCATCAGCGCCAAAATGATGAGGCTCAGCACATGCGCGTTCTGCCTATCAACCGCGTCCGGCGACAGGCTGCCCAGCACCCAACTCATCAAGGCCAGGCAAAACGTAAAACCCATGTAAAACTGCCCCTGAGCGCTCACCCAGTGTGCAGGTAGCCGGTTAAACCTGCTGCTGCTTATTGGCGGTGACGGGGGTGTGCGCTCAGCCATGGGCCGCCTCTTTTTTTGCCAGCCAAACTTCGACACAAGTTTGCAAATGGGCTTTGTTCAAAGGTTTGACCAGCACATCATTCATACCGGCCTCCAGGCAGGCGGCATGATCCTGAGGATGGCTGCTGGCGGTCAGCCCGATGATGGCCACGTCGCGTTGTTGTGCTGAATCAAAGGCACGGATGGCGCGCGTGGCCTGCAAGCCGTCCATGTCGGGCATGATCAAGTCCATCAGAATAATGTCCGCCGGCCGGGTTTGAAGGCTGCTGATACAGGCTTGAGCGCTGTTGACACTTTGCACCTGAGACAAGGGCCATAACTGCTGGCACAGAAAGGTGGCGACTTGCAGATTGACCGGGTTGTCATCTACCAGCAGCAAACGCCACGACCGGTTGCTGATGCCAGGGTCAGGTGAGCCGGGCGCCGTATCAGGCAGCTGCGGCGGGTCACAGGGCAGCAACGGAATGCGGAACCAGAAGGTCGAGCCTTTGCCGCGCTCGCTGTGCATGCCTATATCGCCGCCAAACAAATCGACCAGGCCTTTGCAGATCGCCAGCCCCAAGCCGGCACCGCCGAACTGGCGTTGCGTTTCCTGGTCGGCGTGCTCAAAGCGGTTGAAGATAAAAGCTTGCAATTCCGGGGCAATGCCGACGCCGGTGTCCTTGACCTCAAACAGCAGTTGTTGATTGTCCCGCTGTATATTGAGTTGCACCAGGCCGCTGGGTGTGAATTTGAACGCGTTATCAATCAAGTGGCACAGCACGTCTTTCAAACGCGCTGCATCAGTGCTCACCCACTCTGGCAATTGCGGATTTAAGCGGGCGCGAAATTGCACCGGGCTGTCCGGCGCGCGGGTGAAATTCTGCATGCATTGCTCGAACGCGTCGCGCAAGCGTGTGGGCTTGAGTTGCAAAGGCATGCGCCCGGCTTGTATTTGAGAGAAATCCAGAATCTGGTTGACCAGTTTGAGCAAATGGTCGGTAGATTCGCGCACCAGTGCCACTGTGCGCAATCCTTGCGGGTCGTTGGCGAGTTCGTTGTGTATCACTTCGTTAAAGCCCAGAATTGCATTCATGGGGGTGCGCAACTCGTGACCGACCGAGGCCAGAAACTGATCCTTGTAAGACTCGGCACTCAGCAGCGCCGCGCGTGCTTCGCTGAGTTCCTGGTTGCGCGCATTGATCTCGTCAAGCTGCTTGAGGTAAATGCGTTGGTAAATCAGCAAACCTATCAGCAGGCTGATAGCGGTGAAAGCGTAATTGCCCAACGACCACAACAAATGCTGGTGTCCATAGACATAACTGACCGGCAGCCAGCCTTTTTCCGTCAACGGAATCAAGGACAGTACAGACAATATGACCAAGCCTATCCATACCAGCGAGTCCCGCCAGCCCAGCAAAAACACAGCCGGCACCGGCAGCACCATCAGCCAGATCATGGTCGAGGAAAACAAACCGCCGGTGACCCAGATGGCGTAAAAAATCAGCAGGCCGGATTGCGCCAACAGCAAGTGCGTGGTCAGCCGCATCGACCATTGCCATTGCCAGAAAGCCAGTCCGGTCAGCACCACCCCTGCTATGGTCAGCCAAAACACATGGTGAAACGCAAAGGGTTCGATCAGCAGCAGAAACACCAACAGATTGAACAGGATGGCGCCGAAAAAAACCGCAAACGCTGAAAACTGTTGCCGTTGGACTTGTTCAGGCAAATGAAGATAGAGGTATTGAAGCCAGCGCAGCATGGGTCACTTTGAGCTTTCGCATCAACCGGAGTGAAGGGCTTTTTCTATGTCGGCGGCAAGCGCCGCCGGTTTGTCCAGCGAGGCGTAACGCTTGATGACTTGTCCATCACGCCCGATCAGGAATTTGGTGAAGTTCCACTTGACGCCTTCGCTGCCCAGCAAGCCGGGGGCTTGTTGTTTCAACCATTGAAACAGCGGATGCGCGTCTTTGCCGTTGACATCGATTTTCTCCATCATGGCAAAAGTTACACCGAAGTTTTTCTGACAGAAAGCACCGATTTCGGCATTGCTGCCCGGGTCTTGTGCGCCGAACTGGTTGCAGGGAAAGCCCAGAACCGCCAGCCCGCGCTCGCCATAGGTTTGGTGCAGTTCTTCCAGCCCGGCGAATTGCGGTGTGAAACCGCAGGCGCTGGCGGTGTTGACGATCAGAATAACTTGGCCGCGGTAATCCGCCAGGCTTACCGGCGCGCCAGCGATGCCACTGGCTTGAAAATCATAAATAGAAGACATGCTCATGGATCTTTCTTGCTGTGATGTTGGATTGTCGCCAATATGGCGGCAAACACAATCAGCAATCCTCCGGCGATTTTGCGCAAGCTCAGTTCAGATGCGCCCATGTACACAGAGGAGGCAGAGGCAAAAACAATCTCGGACAACATGACTAAGGCGGTCGTGTTTGCCGGTAATCGTGCTGCGCCGTATTGCAGACTCAGATTAGATAAAAGCAGGCACAGCGATAAACCCAGGGCGTACGGCCACCAGCTGACATCCGCCGGCAGACTGACCAGCGCCTCGGGCAAGGCCATCGCGGCGGCGGCGCTCAAGCACATGCCGCCGGCGAACATGGCACCCATGCGATCGGTTTCGGGCAGGTGCGCGAGTTTGCGCAGCATGGCGTTGTTCAGTGCAAAGCTGGCGCCGCCTAGCAAGGCCAGCCAGTCCATGGGGTTGTCCGGCAGCGGCCAGGGGGTGTCCGGGGTTTTCAAAACCAGTGCCACGCCGGCCAGCGCCAGCGCCAACCGCAGCATGGCTTGCCGATCGGGTTTTTCGCCCAGCAGCCACCAGGCAAACAGCACCGACCAGGCTGGCATGGTGTAGAACAACAGCACCACGCGCACCACATCGCCTTGCGTGACTGCCCAGTTAAAGCCGAAGTTGGTCAGGCCCGAACCCAGAAACAACCACCACAGTTGCGGCTGCCGGTGCAAACTGAGAAACCATTGCGGGCGCATGAGGCTGATGAAGAAGAAAGACAGGCCGTACATCAAGGCCGTGGCCCACAACGGGTGCAGGCCGAGAGCCTGCATTTCACGAAACGGCCACCAGCTTAGGCCGAAGACCAGCGCGTTGGCCAGCAAGCCCAGCACCGGCGCCAGGGCTGACAAAGCCATGTGTCAGTGCCCCGGGTCCTGGCGGGCGATGTCCATCAGGCGCTCGACCTCGTCGCGGTGTTGTACGCAGTTACGCGTGTGCCAGCGTTGTATCAGCCACATATTGCCAGCTACGAACAGACCAAAGCACACAATGGCTGTGAACGCGCTCATGCCCATGCCTGTGGCCAGCGCATACAAACCGCCCAGTGCCAATATGCATGCCTGCTCGTTGAAATTTTGCACGGCGATAGAGCGGCCTGCGCCCATCAAGTTGTGGCCGCGGTGTTGCAGCAAAGCGTTCATGGGCACCACCAGAAAACCGCCGAGGCCGCCGAGCAAGATGAAAAACGGCGCGGCGACCCAGACGTTATCAATGAAATTCATGACCAGAATCAGCAAGCCCATGGCAATGCCCAGCGCCATGACCCGCGTTGCATCGGTGAGCTTCATGCGCACAGAGGCAATCACCGCACCGGCGGCTGTGCCTATGGCGACCACGCCTACCAATGAAGATGCCTGTGTGGTCGAGTAACCCAGCGCCACGGCACTCCAGGCCAGCACGATGTAACGCAGGTTGCCGCTGGCACCCCAGAATAAGGTGGTGGTAGCCANTGAAATCTGGCCCAGTTTGTCNGTCCATAACAGTTTGTTGCAGCGCCAGAAATCCGGCACCAGTACCAGCAGGTTGTAAGCCAGACTGTGTTCAGTTTGGCTGCGCAGCGGCACGGGTGCCACGCCGGTCAGCGGTATGCGGGTATTAAACCAGGCAGCCAGCCCGTACAACAAGACGATGACGCAAATGGCGGTTTCGGGGGGAGTGTCTATCCCGGTGTCTATGTAGGGCAGATCAAAACTCAACAGCACGCCGGAGATGTGTGGCCCGACCAGTTGACCGCCGATCAACACACCCAAAATGATGGAGCCTATGGTCAAGCCCTCGATCCAGCCGTTGGCCTTGACCAGCAAAGACGGCGGCAGCAATTCGGTCAGGATGCCGTATTTGGCGGGCGAGTAGGCGGCAGCGCCTAAGCCCACGATGGCGTAAGACAGCAGCGGGTGCGAGCCGAACAACATCATTAAGCAGCCCAGCACCTTGATGCCGTTGCTCATGAACATGACCTGACCCTTGGGCCGCGAGTCGGCAAAAGCGCCGACAAAAGGCGCCAGCACCACGTAAAACAGGGCGAACATGGGCACGAGTGCGGCACGCTGCCATTCGACGCCGCCTGAGGCTTTGATCATTTCAACCGCGACGACAAACAAAGCGTTGTCCGCCAGCGAGCTGAAAAACTGCGCCGCCATGATGGTGTAAAAACCGCGCTTCATATTAATAAAGGCCTGGCAGACAAGCGGGATGAGTGAGTCAAAAAGAAGTCAAATTTCAAGATGCGGGCCTTGTAGCTTGTGAGTTATATCACGCCATTTGGCGGCGTCACTGCCCTGCGACAATCCAGGTCATGCCACGTCCCATCCATGCTTTCATTCACCCAGATGCGCTGCGCCATAACCTGGCGCGTTTGCGTCAGTCGGCGGCGGATGCGCGCGTCTGGGCGGTGGTCAAAGCGAATGCTTATGGCCACGGGCTGGCGCATGTGTTCCAAGGCCTGCGCGGTGCCGACGGTTTTGCTTTGCTGGATTTGAATGAAGCGCAAACCCTGCGCGACCTGGGCTGGCGCGGCCCGGTCTTGCTGCTGGAAGGCGTGTTCGAACAACGCGACTTAGAGTTGTGTTCGCGCCTGGACCTATGGCACGCGGTTCACCACGAAGCGCAAATCGACATGCTGAGCAAACACAAAACCCAAGTGCCGCAGCGTGTGTTTTTGAAAATGAATTCGGGCATGAACCGCTTGGGATTTACGCCGCAGGCGTTTCGCTCGGCCTGGGCGCGTTTGAACGCCTTGCCGCAAGTCGATGAAATTTCGCTGATGACGCATTTCGCCCGGGCGGATGACGCACATGGCGTGGACGCGCAGTTGCAAGTGTTTGAACAACACAGCAGCGATTTGCCGGGCGAGCGCAGCTTGGCCAACAGCGCTGCTGTTCTAAGACACGGCGCGCGCGAAACAGTGTCTGCCGATTGGGTGCGTGCCGGCATCGCCCTGTACGGCAGTTCGCCAGACCATGGCTTGCATGACGCGGCGCATTGGGGCTTGCAAGCGGCTATGAGTTTGCGCAGCCAGTTGGTCGGCTTGCAGCAACTCAAGGCGGGTGACAGTGTGGGCTATGGCGGCACGTTCACCGCGCCGCATGACATGGCCGTGGGCATCGTCGCCTGCGGTTATGCCGATGGCTATCCGCGCCACGCACCGACTGGCACGCCGGTGCTAGTGAGCGGTGTGCGAACCCGCACGCTGGGGCGGGTCAGCATGGATTTGTTGTGTGTCGATTTGTCTGAGTTGCCTTCGGTGGTGATAGGTGACGAAGTGACTTTGTGGGGCAGCGCTTCCACGGGGCAGGTGTTGTGTATCGATGAAGTGGCGGCGGCGGCGGGGACGGTGGGTTATGAGTTGATGTGCGCCTTGGCGGCGAGGGTGCCGGTTTCTGTTGACGCGTGAAGTATGAAGACACGCTTTGGCCGACCATCCGGTGCGGTTTTTGCTGCGCGCACTCGCAAAAACGCCCCCTCTGTTGGCCTCAGTGCTATTTAGTTTTGCGAATGATTGTGTTGACTGTGACTGCCTGGTTGATCGAGCCGCAGAAATGCAATCGGAGAAAAACTGGGAGCGGACGATGACATGGCGACCGTCCCGCCGTGGCGGGAGCACCTCACAGATAAACGAGAATAATCGGAGTTTGACCCCAATTACCGCATCAACACCTCAGCCTGCTTTGTGATTCGCTCGATCAGTTCAATAGCAGAAGGCGCATCCCGCAGCAAACCTACTGCTTCGCCAACGGTCACATGGGCACGCTTAAAGTCTTGCGCCGCCACACCGGCGTCATAGTCGGCGCGGGCTGCATCTGGCGCTGCACGCAATTCATTCACACGCGTTTCCCATTCACGGTGTAATCCGTTACGCAGCGCGCGAAAGTCAAATTCGGGCGGCCAGTTTTTGCGCCGCAACACATCAAACACCGAAGAGCGCGCCGTCTCATCCCCGTTCGCTTGTAATGCTGCCCCCACCGCCCCGCTGGATGCCAAACTCTCGGCACTCGCCCATAAACGCGTGCCCATCAACACGCCGTCAGCACCCAGCATCAGCGCCGCCGCCAGTCCACGCCCGTCTGCGATACCACCGGCTGCCAGCAGCAGGGTGGATGGCGATTGCGCCGCCAACGCATCCGCCATTTCGGGCACCAGGCTGAAGGTGGCGCGCCCTTGCAAACCATGCATGCCGTGGCCACCGGCTTCAGCGCCTTGCGCCACGATGACTGCCGCGCCTGCTTCTAAACACGGAGGCAATTGTTCGAGCCGTTGGATCTGGCAAATCAAGGGCACACCGCGTTTGGCAATGCGTGCCGCAAAAGGCCGCGGGTCACCAAAAGACAACATCAGCGCCGCCGGTGCGTGTGGCTTGTCCAGCAGCCAGTCCAATGCACTTGCGTCTTCAGCCAGCTTCCATGTAATAAAGCCGCAGCCTATGCGATTGAGCGCGGGCGCATCATCTTGAAGTAACTGCAATGCCAGCGCATGCTGGGTTTGCAGCCAAGGCAG
>JGI25911J50253_10000962_pt1 | contig 10079 bp, 10 predicted proteins | sample LauGreSBDMM110SD_3_FD_50253 | JGI IMG/M metagenome (IMG submission 50253) | reverse complement strand
TTGATCCACAATGGTTGTTTCCATCAGCGCATCATCAAACGGCAGTTCTTTGAACCAGGCAGGAATGTGTGACTCATCGGTTGGATAGCCCACAGACGTATAGCCCAATGCATTGTCTTTGAGCTTGCACACAATGGTTTTCATGCCATCAACAATGCTTTGGCTGTAGTTGTCGCCATGCATGCGTTTGAGGTTGTTCCAGTTCATGGCTGCTCGCACATGCCCTGGCATGTTGGCACGACCCAGCCTTGCTTCTTCGGCTGAATACTTGGTCAAGTTGTTCACACGTTTGGGTGTGCCTTTTTCCCACGCAGGCCGGCTTTGGAAAGCAATCTTGAAGTCACGCACCTTGTCATAGATGCCTTCCTTCTGTCCGCCTGTTAGCACATCCAACAGCAGTTCACTCAAGAAGTCTTGCACAACCTTGGGAGTGTCTGAACGCTTCAGATCCAAGCCCATGGCCTTGACCTTGCCTGGCTTGCCATGTGTGTCCAGCCTATTGCCTTCAAGGTCATAGATCAATAGTGCATAGCGTTTCTTCTTGATAAACAAACTTTTCTCAGCCACCAGTTCTCTACCACCTTTGATCAGCTCACCCATGCTACGTGGACAGTGACAGGCCCGTTCCATAAAAGCAGGGAAGGAGGCGTTCACTTGATCTGCAATATTGTCGTAGAGTTGAACACAGATGCTTTTGTTCCACTCCATCCTGCCAGCTTCAACATCTTCCTTGATCGCCGGCCACGCACTGAAGTACGCAGAGTCAGTGTCTCCATAGATGATACTCTTGCCCACATGATCGTATTCCCCAAAGATGCACTCATTGATATAAGCATCCATGTGCCTAGCAATAATTCGTCCAGTGAGTGTGGTACTCTGACCAATTCTTTTATCGAAGAAACGACAACCTGGGTTGAGGATGGCTCCGTAGAGACTGTTAAGGTTAATTTTCTTGACCAGCTGTCGTTTATCCCAGAATGCTTTGTCTTCATCTGTAGTTGCATCCTTCTTCTTGGTCTGCATCTCTTGACGTTCACGATACCAGCGTTCTAGTAAACCTGGGATAATGCCTTTCTTTTCATGGGTCATGATAGTGCCGTTGGCAGTAAGGATCCAGGGTCTGTTGCTGTCAAATATCAGCCGCCAGATTTCTGCCGCACTATGCACTGTGGGCGCTTGGCCTTCCCAGTCAATGGTAATTTCTGTGCCTGCCTGTGTTTCCATCACAGCAGTGTATTCAAGGGTGCCAAACATGTTTTCCCAGGCATCAGCAAAGCTAGAACCCGAGTCCATCTTGTCCTTGATATACTTGTCGGTCATTATCGGCCGGAGTTGGCCAACAATCGTTTCTGGGCCCATGTTGCAGGCTCTAATAGCCGAGGGATAGAGCGAGTTAATGTCAATTGCGCCAACCCAGTCGTGCATTCCTTTTTTGGGGAAAGCAACATAGGCACCTGCGGCTTGCGTGTCACCTTGATCATCTCTATTTCTCCTGTTAGGTACAATCAACCCAAGTTGATGTGCTTCGTTAATAATAGCTTGCTCGGTAACTGCCACAGCACCCATGGTGGTCTGTAGCAACACGGTATTTTCATGTGCCAGCACGTTGGCTAGATCCAAGAACTTTAGTTTCTTGTCCAGCTTGTTCAACAGCATGGTATCTTGTCTGTTGTACACAATAAACTCTTTGAAGTCTTTGTTGTACAGCTGATCCAGTGTGCCTTCATACTGTGTCTTGCGCTCGTCTAGTTCATACTCTGAAATAGCATCCAGACTATAACTGTGACGTTCTTCGTATGTGTACTTGCGATACAACTGCATGTAGTCAAGATGCACACGACCCACAAGATCAAACGTGAGTGTTTCGGCACCAAAGCGTTCAAACATACGTTGCTTAGGCACCTGCCCCCATAGGCACATTCTGCGTGTGTCATCCTTACTGAGCACACGAGTGATACGCATTGTGGTATAGGGAATATCAAAGCCTTCACTGTTCCAACCACTCAGGATGTCTGCATCGTCAATGAGATCCAAGAAACTGTTCAGTAGATCTTCTTCACGTTCAAACAAGAAACAGTTTTCAAACTGATCGCAGATCTCTTGTGCAGTTTCCCAGCTCATGCTCTTGGGTGGAATCACCAGAGTAATAAGTTTTTCCATCCAGTCCAAGTACAACGAAATAGCAGTGATAGCATTGAATGGGTCTTCTGGTTTTGAGAAGCCTCGCAGTGGATCAAAGTCCACCTCAATGTCAAAGAACGCTGTTTGCAGTTTGGGACTTGTGGAATTTAAGTAGTTGGTCTCAAGGCATCTGTGTATGGGATTGATATCGCTTTCCCAGATGCGTTTGTTGCTGTTGACACGCAGTTCCTTTTGATACTCTTTGTTGTTGCGTGAGTGGAATCTGCTTACAGGTGTTCCATAGATTGTGCGGAACTTGCCTCTAGGGTCGTCATAGTAAAATATGTATTCGGCTGGGTATTCTCTATACTCCCTCTTGCCGTTCACACGTTCTACCACATGTATACGATCTTTTGCTCGATCGTAGAGAGCGTCTACATAACTCATATTTTTCTCCTTTGTGCGACTTTGAGCTCACACACACTCTACCTGCCGTTTCATGTCCGGCGCGACAAAATTATTTATTGCATTAACATTCTTGCCAAACCTACTGAGTCGATTGTGGTAAGAAGGATGTAATTAGCCAGCATACCAAAGGAACCGCGACTATAAGCACACCCAGCGTATATAGCACAACCTGCAATCCAGACTGGGTACATGTAAAGAAGGGGTGGATTAGGCACGGTCGCGGCCATAGTGATAGAACAGCCAATAGATATAGCCCAAGCAAGGACCTCAAAACAAAAACGAACTCGATCGCTTTTGTAATCTTCTCGGATCCAGTTAGCGGTTCCACTTAATATATCATTCATTAATCTGCATGCCTTGTGATAAAATTAGTTCTAATGTTTTGAGCGCCAAAATATTCTTTTACAGTCTGGATGACTGTTTCAATATCAAATTTTTTACAACTAAACACATCAAAGTATGCGGTATAGTTTGGCTCAATAAAGTGCCCTGTAATGTTACTGGTTGTTATCAACTGCATTAGGCTGTAGCCTTGTTTAGGATCATTGGGTAATAGAAATTCAATTATAGGATCTCCATGAGGTGTCATGTCTATCCGTTGCACAAGATCTTTAACAAAAGCCGCAATGTTCTCACGGCTTTTGATACCTTCGTTACATCCACTGCAATCAAGCATCAAGTGATAACCAAAATATTTCAAAGAGTCTTGCCTACGGTTTCAAGTATAGTGTTAAGCTCTTCGTGGTCTTGGTTGTGTTTGCCCAGTTCGGCCTTGTGTGCAATACGCACTGCCTTTTTTAGCACAGCAGGTTTGATTTCCATTTCCTCTGCAATGGCTTTAATTGTGTCGTTAAGGCCTTCGTTGAGAGTTTCAACTTCTTGCATGACCTGCATGCCTTCATTGATAAGTTGAGTAAGTTTTGCTTTTTCGGCTGAGCCGAACATACGTGCTGACATTGAATATCCTCCAGTTGATTAATTATACAGTTTGTTTTAAGAATTAGCAACTCGCAGTTTCGCCAATCTTGCCTTTTCAAGAATCTTGATATAGACCCAGCCTATGTCAAGTTCAAACCAGCGTCTGCTCAGCCGCGGATTAGCAGCGTCAAGATGGTGATTGCTGTGAAGCTCTTCACCGCCAACGACAATGCCAAAAGGAACCAAATTTCTACTTCTGTCTCTAGTCTGTCCATTACGATACCCCCACCAGTGTGCAAGACCATTTATAACTCCCGCGGCCCAGAACGGGATCCAGAGCATCTGTATGCCCCATAGTACTAATCCTAAGATGCCAAACAACCAGAGATTGATCAGCAACATGATCATGATGCCTAGTCTGCTGTGTTTTGCGTACACATTGTTTTCCATCCAGTCATCTGGTGTGCCCATTCCATACTGCGCCAGCATTGCAGTATCTTTGCTGGCAGCATGATATAATAAAGCACCACCAAACAACACACGCCAGATACCAAACACATGAGGCGTGTGTGGATCGCCAGGTTGGTCACTGTGAACATGGTGCTTGCGATGTATGGCCACCCATTGCTTGGTAATCATGCCAGTTGTGATCCATAACCAAAAGCGCATGAAATGAGATACCGCAGGATGGAATGTTACTCCGCGATGTGCTTGACTACGATGTAGGAACAAGGTAACACATACAATAGTGATATGGGTTACCACTAGAGTATATAAGAGTGGATTCATTGTAATATTTATTGGGATAAATGGTTAACCGTTATTTCTGCTTTGCCATTACTTTTTTAAGAAGGTTAACTTTGTACTTTGTTTTTTCAGTTTCTAGAGCAGGAAGTATTTTGTATTTTTGATCTATCTCATGATTTGTGTTAGTCAACAAATCTCCCGCAGGCACTCCAAATCGTTGGTAATAAAAATATGCCCACATTGCAGTTTTACGTGCAGGCCAATGTTTGGCGTTTAATTCTTTGGCTTTTTTAAAACAAGTTTCAAAATCTAATCCTGTTCGAGAGTTGCGCCACGGATGCAGAGTAACTAGAGTGTCCGACAATCTAGATGTTTCGTTAGTTAAAATTTCGTAATCATGGCTGGCATATTCATGATCTAAAAAACTGACATAATAAACATTAAAGAATTCCTTTGGAACAATGTACAATGGTTCAATCTTCCAGTCGTCCAGCGGGTTTTGATCACTTGTTGCCCATTTATCAAACTTTTCAAAGTCTTCTTCGGTGTCATGTGGTAATCCAAAAATAAATGCAGAGTGTGTGGTAATATCTTTCCATGATGATTGTTTTAACCCACGAAGGAAATCAAGTTGATCATATGGATCCATGCCTTTGCCGATGCTCTTTGCACTTTTTGTATTCAGTGTTTCTATACCAAACGTAGCAGACTTCAGTCCTGATTCTTTTAAAATTTCTGCAGTCTCAGGAAATCTAGACATTAGGTCAAGTCGTAGATAGCTTGTAAACTCTAGCTTGAATGGCAACTTGCTATAAACTTCATCGTATAAAAATTTTATTTTATCTGCACTGTCATTGTATGTGTCATCACTGAAATAGTATCTTGTGACTCCATGTTTTTGATAATTTTGACTCAGTTCATCTTTTAATACCGCGGCTTGCTTGACCCATTCGCCTTTGGTTTTACCGTTCAACGGAAATCCACAAAATTTACATTTAAATATACATCCTCTAGCAGTTTCAATGGTTAAAGTTTCGTTGTCAAGTACTATGTCATCTTCGTGATAGATAATTTGCGAAGTTGTAAATTGATCGTATTCTTTATTGGCTATGTAATTACTATAAAAACTTAACGGAATAGGAGTCTTCTCACTATTCACCCATTTGGTATAGGTTATAATCTCTTGGTCAACATACCCTTCAAACTGCACAAATCCAAATGCAGAAAGGTCCCACGATCGAGACCCACCAATCAAGAATTTAATGTTAGGTTTTAAGTACCTAACGAAATCTACAAAAGATCTTATTCCTTGTGTTAGTGTGGCATGAGAGTAGTTTGCCTTCACCAATTGTTTTTCTGCATAGTATGGCAAGCCAAATATGTGCCACAAGAACGACCCACTGATGCCAATCCAAAGGGTGTTCCTGCCAATTGCTTTTGAAAGTATTAGTTTTAACGTTGAATCTAGTCTAGTGGTTGAATTTGAAAATGCTGTAAGGTCAATGCAAAGAACGCTGTAGTTATTTTTTCTAAGTTCAGTGGCTATTCTGAAAGGCCCGCCAGTTTTAGATAAGTGCATTTCGTCATTGCCATATAGCAATATGCATTGATACATTAAGGGATTCTTTCTTTGATGATTTCTATTATTTGTGGACTGAGCACAACTTCATAATGATTATAATCAACATCAACCAATTCCATATCTTTGTGCGCACGTTGACTTGCCAGGGTGACCACACCGTCATTGGGTTCAATGATCCAGGGTGCTGACCCCTTGGTAGTGACAAGATTAGTCCATGGCCATGTTATGTGAATTTTTTCAGCCTGTTTCATAGGCTCACTTCTTGGGCCTATATCCTTGAGTAATCGACTGAAAAAGTAAAAATACTTGGCATAATCTGCCACTTCTGCACCACCATAGGGTGTGCTTAGTGTGACTGCACCTTGCACACGATCTCGATAGTAATCTGCAATATGCAGTGCATAGATACCACCAAGGCTATGACAAACAAAAAACATTGAATCAACCGATCCAAGTTGTTCGATCATGATGCCTAGATTGTGATCAAACCCATCGCGACTATCATATTCTAGCACAATGTCATCACCGGGCATCTGAGATCTAATATAGTTAAAACTCTCGCCAGTGGCGCTGGCACCATGTATGTACACTGTTTTCATTTCCATATCACCATTTTAAATCTTTCTTTTACAATGCGAAAGTAGTTGCACTTCCAGTCGCTTTGTGCAAAAAAATCTAGACCATGCCATTCATCCTTGCGCTTGAGTAGCTGTTGTGCCGCGTCGTCCCAGTCTATACTATTTAATTTTGGCTGTACTGACTCTTTTATCTCGGCGGCTTCGGTGTAGTCAAAGCAATCGTACTCCCAGTGCAGTATTTCAAATGCATTACCTTCACGATCTACCCAGTCCATGCTAAAGTCTAGGCCCCACTTGGGACGCATAGCACACAGCTGATGTACTCTTGGAAGGTCACCGGCCCAGTAGCGCAGTTGTGCCAATGCACCTTCTCGATAGCCTTTTCGTTCAAACAGCAGGCTGTGGTTTAGCACAGCCCCTTCTAGTTTTTCTTCTTGTGCGAACCAATCTTGTTTTAGTGCAGTCCGATGACTACGATGTGGCTTGGGTGTGTTTTCGTTTGCACCAGCGAATTCTTTTTCTAGATCAGTAAGGTCGTAGCCATTTTGATCAAACAATGCTAGGTCATCCGCAGTAGGTTTAAACACCAGTTTACCAATCGAATTGATCCAGTATCCTTCTGGATTAAATTGATTCGTGGTAAGAGTGAGATCTCGCATGCAGGCTCCTATCGTGCCGCATTAAGAATTAACTGGCAGGTGCAGCTATTTTCTTAATGTCTTTGATATCTGCTTTGGTTTCATGCAGTAGTTGAGTAGCAATGGTTAGATGGTGATGTAGTTCGAGCCACCATGTTGCTATGTCGTATATTTTTTTCAGGATCCACATCCACCATATGATGCAGGTTGCAACCCCCCAGGTAATGATAACTTTAACTGCCATATCCCAGCCGACGAAGTTTTTGTATTCGAGTATAGCAAATGCAACTACTATAACCATTACACTGAGCACAGTGTATCTAGACCACCAGCTGCACTGGGTTGAGAATCGTCTGGAGCAACTCATTTCAGTGTGGCTCTCAACTGCCATGAATGCTTGCGATGTGCATCCATGCGCTCTGCTAGGAAGTTAGCAAGACCATCTTCTCCTGCGGCAGTGGCAATGTCGAAAGTCAACTTTAGTAGTTTGGTCATTTTATCCGAATCGGCCAACAGTTCTGACAGCATTGCTTGGGGTGGTAGTATTTCGGATTCGTCATCAATCTGGCTCAGCATGCTGAAACGACCATAACTTGCAGGAGTGTATGCATTCAGCTTGCGTATGTTTTCTGCAAATGGATCAATACTGCCGTATACTTCTTGGTAGATGTTTCCAAATAAATCGTGTAGCTCTGCAAAGTGTATGCCTTCAACATTCCAGTGGAAGTTGTGCGCCTTCAGATAAAAACTGAATTCACTTGTAAATGCTATCTTCAATGCGTTAACTAATTTATCCATGATCTAGTATTTATGCTCACTTAATAGTTTCAGGGTAGCGAATCCTTGTCTAGCGCAGCAGCCGCGCACACGGTCCTAAGGCTGTGTTCTTTACCTAATCCTTTACTATAGGACCACCTGTGATCCACAGCTCACAGCTACGTGATCCAGCACATTTAAAGTGCAATAGATTACAATAGCCTAGGTCGGCTGCTTCACGTGTTTTTTCTGCATCATATGCTTGTGTACCCATGCCGTCATGGATACATTTGTACATACTGTCTGAAATATTAAATGCAGCACAATTCTCACACTTCATGGTCTGTGCTGTTTTTTCATCTATCTTCCATTGCCGGGCTGACTGTTTCCAGTAGTTACCTGGTTTGTCAGGGTTGGCAGGACCATAGTGATGCTGGTCAATCGCCACTTGACGATTCTTTACATTGACTTCTAGATCATGAGTAGCAATAGGACACCCTTTGCTAACCGCTTCTATTAGACTAATATAGCTTCTCATATCAGCAGTTCCATTTGCGCAGAGCTAGAGTTTTGCGTGTGGGTTTGCCGTTGGGTTTTTTTGCAGGCCCTTTAACGCCTGACATTCTTGCACAGAAACTTTTACGGCGCTTGGCAGCTTTAGATCCTGGTTTGAGTTTGCTTGGCTTGGTAGTTACCGCTGTTTGTAGTTTACTACCTGGATTCTCACGACGATAGCTGGCTACACCTTTTGCGTTGAGTCCACCTTTTTTGCTTTTTCCTTCTTTACGACGCCAGGCGGCGGATTCAGCAAGCAAGACGGTATCATCAAAGGACTCAAGATCTTCCCAGATCTGTTCAGCATCAACACCACGAGCCAGTGCAAGACTTTCAACCATGTGTTCAATCATGTCAAACTGCTCGTCTGGTGTCATGCTTTCTGTTATATCTTCATTTTTGGCAGTTTTGGCTGCATCTTTCCAGGCCTGAGCTGTGGGTGCTTTGGGACTGCTGGCAGGCCTGCTGGTGCCGGCCTTTTTTCGCTTGTTCACGTTGTAGTAAAGGCCGTGCTTGGCTTCTTCTTCAACGCTTTCATTGGGCACACAGTTACGCACTTGTCCGCCATTCCGACCCTTTTTAGTACCTTCGGCATGTTTGCCAGGCCAGCATTTGGTTACGCCGTTTGAATCCTTAGCACCTTTTGCGATCTCGTTGAGATTACCATGTGACTCACACATGCCACAGTCTTCACAGACCATTTCCATTTCAATGGATTCGTTGTGTTTTTTCTTGCCGGCACAATGTGCCTTTTGTGAGAAACCTTTAGGATGACTGCAATTGATACTGCTCTTGTACTTTCGACTCCAGCCTTCTTTAAATTCGTAACCGTCTTCCATCATGGATTTTGCTGCACGGTCTACTGCTTCGTCGATGCTTTCTTTGGCCATGTAGTTGTCTGATGAACCACTTGCGCTGTAAGGACCACTGTCCATAGAACCAGAATGTCCTGTATCGGACGCTGGAGTTTTTTCTAAATAGTCAGGGTTTTTAGGTTTCACACGCTCAATACTAAATTCATAAAATTTAATACCTTTACTCTTTAAAAACTTTTCTAGTGCAGCTGATGCTTGCCCTGGAGATTTAAAACTGTTTCCTAGGTTGATGTCTTTGGTGACAGTATTGCCATCAACCTTAAATGTAACATGAGCAACGATCTCTGGTAAGAAATCTTCACCAGATGGAGTACTTTGTGCATGGGCACCACTACCGCCTAGTGCCATAGCACCTGCCAAGGCCGCACCACCCAGTGCTGACTTCCAGCCTTCGTCTACACTTTTTTCTTTTTTCAGTTTCTCAGTTTCTCTGCGAGCCTTGTCACTTAGGTTTGTTACCCTGCCACGACCGTCTTTTTCTTTGCTAACCTTGCGCCAATCGGACTCATCTCTCCAGCTGGTAACTTCACCTTTTTCATTTTTAGTTTCAGTGCGTTCTTCCGCCATACCTTGCTGACCGTACATATCCATCAGTTGTCGAACATAAAAATTATAAAAACCACGACGGCCGTTGTATTCTCTGTCTCCCAGCACAGTCTTTAGTGCGGCTACAGCATCATTTACTTCCGAACCACGCATTATTTTTAGTGCATCCGTCACAAGTGAATCAACTTGTTGTGTGTTTTCTGCCACATCTTGCTTCTGAATCTTGTCATGGTAATATTCACTGCTGGCAACCGTGCCGCCATTCTTTTCAGCATATGCTTTTGCGCCTTCACGG
>JGI25911J50253_10000961_pt1 | contig 10085 bp, 9 predicted proteins | sample LauGreSBDMM110SD_3_FD_50253 | JGI IMG/M metagenome (IMG submission 50253) | reverse complement strand
CGATGAAAATCACTTTACAAAATTTAGGCAAACGCTATAACCGAGAATGGATTTTTCGGCATATTGAGTATGAATTTATTGTTGGGAAAAAGTATGCTATCACCGGTTCAAATGGTTCGGGTAAATCTACCTTATTACAAGTAATTGCTGGTTCACTAATGCATAATGAAGGAAATGTTGAAATAAGCAGTCAGCAGTGGGCAGTGGGCAGTGGGCAATTGGCAAATACAACAAAAAACAAACATCAAACAATTAGCAACGAACAACACTATCAATATATTTCTATTGCCACACCTTATTTAGAATTGATTGAGGAAATGACAGCTTTAGAAATGCTACGTTTTCATTCTACCTTTAAACAACTTATTTTACCAGCAGCCGAAATTTTACAAATTGTAAACCTACAGGCTTCTGCAAAAAAGCAAATACGCTATTACAGCAGTGGAATGAAACAACGCTTTAAACTTGCCTTAGCCTTTTTTAGCAAGACCCCTATTTTATTATTGGACGAACCAACTACCAATTTAGATGAAGATGGAATTGCACTTTATCATCAACTTATAAAAAATTACACCACCAATAAATTAGTAATTGTGTGTAGTAATGATAAGCAAGAGTATAGTTTTTGTGAAGAGGTGTTAGAGATGGGAAGGTACAAATAACCTACCTCCTACTAGCAATCAACAAATTTAAATCCGTAAATTTCAAATCAAACCGCTCACTTAAATGAAAATTGGTAAGGCTACCTTTAAATAAATAAATACCACTACGTATATTTATTTTATGCCAAATGGTTTTATCTATTCCCCCATCATGGGCAGTTTCTAGCATAAGCGGCATCAATACATTGCTAATAGCTTGGCTGGCAGTTCGGGCAAAGCCACTAGGTATATTGGGTACACAATAATGTATTACATCATATTTTGTAAACACAGGTCTTTCGTGGCTGGTAACATCACTGGTTTCAAAGCAGCCACCACGGTCAATACTTACATCTACAATTACACTTCCGGCTCTCATTTGGCTTACCATTTCTTCGCTAACAACAATCGGTGTTCTACCCCCATCACCACTTAACGCACCAACAGCAACATCGCAAGTTTTTANTTGCTTGGCTAAAATTTTGGGTTCAATTACACTCGTCCATAANCNTCCNCCAATATTATTTTGCAAACGTTTTAATCTGTAAATATCGTTATCAAATATTTTTACACTTGCTCCCATAGCCAACGCTGTTCTGGCAGCATATTCGCCAACAATACCTGCACCAATAATAATAACTTTTGTTGGCGGTATTCCACTTATTCCTCCAACCAAAACACCCTTGCCATTGTTTGCATTACTTAAATATTGCCCGGCAATAAGCATTACTGCACTGCCTGCAATTTCACTCATGCTGCGTACAATGGGGTTATGCCCTGTATCATCTTTTAAATTTTCAAAGCTAAGTGCAGTAATTTTTTTCTCCATCATCTTCTGCAAAATTTCTCTTTTCATTACGGCCAAATGTATAGGAGAAATAATGGTTTGATTAGGTTTTAGTAAATCACACTCTTCTTCGCTAACGGGTGCACTTTTTACAATTATATCACATTCAAAAACTTCTTTTTTATGGTAGGTTATTTTTGCACCTGCTTCGCTATAATTGTTATCGGTATAGCTTGCCCCATCACCAGCTTTTGTTTCTATAATAACCCTGTGCCCATTAGCAACTAATACGCCAACGGCTTCGGGTGTAAGGGCAATTCTGTTTTCGTTAAACGAACTTTCTTTGGGTATACCAATAAATAATTCTGCCCCTTTTGGTTTTATATCCAACGTTTCTTCTAATGTTTCGTAGGTAAAAGAAGGAGATACAAATGGTTTTTGTGTTGCCATATTGTAAAGTAACAATTAAAAATGAAAAATGAAAAATGTTAGTAGCTTATTCTTCTTTTTGTGTCATCTATTAGTTCAAAATTTATATGTAGTGTTTCTTCGGGGAAAATAGTGGGCAGCTTATCCGGCCATTCTACCAAACAAATATTACCGCTATATAAGCAATCCTCTACCCCAGCATTAATGGCTTCTTCTTCATTCTTTAATCTATATAAATCTAAATGATAAATAGTNTTGTCGTTTTTTGTTTCATACACATTTATTATAGAGAAAGTAGGGCTACTTACCACATCTATAACCCCCAATGCCTTGCAAAAAGCATTGGTAAAAGTAGTTTTGCCAGCACCCATTTCGCCATGTAAGGCAATAACTTTANTATTACCTAATTGCTCTACTACCTTTAATGCAGCTTCGTTTATTTCTTGTAAAGAAAAAATTACCTCCATGTTGCAAAGATATTTTGCCGAATTGGTAAAGTTGATATTTTTTTTAAAAGTAGCTTTGTAACAACAATTAGTCTAATTACACTAATTTTTTTAATTCGTGTAATTCGTAAAAATTAGTGTAATAAAAAAGAAATGAGTAACAATATAGACTGGAGAGTAGAGGGTATGCATTGCACAAACTGTGCATTATCTGTAACCAATTACTTAAAAAAACAAGGCTTACAAAACGTTAAGGTAAACCCTTTAAGTGGCGATGTACATTTTACTACAGTGGAGCAAATTGATGAAAAAAAAATAAAACAAGGTATAAAAAGTTTAGGCTATTGCGTAAATGATGCAAATGACACCAACAATACTAAACATGAGCAAAACAACCGTGGATTTTTAAAAACAAACAAAAGTCGCTTTTTATTTTGTTTGCCCTTTACCGCCATTTTATGCTACACATGTTTGATAAATGGTGGCATATTCATTGGCTAATGAATCCGTACATACAGCTTGGCTTATGCTTACCCCCTTTTATAGTTGGAATACTTTATTTTGGTAAGAGTGCTATTAAAAGTATTGCTAATGGTATGCCTAATATGGATGTATTGGTAACGCTAGGCTCTTTAGCTGCATTTGTTTACAGCTTTTACGGCATGTTTTTTTTACAGAGCATGGATTATATGTTTTTTGAAACGGCCGCCTCTATAGTAACCTTAGTTTTTTTAGGAAATTATTTAGAAGATGCGGCTATTCAATCTACACAAAAAGCAGTNAACCANTTAGCCAAATCGCAAAAAGTAATNGCTAATATGATTGCGTTTGACGATAAACATCAAGAGCAAATTTTTCCTATTGAAAATACANAACTAAAAGTTGGGGATTTNATCTTACTAAAAAATGGAGAACAAGTTCCTATTGATTGTAAAATTTTATGGGGAGAATGTAGTGTAAGCGAAGCAATAATTAGTGGCGAAAGTGTACCCATTTATAAAACTAAAAAAGATAGTTTAATTGGTGGTAGTTTTTTAGAAAGTGGCACAGTAAAAGCACAAGTAACTGCGGTAGGTAATGATACGGTTTTGGCAGGCATTGTAAATATGGTAAAACAAGCACAGGGCGAAAAACCACCCATGCAAAAAATGGCAGATAAAATTAGTGCCATTTTTGTGCCTGCTGTAATTGGCATTGCGGTACTTACTTTTTTAATAAATTATTTTGCCTTTGACATTAGTAACGGCAATGCTTTAATGAGGGCTATTGCAGTATTGGTTATTAGCTGCCCATGTGCAATGGGTTTAGCAACACCTGCAGCAATTGCAGTTGGGCTGGGTAGAGGGGCAAAAAATGGTATTTTGTATAAAAANGCAAGTGCGTTGGAAACATTTAAAAATATTNAGCAAGTAGTATTTGACAAAACAGGTACACTAACCACAGGGCATTTTACCATTACAAATTTTAGCACAACAATAGATGAAAGTGAATTTAAAAAAATAGTTTACTCATTAGAAAAATTTAGTAACCACCCTGTTGCAACTGCAATACTTAATCAATGGAAAACGAATGATGTATTTATATGGAAAACGATTGATGAAATAAAAGGCCTAGGAATTAAAGCAACTGATATAGAGGGAAATATTTTTGGGGCTGGGAGTTACAAAATTTTAACAGACAAGTCTATCGATTTTAACCACAATATTTTTATAACTAAAAATGATACATTAATTGGTTGGATAGATGTTGCAGATGAAATAAGAGCTGAAGCAAAATTGGTAATGAATTGGTTAAAAGTAAAAAATATAAAATCTATTTTATTAAGTGGTGATAGATATGAAAATTGTGCAATTGTTGCAAAAGAATTAAACATTAGTGAAGTAATTGCCGAGCAAACTCCAGAGCAAAAATTAGAAAAAATTTCTCAACTTTCGGCAAGTACGCCTACTGCTATGATTGGAGATGGTATTAACGATGCGCCAGCCTTGGCAAAAGCTACGTTAGGTATTTCTTTAAGTAGTGCTTCGCAAATTGCTATGCAAAGTGCCGATGTTATTTTGTTACATCATGGATTAAAAAATTTACCACAAGCATTGGGCTTAGGTAAGCATACCTATATTACCATAAAACAAAATTTATTTTGGGCATTTTTTTATAATATTGGTGCCATCCCTGTTGCAGCTTTTGGTTTTTTAACACCAACGTTTAGTGCATTAACAATGGCATTGAGTGATGTGGTATTAGCGTTAAATTCTATCCGACTGTTTGTGAAAAAGGTTTATTAACTTCATTACAAATAAATTAATTGTCATCAATTCATTCCATAGTAAAAGAATATTGGGGGTATGATACTTTTCGTCCTCTTCAGGCCGAAATTATTACAGCGGTGTTAGAAGGAAAGGATGTGTTAGCACTTTTACCTACTGGCGGTGGAAAATCTATTTGTTTTCAAGTACCTACATTAGCTAAAGATGGCATTTGTTTAGTTATTAGTCCCTTAATTGCTTTAATAAAAGACCAAGTAGAAAATTTAAAAAATAAAGGAATAAATGCGTTAGCCATTTATAGTAGCATGCCTTTTTTAGAAATAAAAAAAACATTGCAAAATGCTGCATATGGTAATTATAAATTTTTATACGTAAGTCCTGAGCGGTTAGAAACAGCCTTATTTTTAGACTATTTACCTGCATTAAATATTAATTTAATTGCAGTAGATGAAGCTCATTGCATATCGCAATGGGGTTACGATTTTAGGCCAGCTTATTTAAACATAGCAAAAATTAGAGAGCAAATACCCACAGTACCTGTATTAGCACTAACAGCATCTGCTACAAAAAATGTTCAAGAGATATTTGCGAAAAATTATTATTTACTAACGCTGCTCAAAGCTTTCAACAATCGTTTGCCCGACCAAATTTATCGTATAGCGTTTTTAATGTGGCTAGTAAACAAACAAAATTATTAACCATTTTAAAAAATGTATCGGGTAGTGGAATAGTATATTGTAAAAGCCGTAAGCATACTAAAGAAATTGCCGATTTATTAAAACTACATGCCCTTAATGCCGATTTTTATCATGCTGGCTTAAGTAATGATGAAAGAAATACAAAGCAAGAAAACTGGATAAAAAATAAAACAAGAATTATTTGTTGTACCAATGCTTTTGGCATGGGTATAGATAAGCCAGATGTAAGAGTAGTTGTACATTATGATGTACCTGATTGTTTAGAAAATTATTATCAAGAAGCTGGTAGGTGTGGTAGAGATGGTAAAAGAGCTTATGCAGTTTTATTATATAACGATAAAGAAATAACTACTTTACTAGAGCAACCCACTATTAAATTTCCTGATGAGGATACGGTAAAAAATGTATACATACATTTAATGAACCATTTGCAAGTACCCTCGGGCATTGGCGAGGGGCAAAGTTTTGATTTTGATTTATCCACTTTTTCAGCCTCCTTTAAAATTGATATACTTACTGCTACCTATTGCATAAAAATTTTAGAACAAGAAAATGTATTAAGCTGTCCTGAAACATTTTTTAAACCATCTACCCTAGTTTTTGCTACAGATAAAAACTCATTAGAAGATTTTGAAAAAATCAACCCAATTTTTGAACCACTTATTAAAGGGCTATTACGTTCGTATGAAGGTATTTTTGATTTTCCTTCAACTATTTACGAAACTCAATTAGCTAAGTTTATTAAGGTGGATGTAAGTACGGTTAAAAAACAATTAGTACATATACACCAAAACAGACTTATTGTTTACACCCCACAAAAAGATAAACCACAAATTTATTTAGTACAAAATAGAATGTACAATGATAGTTTTAAATTAAACTTAGTTGATTATTTTATCCGAAAAACAAACTATGAAAATAGAGTTGCAGCAATTCTTAATTACATCGAAAATACTATTGACTGCCGTAGTAAATTAATTGGACGATATTTTAATGATACTTTAATAACGAATTGCCAAATCTGCGATAATTGTATTAATACAAATGCTGACGAACTTTCCCCTGAAGATGTTGAAAAAATTACTAGGGAGTTATTGAGCTTAGCCAAAACAACATCGGTAACTATAAAAAATATACGAATGCTTCTACCTATATATAAAAAAAATCAGCTATGGAAAGTACTGCGATTTTTACAGAAAGAAGAACAACTAACAATTAGTAACCAAGGCGATATTTCAGTTCCTTAAAATAAAAAAGGGACCAAGATAAAAATCTAGTCCCGCTTTAAAATCCAATATCCTATGAAAAACCATAGTAAATATAATGTGGAATTTACTATTCAACAAGATTTTTTCGAAATAATTTTAAAAATAAAAAAAGCAGTGTAGTAGGAAGTCATTAAAGTTTAATAACATTCTAATGCATTGGTATTTATGAAAATCTTATCNATTTATTTATTTTTATATTTTTTTTCTTTATATAAAAAAGATGCCCCTTGATACCATGAAATTGCCTCATTTACGAGACTTTTGTCTAACGGAATTGGAGTATTTACACCTGAAACATAATCAAAGCTATACATTTCTACCCTTGCCCTAGGCGATAAAATAACTAATTTATTATTGCGGATATACCCCATATCTTGGTAGGTGCTTATAAAAATTCGATCATTTAATATATCTCTTTTAAAAACGTCGGAGCCTAAAAAACGGCTTGTATAACTTTGATTTAAGAACCCCAAAACAGTTGGTGCTAAATCTATTTGACTTACTAATCTCTTTTCGATGGATGGCTTTATTAATTGTGGGGCATAAATTAAGCAAGGTATATGATAACGATTAACAGGCAAATCGGTTTTACCAGCACTCCGGCTGCAATGGTCCGAAACGATTACAAATATGGTGTTGTTAAACCAAGGTTTTTTTTGTGCTTTTTTTATAAAATCATTGATAGCAAAATCAGTATATTTTACACCCCCAGTAAAATCTTGTTTTGACGATGGTATATCAATACGCCCATCTGGATAAGTATATGGCCTATGGTTACTTACCGTCATTATATGATTAAAAAACAAGTTACCCTCGTTATAGCTTTTATCGCATTGTTGTAAGGTAAAATTAAAACTAGCCTCATCATCTACCCCCCAAGCAGTAGTATGATTAACTAAATTTTCTGGAATATCTCTTTTATCCAATACTTGATAACCATTGCCTCCAAAGTATTTTCCCATATTATCAAAAAAAGCATTGCCGCCATAAATATAGCGTACATCGTAACCTTTGGGTTTTAACACATTACCAATGGTAAACATATCGCCATTATCTTTTCTTCGCACTATGGATTGGCCTGGTGTTGGAGGAATAGCCAGGGACAAGGCTTCTAAGCCTCTAACCGTACGTGTACCCGATGCATAAAAATTTTCAAAAAATAGACTATAGGGTATTAAAGAATCTAAAAAAGGAGTAATATTTTGAGTACTACCAAAATGTTTTAAGTATTCGCCACTTAGGCTTTCTACACTAATATAAACAACATTCCATTTTTTTGCAGGGCTATCATTTTTAATTTCTCTATCTACGCTTAACAAATCATTTCCTAACGTACTATTTGTTGTTTGTGTCATTTTACGCAGAATAGTAAAATTTGCTGTATCGTTTCTGGTGGCATAAAAACGATTGAAATCAATTTCATTATTCCAAAATGCACTGCCAAATTCGTAAATACCATTTCCGGCTAATTCATTTACATAATTATTTTGGCTGAAGTTTTTGTACCAATTGTTTACCAAAAAATAGCCTGCCGTTGGCAAAAGCATAAATATAAAAAAAGCTATCGTTCTTTTTTTAAATCGATACGATTGTTGTTGAGAAAGGACAATTTTTTTCCTTATTAAAAAAACGACAAAAAATACAACCAGCAAAACTGAGCCAATAATCAACGGCGTATTGTACGATTCAATAATATTATTGATAACTTCAGTTGTATAAATTAAATAATCAACTGCTATAAAATTGTACCGCACATTAAACTCATCCCAAAAAACAATTTCGCCGCCGGCACTAAAAACTAATATAAGTATAAGAATAGAAAAGAGGATGAATAAAGGAATAAGGCCCCATTTTTTTTTATACCAACTATCTTTCATTAGCCAGCAATAGAAAGCAACGGGAATAGCAAAAAAACTCCATACCACTAAATCGTAAAATAACCCAACAATAAAAATCCCTAAAAAAGATAAAAAACTAAGCTCAACATCTGCCCAGCTTTTAATTAGCAAAGTAAGTCGTATAATAAAATTTAAAGCGCAAACAATGATAGCCAACACTACCAAAGGACCAAAGCGATGTGTCAATATTTTTTGCATTTTATTCATAGTACAAAAATACAACGTACCAATGGGTAACGGTCACTTTACTATAATCTTTATGTTTTAGCTAAACCCAACTCTTGCTCTTTCTACTTGTAGTTCTTCCACCCAAGCCTAAGGCACCCAATAAACTTAGTACAATGGTATTGCCAGCAGTACGTATCATACTTTTTACAACGGTGTTATCAGCTATTGTTTCAAATGTAAATTTTTCTTCTTTTGTTGGCATTTTAAACAATTTTTTGAAAAGTTACAAACTGGCAACCATATTAAGTAAAGCAGAAAGCCACCTCGGTTTTGGAGCAGTCTTTTTTAATTAGCTTTGTACCAATGAAATTAATTATTATTTCTATTTTATTAATTACCACTTTTTGTATAGTTAGCTTTTCGTTTAACTATGAGGAAGATACGATTACAACTAAAGCTGCTCTTGGTAAAAAATTATTTTTCGAAAAAATATTATCTAAAGATTCATCGCTAAGTTGTGCCAGCTGCCACAAGCCTCAATTTGCTTTTGCAGATACCATGGCATTTAGTTTTGGTATAGAAGGTAAACTTACTAGCCGCAATACACCATCTGTTTTAAATATGAGAAATAGGCCCTACTTTTTTTGGGATGGTAGAGCAGCATCATTAGAGCAGCAAGCATTAATGCCTATTGAAAACCCAAATGAAATGGATTTGTCGATTACAGAAGCAATTAGTAGATTAAATAAATCATCAACCTACCTTATTTTATTTAAAAAAATATTTAAGCAACAACCTACAGCCCAAAATTTAGCTGCCGCATTTGCAGCCTACGAAAAAACATTAGAAACTGTAGATAGTAAATTTGATGACTGGAGCAACAGTTTAAAAAAATTTAGTGAACAAGAAGAAAGAGGTAGGCAAGTTTTTGTAAGTGACAAAGCCAACTGTTTTAATTGCCATTTTCAGGAAGATTTTACGGATGATGATTTTAAAAATATTGGCTTGTACAATGAAGTAAATTTAACCGATGCGGGGCTATACAACATTACTAAAAAAGAAAGTGATAAGGGAAAATTTAAAACCCCAGGCTTACGCAACATAGCTGTAACAGCGCCTTATATGCATAACGGATTTTTTAAAACACTAGAAGAAGTTGTAGAATACTACGATAACCCTAATAAAATTGTACCTAACCCCATCAATATAGATACCTTACTACAAAAGCCTTTGCACCTTACCCAAAAAGAAAAAAAAGATTTAGTTGCATTTTTAAAAACGCTTACCGATAAAAAATACCTAGTCATTCAAACCAAATAATTTGTGAAAATTTGTGTACCCTGTGGCTAAATAAGCAGTTTAACAAAAAATTAGGCACTATATTCGCTATAACTAATATGAATTAATTTTATTTGTATAAAACCAGCAAAACAATGGAAGCAACAAAACCCCAAATACTACTTTGCGAAGATGATACTAATCT
>JGI25911J50253_10000960_pt1 | contig 10087 bp, 4 predicted proteins | sample LauGreSBDMM110SD_3_FD_50253 | JGI IMG/M metagenome (IMG submission 50253) | reverse complement strand
CGCGTTTTATTCTGCGGAACATATCCGATCGGCCAATCCAATGGCTACTCGCGCGTGGTGTACTACATTGCCAAGTATTTAGGATTAAAGGAAGATATTAAGCTTACCATCTACGGCTTTCAGAACTACCAACAAACCGCCGGCAGCTCTATTCGCAATGACATTTCTAAAAGCGTCAAGCTTCACGATGCTCTTGCCACTGAAGATCCGAAACGCCAAGGCTTTGGGGAAAAAGAGATTGGCGCGTTTCTCAAGAGCAACCCACAAGACATTGTCATCATCTTCAACGACATGGTCATAACGTCACTTCTAGCTCAAACCATTGTCACCGAGCTAACCCCAGAAGAACGCGGGAGATTCAAGCTCGTGAGCTACATGGATCAGGTATATCCTTACCAGAAAAAGCAATACATGACGATCTTAAACTCCGTATTCGATGCAGTTGTCGCATTCACGCCCTATTGGGAGCAAACGGTTCGAGAACTAGGCCTGCGCCCTGAAATACCAACCTTTCACTTTCCACACGGCTTTGATCATCAACTCTACTATCCAATTCCAACTGCTGTCGCGCGTCGCTATTTACAACTTCCGCTTGATGCTTTCATCGTCCTCAACTTGAATCGCAACCAACCCCGAAAGCGCTGGGATCACACACTCATGGCTTGGGCCGACGTTGTCCAACGCCACATGAGCCTTGGTCCGAATGCGCAAGCGCGCCCGCCGCGTCTCATGATTGGTGCTCAAGTTGACGGCTTCTGGAACTTGAATGATATCTATGAAAACGAACTACGTCGCCGTAAGATCCCGATTGAAGTTGGCAAAAAGTACCTTCTTATGCTGTCGAAGCCACAGCAAATGTCCGATCGCGACATCAACATTCTTTATAATGCTTGCGACATAGGGATCAACACATGCGAAGGAGAAGGCTTCGGTCTTTGTCAATTCGAGCACTCGGCAGTCCGGTGCCCTCAAGTTGCTCCCAAGATCGGCGGCTTCCGCGAGTTTCTACACGAAAATAATTCCATTGTCGTCGAGCCGAAATGGAACTACTATATCGATAAGCAACGTGATGGTATCGGAGGCATGGCCGAGGTCGGAGATCCAGTTGACTATGCGAACGGCATTTGGAAGTATTATACGAACCCCAAACTCGTTATTAAACATGGCACCCGCGCACGCCGAGAGATCCTTCAACACTATCGGTGGCCTACAATGGTCGATCACTTCCATAAGATTATAATGAGGCTCACTGAGCCGATCGCGAGCAAGCCGGGTGCGGGCGAGCCGCTCTAAGCGCGAGGAGGAAGCCCTGGGCGTAAGACACCTGCATGATAGTATGCATTGTAATCGAAAATGTCCTTTTTGCCATTGATCCGAATGTACTTTTTAATGACTTGCGTTTCTTCGACTCTTTTCGCAGCGATTTCGAGCAAGAGCTGCGCAGTGACATCAGCTGGAACTATCTTGCCATCGTAAGCATTCCTCAAGCGACCATTCGGCTCCCTCACGAATACTTGATTGAAGTTATTGATTTTGAAGAAGGTAATAATGTCAGAGGAAAAGCGGCCTTCTGCATCCTTTGCCGGTTTGAAGCCAATGAAGTGATCCATAATGACTTCTTCGACTGTATCCACCTTTCGCCGCTCGGTCATGAGCAGATCTTGGTTGACGCGCAATATGTCATCGTGTATGTCAGGCACAGAGCTCAAGCTCGTCGGGTCATCATTCTCGGGAAACTGATAGCATTCGCCAAGCTCGTGCATTTGATTTGCCTTGGTCATGCCCGGATTGTTCTTAGGTGCATTCATCACGCAATCAATGGACCCTTGCTGTAACATTTTCAAGAACTCTTGTGAAACGTTGTCCTTGTTTTTGGCGAGGTTATAGATGTGTTCATCCGTCGACTCCACCCTATCCGGCTCGATCTTTCCAGGGACTTTCGGCCGTTGATCATTTTTCCATATCGTCGGCTGGTTCTTTTGAAGGTTATCTTGCTGCGATTGATCGAAAGTGCTTATGTATAGCTTTACATCAACGACACGTTCGTGCTCCTCTAGATCCGAATGGCTGCCCATGCGCACTGCTCGGCCAATGACCTGACTAATGCGCGACATGTTCCAAAAAGGCTCGGTAATCAGCACACGACGTATATTGCGCAAGGAGATACCTTCTGATGCCGACGACGAAATCATCATGACCTTGCAGAACTTTCCGCGCAAGAACACATCATCCGTCTTGGAAACCTCCCCTGTAATGCCTCGGTGTTCTTTGAACTTTTGTAAGATTATCGGGTAATCGTTGATGCGCCCATTAAACAAATCAAGCAAGACGCGCGCCTCTTCGCCTTGCGTNGGGTACTTAATGAATCTTTTATGGTCATATTTTGTTGCAAATATTCCTCCTTCATATGTGCCACCATCTACTCCCGCGATATTTAGTTTCGGTACAATATCATATTCGCCATTCTTATTCTTTCTTATTTGAAGATAGTACATACCATTTGCTATCAGCATTGCCTCTAGGAGCGCGAGCCCTTCCACTTGTCTGTACTCCGAGTACAAGAGCACAGGGCCCTTCAACTCAGGATCTTTGATATCGTTGTATATACTACCAAATTTAGCACTATATTCCCATACCCCCGTGCCCTTATCGTTAGCTAGAAGTGGAGTTTTATCTTCTCTTATTCTATCTATTATTTCCCTCACGTGTTCCTCGTATTTTATTTTTGCTTGGGTTGCTTGATCTTTCTTGGTACTGAAGTTCCCATGGGTTTGATCGGCATTAGCAGCGATTTCACGAAAATCCGTTGGGTACATTCGTTTGACGCTTTGGGGAAATGCGAAGTTGCTAACCTGTCGGCTGAATGTTCGGTATGTTGATGTGTCAGATCCCCACATTCTGGAAACTGCGCGGCGACGTTCCGCCTTGATCTCGCCATCACGGACCTTGATGTATTCTGTAAACTGTTTTTCCGGCATGATTACGCGCACAACCTCAATTGGCTTGGTATCGGCCATGCCCTCGCTCCGGAAGTACGAAATAGTCCCCATCGCCCTGCGAATGAAAAGATCGCGATTAATAACAACGGGGCGCATTGGATCTCTTTCGTCCAAGAATATGGATGAGAACTCCTCGCGTGAATTGGGAAAGGCATAGCGCACCTCTTGTGTGATTTCGGGCATGGGCATTCCAAGGTACTTGGTAAAAGCATTTGCGTATTTGCTAAGGGTTTCACCTTGGTTCCAAGTCCATTTAGCGCGCTTAATGTAAAAGTTGCTAGACTCCTCGGCCCTCTTGAATCCGTATGGAACAAATGAGATGCAAATGCCGCCGCTCCCGCCTGTTCCGTTGCTGCTGCCGGTATTTTGGACTTCAATTGTATCTGTCACCGAGATGAGCTCACGGATTTCAGGCCTCTTAACACTAAAAATGCCCTCCATGATCTCCTCAATGGTAGGCAATATAACGCCATCTGGAAACACAAGCCGCTGAAACACGATGGGTCCTTTGATCAAGTTGATGAGGAGTCCCATTTCATGCGGATGGTTGATGACAGGTGTTCCTGAAAGTAGGACCATTTTCGCATTACGAGCTTTCATAAGAGCATTGTAGAAAGGGAGAGCGGTTTTGGCTTCGCTTGACACACTATTGATAAAGTTATGCACTTCATCAATTACAATGAACGCATTATCAAGTACATTCCTCTTTAAGGGAACTTTTAGCTTGATAAGATCAGGAACTCTATTGATAATGGCGTTAAATAGTGCCGTGGTTTCATTTTGTTCCTTTTCTGACATACTTGACCAAGCGACGCCGAGTTTAACATCCCCTGGCCTTACTTTATCAAAGAGGGATCCATCAAGAAACTGTTCGGGTAAGAATATGAATTCAGCCTTATTCGGTTTAACGTCTAAAATCGACTTCACAAAGGACCGAGTAGTGTCATTGTTCGGAATGGAAACCCATCGGAGACTTGGTAGGGGTAGATTCTCAACTAGCTGAAGCTTAAGAAGCTCTTTATCAATATTTCCATTGTAGTGTAGAAAGATGTACCTTTCGGCAATCATCACGTCCATGGTCTTATCCACCTCAACCTTGGCAGCATCATCTAAATCATAATACGAAATGCCCGGTTCGGCTCCGGCTTCGTCGGCCTCTTTATACTTATCGATCAAGCTCAAAGAGTCGTGGGGTATCCATACATGAGGGCTTGCCTCATCATTTGCACGCTGCTTCATGAATTTTGGAGAAAGGTACAAGCGCTTTGCGTCATTACCATTAATGTCCGTAGGTGGTACGGCAATCCACTTGCGCCGCTTATCGAAAATGCTAGCAAACTTTTTGATTTCGGAAAGGTAATTCTTTTCAAGGGATGCAGGAAGAGCGATGATGATCTTTGCGCCAAATTTGCTTGTAAGGAAGCCTTCCGACGCGGCGATCGATGCACTCGTCTTTCCGGTTCCTAGGCCGTGATAGAGCAAGAGTCCTCGGTATGGACCTTGGATTTTCATGTAGTCTTTCACGATTCGCTGATATGTCTTCATGCGACCAGGCGAGTTTTCATAGTTCTCAGTGTGGAATGTTCGATGCATCCACGTGAGATATCCTTTTTTGTTGGGGAGGACCCACATTGGAAGGGGCAACGTTAACAATCTAACAGATATAAAGATAAAGAGACTGAACTCTATTAAGGAGTCTTACAAATGGGGGTCAATATTGTGATCGACAACCGCGAGCATGTTATGCTTGAGCACATTCGAGCAATGTTACCGGGCATTCCAGTGCAAGTTGCACCACTAGATGTAGGCGACGTTCGAATCGAAATCCACGGACCGCCTGACTCTCCGCCTGCTGCGATATTCCTCTTTGAACGTAAGAGCATGCAAGATCTTGCAGCGAGCATTAAGGACGGGCGGTACCATGAGCAAAAGACCCGCATGCTTTCTCTAACGATTCCTCATCGCATAACATACCTTATTGAAGGCGGCAACGGCGCGCATGGCAACAAGCATGGTCCGTCACAATCGTCGTTTGAAGGTGTCGTTTATAATACCATGTATCGTGATGGGATGCATGTTGTCATAACCAAAGACACAGTCGCTACATCTCAATGGATCGCAAATGCATTCCAAAAGTTCTATAAGAATCCAGATAAGTATACGGAACAAGCCTCCGCGGCATCAGCGGCCAATGGTGCCCATGGTGGGATCGAGTGCATCAAAGCACGCCGTCAAGATAACATAACCCCCGGTGTTGCATATCGCATGATGCTATCACAGATCCCAGGTATTTCAAAGAAGATTTCGGATGAGATCGCAAGTGTCTATTCCAACATGCCGGCTCTTATCAAAGCTCTTCAAGGAAATGAAGCAGTCAAAGTCCCTATGGTTGGCAAGAAAAAGCTTGATGCGCTGCGGAAGTTTTTGGCAACCTCCGTCGGTTCTCCGGATATAAAGGAGTCGAGCGAATGAGTGTAACGGAAAAACAAGCAATGGACGCTCCAAGAGGCCTTCCAAATCTTGGGAATACTTGTGGGATCAATGCGCTCTTGCAATGTATGTGCCAACTATCGTCATTTGAAAGCAAAAATGCAAACGTTGGACCACGCGGAGACGTTGGACCACGCGGAGATTGGGCAAATGCACTTGACTCTGCTATAAATGAAAACGATCCAAGGCCTATGTCAAAACAAATATTTGATCACTCGAACGGCATGTTTGCGGAAGGCGAGCAACATGATTTGTCGGAATTGTGGATTTTCGTGACGGATGCAATGCAGAACGAGGGACCCTTTGTGGCTCATGCGGCCAAAGCCCCTCGCAAAGCCGCTCGCGGGGCGGCAAGTGGGGACAAGTTCTATGAAAGCCTTCAATGCGCCGCGGCCAAATGCTTACATACGTTTTTCCCGAAAGGAGTCGCGAGTGTTTATGCGAGCGTCATGGGACAAACGATCACACAAATACATTGCCAAAAGTGTGACTTTATATGCCACAATCATGAGCCGTTCTCTCTAATATCGGTTGAGCCATCCGCACATCTTGAGGATAGCATCGCGGAGTTTTTGAATCCGGAAACAATTCACCATTGGACGTGCGATCGGTGTAAGTCGACGGAGTCCGAAAAACTAGTGCGCTTCTGGACGATGCCAAAAACACTTTGCATTGCGCTCAAACGGTTTGAATTCAAAGATGGCCGAATGCATAAGAAACACACGGCTGTCACAATCCCCATGCGCCTCAGATTCGCATCGGATCTCATTCTATCATCTGGACCCGGTGGAGCACCGGGACCCGGCGGAGCAGCGCTTTATCGCGTTAAAGCGATCGGGTTGCATCATGGGAATGGGCACGGTGGGCATTATACGGCCCTCGTTTGCGCCCCAAACGGAAGTTGGTATCACATGGACGATGACGTGGCATTCAAGCTAGACGATATCAAAGATGCAATGAAGAATAATACGCGTGCCTATCTCATATTTTATGAACAAGAAGCTCTAATGCGGCAACGCGATCCTTTAAGTCTTTGAGAGCTTCCACAATGAGACCTGCCAGATTGCCATAGGCCACGCTCAAGCGCCCAGAAGCATCCGTGGCTACAGCTTCCGGGAGGACTTCAAGGACGTCTTGGGCGATGAGGCCAGTCTCTCGGGCGCCCGTAGAGCCATTGGATCCATGAGGCCTGTCCGAGCGTGAAAACGTATACCCTGTCAGCTGCGAGACACGATCAAGAGCATCACTTATTCGCACAAGATCATACTTAACGGCTCTATCCGAAGTCGAAACAAAACTTCCACTTGCGAACATGCTTCCCATTGCCGTAACATTCGATGATGAGTAGATGCTTCCTTGAACATGTAGCTTGTTGCCAGCCTTCACCGAAGTGGTACCGATTCCGACCGATCCCGCAGTATGCAGAAGTGTATTCGAGCCAACATTTGACGTCCACTGACTACTCGTTGTTAGATTTCCATTTTGGTAGATATTTCCTATAATATTTGTGTTGCCATTCACGGACAAGTGATAGGCCGACGATGGTGCTGTGCCAATGCCCACATTGCTCGAAATGTATGATTGGCCGATGACGTGCAATGGAAAGCCCGGTTGTTGAAATTGACCACTAATCTCAGTGTTCATGTTGATCCCGACATTTCTATTCGTACCTGTTGCACTCACGTAGAGCACATTACTACCGCTATCGTTCTTCAAGGACATCGTGCCCTTCACGTCAAGCGGGAATAATGGTGAAATGTCAGTTCCAAGACGTACTCCAAGATTTCCATCGCTCGTTATTGATGAGTTTTGGTTTAATGTGATTCGCCCCGCCGTAGAAATTTCAATGCGATTTGCAAATGATCCTACCGTGTTATTCTTGTGTTTAAAGAACATTGACCCGGCCGTGTTCATTCCCAAAATGCCCGTCCATTGCACGCTATTCGGATTTATTATCGGCGATACTAATTCGTAACTTGGTTCGCTGTCTCTGGACGCAACCCGTATGCACGCACTATTCACTCCATTCACCGAAAGCCCACAAGAGCTTAAGTTATTTGGAGTGCCATTCTCGGCGATACTATTCTGTACTGAAATATATACTTTTCCATCCGTTATAGGGTTGCGTTTTGTTGCATCATTGGTCACAATTGCAACCGTGTCGTCATCTTTGTCGCTAAAATATACCATTGACCCCCGAAATAGTAGATTCGATGTCCGTAAGTTAAAGATAGAGTTGCTGCCTGTAACAATGTTTGAATCGAACCCTTGGAAGGCCAATATCTCGTAGTTGCTCGCAAAGAGGTAATTGGTTTCGATATCCCGAATCTTCCCCATATCCGCAAAGAGGTTGGACGTCTCCACATTGCTCAAAGCGATTATGCTTGTGTCATTGAACGAAATTACTCCATCCGATCCATGTACCCGCGTCGTCTCAATCGATGGCAGGCGCACATCTAGCGGCAAGGTCATGTCGAGCCCGTAGTTTGATGATGCCCCATCTGTTGCTGCAGCACCGAGGCGCAGGGCGCCATTGCTAGTGAGCTCCGCGATGCACACGGAATTAGAGTTAAACATTTCAAGGAATGAGGGACGGTGTACTTGGTCGCTCGAGTAAATGGCGACAATCGCATTAGATCCAATGCCCGGAGCAAGGTTAGAGCATTGATCAATATGCAGCTTGTGCATTGGTGTCGACGTGCCAAATCCCACATTCGCAAACTGGTCGACGTGAATGACATCACATGACGTATCTTGGACTCCTTTTACGGAAATGAGCGGCCCATCCTCGTACGCTTCGATGTCAAGAATGGCCGTTGGGTTGGAGAGACCAATCGCTAGCCGACCATGAGAGTCAACGGCGATTGCGGTCTTGAACACAACATTCGAGTCCCCNGGTGGTTGGCTCTCCATCATGTCAAATTGAAGCAAGTTGCTGTTGCGGCCCCAAGTTGCCGTCATAGTAAGAGGGATCGTGTCCGACTCGGATTGAGGAATCGTGAACCGCGCATCCTCAATTTGCGCGAATCCTCTAACGAACATATTGTTGAATTCCTGATCCGTAGTGAAAACTTGGTTGCCTTCAACGATGAAATTACCCTTGATTGAGGTTGATCCTGTAATAATGACATCTTCGTTGCTCGTGATTTGGATAAACGAATCTGTAGCCGTGCGGAGTGCGGGGTTCTTAATGCCCCGAAACACCGACGCAGTCGCATTGTTTGCGACGTATGAGTTTCCAGAAGCATGAGTGTTTCCTTGCACATGAAGGATCTCGAGTGGCGAAGCTGATCCAATCCCGACGCGACCATTCATGAAAACGCGTCCCTCGGGGTAAATGGCGAGAACATCATTTGCCACTACCGGGCTTTGCCATGAGGCAAACGCAGCATTTTGACCGGACGGTGATGTAACACTCATGTTTGTTGCATTTATCGTATTGGCACTCATGATACCATCGACGGTTGCGCTCGTTGATCGCAAATTATCCGACACATAGAGCGGCTTAAACACACGACCAGATACGGCATTGAACGAGAAAATAGTGGCTTCATTGTCTTGCAGCACAAAGTGCTGATTGCTGCGCCCTTGTGTAAAATTGTCATACAAAATGTTCGTATTGCTGGTCGTCGAGTTCAAGATAATAAGGTTCGAGTGCGCGATTGAATTTAGAATAATGCGCTCGCGATATTGCTCTGTCGTGGCCACAGTAGTACCATTAGTACTATTAGTTCCTATGCGAATAGACATTATAAGCAAGAGCCTCCTTATTGTTTTATCGTTATTATTTATTTAGCTATAAGAGCGTACAAAGCCTTGACTGCATTGAAGACGATTGGTAGCAGTCGGTCGCTATTTAGTAGCTTAAAATCACTTGTCACAGTGCCATAAAGGAAAATTTGATCGGCCACAAACTTTCGAGAAAGATTCCATTCAACTGTAATCACGTTATCAGTAACGTCAAGTACCATTAGATCATGTTCGGTTCCTCCAACAACACAACGCAACAAATCGCCATTTCGGAGCTCTGCGCCGTCTTCAATGTATGCCACGCTTGCATTTTCACCGTATGCAATAGATGTTGCAAAGCGCATGATCGACGGAACTGCCCCACTGATTGTTTTGATCGCTTGTGGGGCATATGCCTCTACCTCTTGAGCTAAGAAACCGATGATCTCGTCAGCCCCTGCCCCTGCCTCCGTCCCTGTCCTTGTCCCTGTTGCGTTCTTCATCGTGAAGTGGTGTACAGGAATGCTCAATACAGTTTGCAGGTCAACCATCGGATCTGACACACCCAGCACGTTCTTTGCGCGCCTATCCGAGGTGGTCAAATATGCTGGTGCTTGAACATTATCTGCGACCCTGAGACCCACCCCGGAAATCACCGAACCTGTTACATCAATGCCCGACGTAGCTGTTATGTACCCTGTGCTAGCGGCGGCGATCGTGTCCGTATGCACAGCCGTGGACCGCAGATCAAGCACATTGCTAAATATAGTCTCGTGGCAATCGATTGTTCCGGTAATACTCTCTATGCCATTTGTCTTTATTCCATGGTCGCTATGAATCCATCCACGGACATCGAGGGCATAATCGGC
>JGI25911J50253_10000956_pt1 | contig 10092 bp, 6 predicted proteins | sample LauGreSBDMM110SD_3_FD_50253 | JGI IMG/M metagenome (IMG submission 50253) | reverse complement strand
ATCTCGAAGGCTCGACCCGCCCCGCGACGTTACTTAAACTTGCGAGTCGCCACCCTGTCGCTCCTCCGGCCAATCCGGTCGAAGGTTTGCGCGAATGGTATGCATTCACCGACTTATCGCACTTTATCGTGATTTATATTGCCGTTTCTAATTGTTTGCGAACGCCCGATGAGATTGAACTCATCACCCGAGAATTTTTGCAAGGCGGGGCCGCGCAACATAATTTGCATAGCGAAGTCACTTATACCGCGCTAACCCTTTACAAGATGCACGGCATTTCGTTGGAAGATAAGCTGGCGGCCATCAACCGGGCGCGGGCTTGGGCAGCGGATGAATTGAATGCGACCATGACTCTGACCTTCGACATTGCGCGGGAGGTAAGCGCCGACGATGGACTGATTACGGCCAACTGGGCGATTAGACGCATAGGAAATTCAATCCCCAATTCACGTCGACACAGCACTCCCTGAACCCACGCTTGTCAAGCACCACTTTGTGCTAAGCCCTACCAACTATTAACTTCTGGTCAAAGACCGCTTTGGTTTGGTGTTCGCGGAGATTTGATACGCGAAACATGCGGAATATGCACATTGTCTGCAACACGGATTTGGTAGACCACACCACTCGCCACACCACACCAGCGCCTGATCCACACCAATCCGCGCGCCGCCGCGCCAGCCACGCCTCCAAGTTCTGCTGCACCACGTGATAAGCCACACTCCGCTCTGGCTGCCGGCGCTGTTACAGCATGCCGATCAGGTCAGGGTCAAAAGCGTTCAATCTACCAATGTCAAGGGATTATCGATGGTCCCAGTGATTTTCTTTATCATCAGCCGTGCAGTAGCGGATGTTGAAGGTCATTAAATTGCGCATGGGAATCAAGTAAGTGTTAATTCTGCTGATGTCCAACTTTTGAATGATCTCCACAGCGCGGGCGATGCCATCTTCTGCTTGAATTTTTGAACCTATATCAACTGCACGTTGCCGCATCGCTTTGTCTGTGAAAGCAATTTGAATGGCTTGTACGAGTCGGTCAACGGTTAGTTTTTGGCGGGGTATCGGCGCTGGTCCGACCCCAAGATCTGCGACACGTTGTCCCCAGAAGGGTTGGTCGGCGAAGAATGGAATCACGATGGAGGGCACGCCGGCTCTGAACCCGGCTGCCGTCGTCCCTGCACCGCCGTGATGGACGACTGCGGCAACGCGGGGGAAAAGCCACGAGTGTGGAATTGAATCGATCATGAAGATTGATTCGGGTAAGTCTGTTTTTTGTAATCCGCCCCAGCCTGAGGCTAAGATTGCTCTCTGGTTTGTTTGCTTGAGCGCATTGATTACCAGGGCGGTAGTCTCTTCGGGTTTGCGCGTGGTCATGCTCCCGAAACCAATGTAGATGGGAGGGGAATCGGCTTGGAGGAAATTCATCACGTCTGTTGGTGGAGTCCAGTCGTCGGCTAAGTCTAAAAACCAGAAGCCGGTGACGTGATGATCGTTACCCCAGTCTGCTGGTGGCTGGATCACGGATGGACTGAATCCATACAGGGTGGGTAAGGATTGGGTTGACGCGGCAGGCTTCGGTCCGAAAAAAGAGGCAGGGGGTAAGTCGAATACTTGTTTGCGTGCCAGTGTGTCCCCAGTGCGGGAGCCTTGCCACATCATCTGTTGAGCGAGTTGATGCGTGATGCGATTGAACGTCCCGCCGAGATTGGGCAGAGTTTGGGGCATAAGCGCGCTGGGAAATGTTTTGGTGGGAGTAAACGGAACCAGATATGTTTGAAGCAATGGCAGATGCAATTTTTCGGCGAGAGCCAGCCCGCTAAAGCGACTGCCAATGCCTGTAACGATTAAGTCCATGCCCTGACAGGCGGCGAGTCCATCCTCCGCCCAATGGATGGCGGCGTTTTCTGCAGCTTTGGTGGTGTACCTGGTGATTGCAATGAAGTTGCCTTTGTCCAGGAGATCGCGCATTTCCTGGCTTTCGATCACATCCTGTACGTTGCCGCGCATGCTCCAAAATTCAAGTCCGTGTGATGTGACGAGCGACTCAAAGTTTTCATGAGTCACTAAACGAACGGTGTTGCCGGCTTGCTTCAATCCCTGCCCTAATGCGATGTAAGGTTGAACGTCTCCGCGGCTTCCGAGGGCGAGGATGGCGATTTTCATTTTAGACAAGCTCCATTTCAGTAAGGATGTAAATAATCTATGCCACCCAGAAGTCAAATGAAAATAGCAGTGCCAATAAACCCATTAACAAGAGACTGGCGATAGTCCATGCACGGTCAAAAATACGGTTGTTTCCAAGTTTGCCCAGGCAAAGGAATGTTGGGCGTAATACAAGCATATAACGAATCAGACTCTGGGGCGACCCGCTAAAGACAGGGGTGATCCATGCGCAAAAACAAAAACGGCGAGCGTTGGATATTTGCGCAGGAAGGCAATGATACCCAGAAGCGCAAGTAAAACAGCCACAGTATAAATAGGAAATTCAAAACCCAATCCACATCGAGACAATACACCCTGAACCCACTATGGTCGGGTGCTACTTTATGCTAAGCCCCACCAACTAGCAACTTCAGGTCAAAGACCACTTTTGTTCGGTGTTCGCAGAGATTAGATGCGCGGAATATGCGGAAAATGCACAATGCCTGCAAAACGGAATTGGCATACACCACCAATCGCCGCACCACGCCAGCGCCTGATCAACACCAATCCGCGCTCCGCCGCATGTGCCATCTCTACAGCGCAGGATTACGAGCCCCCAGTTTTACAGAAGTCTGATGCCAAATATTCTGCACCGTACCCGCCGCTGCAGGCAAGAAAGATAGAGCGCAGCGGGCGCACTAGCCAATCCGGCGCAGTGGCTTACTGCGCTCTGCGGCGGCGGATCTCTGCCGAGATGGCAGGCACCACTTGATGCAGATCACCAATGACCGCGTAGGCAGCCTTGGAAACAATGTACGCCTCTTTATCAATGTTGATGGCCAGGATATTTTTGGAAGCCATGGCCCCCACCCAATGCTGGATCGCGCCGGATATGCCGCATGCAAAGTAAATATCAGGCGCAATGCGCGTACCGGTCTGGCCCACTTGATCGGTGTGATTGCGCCAGCCATTGTTGGTGACCGCGCGCGAGCAACCGACGATGCCATTCAGCAGCTTGGCAAGCTCTTCGAGCGAAGCAAAGCCTTCCGCTGAGCCAACACCGCGGCCGCCGCCCACCACCACCGGCGAAGTTGCCAGCGTAACACCGGCTACGCGATCCACGCGCTCGCGCACAAACGAGTGCCTTACCGCTGCATCCAGCTCTACTTCAATGATCGTCACGCTTGCGGATGCCGGCGCCTCAACCGGCACCACCATATGGTTTGCAAGGGTAACGAGCTTGACTGGCGCATCAAGCTCGGATTCCTCCAGCAGCGACCCGCCCCAGCGCGCGCGCACCAGGCGCAGCGCCTGGGACCCGTCAAATTTTGCGTCAAACTCTGTGCAGTTCATTGCTGCAGGCAAATCGAGGCGCGCGGCTGCCTGTGCAATCACTTCGTGCCCGCGCTCCGTGCCGGATCCCATCACTACTTGCGGAGCGCATTTGCGCACCAGCTGGGCCACCACTTCGCCCCAGGCCTCCGGCCCAAAATCCACAAGTGCTGCGTGATGCGCTTGATGCACAACGCTTGCGCCGTGTGCCGCAAGGATGTCCCGCAAGCCATCCGCATTCGCGCCGATGGTGAGCGCTTCCATTGTGGTGTGCAGCTGCGCGGCCAGCTTGCGGGCCGCCGTAAGCAAGCCAAGCGATGCGGACTCGATGCGACCGCGATCGTGGCCGACCACCGCCAGCACACTCATTTGAACACCCCAATTTCTTCCAGCAAATCCACCACTGCTGCTGCTGCATCCGGGCCCGTGCCAAGAATTTTTGTGTTGCGCACAACCTCCGGCGGACGGCGCAAATGGATGAGCTTTAGGCCGCCCGCAGCGCAGGCTACCGCGCTGTGCTGCACTTCAACCTTCTTCGATGCAAGGCGGCCCTTCATGGTTGGGTAGCGCGGCAGGTTTATGCCTTCCTTCACGCCAACGGCTGCGGGCATGGGCAGCATGTAGATCTCTACGCCAGCCTCGCTCTCGCGCCTTACCTTGGCCATGCCGTCTGCAATGTCCAAGCCCTTGGCGCCGTTGACCATGGGCCGGCCAAGTTTCAGCGCCACCCGGATGCCCACCTGATAACCGCCTGAGTCCGCCGACTCGTTGCCAAACAGGAGCAGGTCAAATTTGCCACCCGCTGCTTCAAGGCTCTCCACCACCGCAGTAATTGCCTGCGCTGTGCGCTGCGCATCCCAGTCTGCGCCATCAATCGGCACGAGCACGGCTTTGGCCACTCCGGTGCTTACGGCAGTGCGCAGTTGTTCCTGCGCCTCGGCCGGCCCGAGAGTAAGCACGGTAACTTCGCCGCCGTGCTTTTCCACCAGTTGCACCGCCTGCTCCACCGCGCACTCCTCATGCGGGCTTACGGTGAAGCCCAGAAAAGCTGTGTCCACCGCCTGCCCGTCTTCTGTGATGTTGATGCGCGCCCCCGGCGCCGGCACGCGCTTCACACAGACAAGAATGTTCATGCCGGCCGGCCGCAGCCTAGCTCTTCATGCGGGCATCGGTGGGGTCAAACAGCGGCTGGCTGCCCACACGCGCCACCCGCACGGGGAACAACTCATTCATGTACATGACGCGCAATTCATTGCCTTCAACGGCATGTTCGGGCGTCAGATACGCCAGCAGCAAATACTTGCCCAGCGACGGCGCAGCACCGGCTGTGGTCACGCGTGACACGCGCCCCTTGGCATCCACAATGCGCGCGCCGCTCTTGGTCAGGATTGGCTCATTGCCGCCAGTGGGAAAGCGCTTGATGCCCGTCTTGCCGGTCTGGTCCAGCATCTCAAGCGTGCACAGCACGGCGCATGGCTTGCCAGCCCGCGCCTTCAGGTACTCCGCCTTGCCAATGAAGTCGGCTGCCTTCACCTTCGCGCGTGCCAAGCCGGCCTCAACCGGGTTGTACTCGCTCTCCAGCTCGGCACCCATCAGCCGGTAGCCTTTCTCGATGCGGCCCGTCACAGCGTACACGCCCATGCCAACCGGGATCACGCCAAACTCGGCGCCGGCCGCAGCGATTGTGTCCCACAAACGCAAGCCGTGCTCCATTTTGGTGTACACCTCCCAGCCGTTCTCGCCGACATAGGAAATGCGGAACATGGTGCAGGGTACGCCGCCAATCAGCACATTGCGCACGGCGCCGTACGGGAAACTGGCCTGCGCCACATCGTAGGGCTTGTGATCACCAGTGACAATCTTGGCCATTGTCTTTTGCGCATTCGGGCCCCAAACGCCAATTGTGCACAGCGCCGCCGTCATGTCCGTGAACACAACCGAGCCATCCGTTGGCATATGGCGCCGGAACCAGTAGTTGTCGCGCCCGCCATCGAACGCGCCGGTGATGACGCGGTAGTGCTCGGTGGCGAGGCGCATGATTGTCAGGTCGCCGCGGAAGCCGCCCGCCGGGCTGAGCAGCGGTGTATAAACCGAATGCCCCACCGCAACATCCACGTTGTTCACGCACATGTACTGCAGAAATTTCATTGCGCCCGGCCCGGTAAAGTCGAATTCGTTGAAGGCCGTCAGGTCCACCATGCCCACTGAGTCGCGCATGGCAAGGTGCTCGGCATTTGTAATCGGCGACCACCAGCGGCCATCCCACTCATGCGCGCGCGGCTCGCAGGCAGCTTTGTATTTGTCCGTCAACTTTGCGTTGGATGCAAACCACTGCGGGCGCTCCCAGCCGCGCGCATCAAAGAAGGTTGCGCCGGCGGCTTCCTCGCGCGGATAGAACGGACTGCGGCGCATTTCGCGCTGCGAACCCCATTGCTCGCGCGGGTGCACAATGCCATAAGTTTTGTTAAAGTGCTCGTTGCAGCGCGCGTAGATGTGATGTTCCGTGCGCTCGTGCGGGTAAAAGCGGCTGATGTCCGAAGAATGCGGATCGCACAGGTGCGGGTAGCCGTACGTCATCCACTCCGCCACCAGCTGCGCAATGCCCGGGCCCTCTTTGATCCACACGGCAGCAGCCGACCACAGGTTCTTCACCTCAATCGTCTCGCCCAGCACCGGCATGCCATCCGGCGTCAGCGAAAGCAAACCGTTGATCGCATACTTGATTTCCGCGTCGCCCAGCATGCCCATCAATTCAATCGCCTGTTCCATCTGCGGGTCAAAGTCTTCCTGGGTAAGCGGCAGTTCAGTTGGCGAGAGCGCCGCCGCTTCGATGGACGGAATGTCATTGGGGTGCATGAAGATTGCGCGGTGGGCGTACGAGCCCACTTCCATCGACCCGGCGGTCTGGCGCTCGTAGCAAAAAGTGTCCATGTCGCGCACAATCGGATACGCCACCTCTGCATTTGATTGTTGCAGAATGTCGATTGGGCCGACGTCGGCCATCTGATGCACCGCCGGCGTGAGCGGAATGCTGGCGCCGGCCATCGCGGCAATGCGCGGACTCCACACACCGCAAGCCACCACCACATGCTGCGCCTCAATGCGCCCCTTGTTTGTGACCACAGCCTTGATCGCGCCATTCTCCACTTCAAGGTCGAGCACTTCAGTGTTGGCCAAGATCTTCAGCCCGCCGGACTTGACGGCACTTTCGCGCATCAACGTGCCGGTTTGCAGCGAATCCACCACTGAGACACTGGGCGTGTAGAAGCCGCCCAGCACAATCTTTTCATTAATGAATGGCACAAGCTCCTTCACCTCGGCCGGTGTCAGCAGGCGCGCGTCGATGCCCCAAGACTTGGCCGAAGTCATGCGCCGGTTGAACTCTTCAAGGCGTTCGGGCTTGCGCGCAACTTCGATGCCGCCACAGGTGTTGTTCATGCCCAGCTCAATGTATTGCTTCTGTGAAGCCAGCGTGAGCATTGCCATTTCTTTGTTGTGATCAGTGGGAAAAATAAAATTTGAAGCGTGGCCGGTGGACCCGCCCGGGTTGGGCAGTGAACCCTTGTCAATCAGCACCATATCGGTCCAGCCCAGGCGGGCCAGATGCCCAACCAGGCAGTTGCCAACAATTCCCGCGCCGATAACGACTACTTTGGCCTGCTTGGGGACATCACTCATTTTGAACTCCTTGGTTTAGTGCGGTCTTGATCAGATGATCGGTGATATATCTCTACAATATCACGGAATTGGGTCGCACACAAAGCCGCGATTTGCGGGGTTTGGCACTTGGCCGGCACCCGCAGCGCGCAAACTGACTGCAACCCAAGCCGCATTATAGTGCGGTTTGCACTGGGCCGATGCGGCACCAAGGCCCGCCGCCGGCAGTGGTGATATTGCCTGCAGCCGGCAGCAGCTAACGCGCACAGCCACCCGCCCTCTACCCGGCAGCGCCATTCAGCGCATGGAGTGCGCTTGGCGGGCACCACCTTTGATTCAAATTGCCCGGCAAGCAGCCTTGACTCGGACGCCCAGACTGACTATGATAAGCATGCAAGTTCAATCCTATATACAACACAGACGTTGATCTGGATTAGTACGCGCTAGAGCAGTGTTCAGAGAGCCGCCAACAAGGTGTGATGGCGGTACACCAGCAAGCGCCGAATGGCCCAGTGAGTCGTGCGGGCGAACCCTCCCCGGAGGCAGTAGCTCACACCGGCAGCGCACCGTTATCAAAGCGCAGGGCATCGGTGTTGAGCCTGTGCCTCATTTAGTGAAGCAACCGCAGCACATGCGCAGCGGATAGCTTAAGTAAGGTGGTACCACGGGAGCCCCTCTCGTCCTTTATGACGGGGGGGCTTTTTCTTTTCCGAGCGGGAGGAACCTGTGATATTGCCAACCACCGATAGAGCCGCGCCAACCAGCGCGCCCGTCTGGCCTGCGCCGGCCGAAGCAGCCGAGCTGTTTCAGCGCGGTGAGCTTGTTCCTGTTTACAGCACGCAGCTGGCGGATTTAGAAACACCGGTCTCGGTTTACCTGAAGCTGCGCCAGCTGGGCGGTGCGTCCTTTTTGCTGGAGAGTGTTGAAGGCGAAGAGCAAATCGGCCGCTACTCATTCATTGGCGCAAACCCGGCCGGCGTAATTACATTGCGCGGCAACAGCGCCACGCTCATGCGCGGCGGCAAGGCGGTGGCGCACACGGTGCCGGCGGGCGACCCACTGGCGCTTGTGCGTGCAGAAACCCGGCGCGCAACTGCAGTGCCAGTGGCGGGGCTGCCGCGCTTCACCGGCGGCGCAGTTGGCTTTATGGGCTATGACCTGGTACGCCACTTTGAGCGCCTGCCAGAAACCGCCCGCGCAGAGCTGGACATTCCGGACGCAATCTTCCTGCTGGTCGACACGCTTGTCATCTTCGACCACTTTCGCCACCGCCTGCATGTGCTTTCCAATGCGCGCAACAATGGCGACCCGCAGCGCGCCTATGCAGACGCACTGCACCGCATTGAAATGGTGGCAGGCGTGCTGGCGCGCCCGCTGCCGCCCATGCCGGAAACAGCTGCCATACCGGCGGGTGCAATGCAATCCAATGTGACCCAGCACCAGTTTGAGAAAAATGTGCTGCAAGCCAAGCAGCACATAGCCGCCGGCGACGCATTCCAGATTGTGCTGTCGCAGCGCTTCAGCCGGCAGAGCGGCGCGCCGGCTCTTGCCATCTACCGCGCGCTGCGCGCCGTCAACCCGTCGCCGTATATGTTCCTGTTTGAGTTTGGCCAGATGGCAGACGGCCAGCCGTTAAGTCTGGTGGGCGCTTCGCCGGAAATGATGGTGCGCCTGCAGGATGAGGTGGCCACCGTGCGCCCGATTGCCGGGACGCACCGCCGCGGCGTGACCGCAGCGGAGGACGAGCAGTTTGCCGCGCAGCTCTGCGCCGACCCCAAAGAGCGCGCCGAGCATGTGATGCTGGTTGACTTGGCGCGCAACGACCTGGGCCGCGTGTGTGCGTACGGCACCGTCAACGTCCCGCGCATGATGTACATCGAACGCTACTCGCATGTAATGCACATTGTGAGCCAGGTGCAGGGCCGGGTGCGCGCCGGCATGGACGCGTTCGACCTGCTCAAGGCCACCTTTCCCGCCGGCACGCTGAGCGGCGCGCCAAAAGTGCGCGCCATGCAAATCATTGAGGCGCTTGAAGGCGTGCGGCGCGGGCCGTATGGCGGCGCGGTTGGCTACTTTGGCTATGACGGCTCAATGGACACCTGCATCACCATTCGCGCCGTTACCAAACATGGCAACACGGCGCACATTCAAGCCGGCGCGGGCATTGTTGCGGACAGCGACCCAACGCGCGAGTATGAAGAAACCATCAACAAGGCGCGCGGCATGGACCAGGCCTTGCGCGACGCCGAAGCCGGGCTGCTTTAGGATCCGGCCATGATATTAGTCATCGACAACTACGACAGCTTCACCTACAACATTGTGCAGCAGCTGGGCGCGCTGGGCGCCGACATGCTCGTAAAACGCAACGACGAGATTACCGTTGCAGAAATTGGTGCGCTGGCACCCAGCAGCATTGTGATCTCGCCCGGGCCCGGCACACCCTTGGACAGCGGCATCTCGCTGGATGTGATCCGCCACTTTGGCGCCACCGTGCCCACGCTGGGCGTGTGCCTTGGCCACCAGTGTATTGCGCATTTCTACGGCGGCGCAGTGGTGCGCGCCGCGCAGCTGATGCACGGCAAAACCAGCCTGATAGAGCATGCTGGCGACCAGCTCTTCCACGGTGTGCCGACACCGTTTGAAGCCACGCGTTACCACAGCTTAATTGCGGCCGGGCCGCTGCCCGCAGTGCTGCGCATCACAGCGCGCACAGCCAGCGGCGAAATCATGGCGCTGCGCCACCGCCAGCATCCTGTTTTCGGCGTGCAGTTCCATCCGGAAAGCATTCTCACAACCCACGGCCCGCAGATCCTCAAAAACTTCCTTGCGCTGCGCTTTGCGCCGCCCGCCCGCAGCGAACAAGTCAAACAGCCCGCCATCACCAACCAACAGGAGCAGCGAACATGACATCCACACCCACCACCATTGTGCGCGCGATTGAACTCATCAGCCGGTTTGGGCACC
>JGI25911J50253_10000955_pt1 | contig 10102 bp, 6 predicted proteins | sample LauGreSBDMM110SD_3_FD_50253 | JGI IMG/M metagenome (IMG submission 50253) | reverse complement strand
GGTCGAGAACATGGCGGTGCATGTGTGTACGCAATGCGGCCACGTAGAGCATATTTTTGGCGAGGATGGCGGTAAGAAGATGGCCGCAAAGTACGGCATGGATTACCTAGGCGCTTTGCCATTGAATATGCAAATACGTTTACAGGCTGATAGCGGTAAACCTACTGTTGTTGCTGACCCTGATGGGGATGTGGCGGCTATTTACAAAGCCATGGCTAGGCTGGTGGCCGTGAAGATTGCAGCCAAGGCGAAGGACTTTTCTTCTAAGTTTCCTTCTATCAAGGTTAGTAAGGATACTTAGCTTTATCTTTAAGGTTTCGGGTAGCTTTTAACAACATTTCCAGGGCTGCCAACGCCTGCCAAAATAGCGCGTTGTTTGCTTCTACCTAGCATGGCCCACTTATCGATAGATAAACTCCATATTTGGGCTTGATTAAGTTTAAGCAATTTACTGATACTCATACCCGCCAAAGTTAGTGTTTTAATTTTAGAGACATCCAAGTTGGCTGTTATTGCCTCGTTTTGTAAGGAGTTGACCTGAGTTGCTGTAAGCGCAGAAAGCTGTGTTGCTGTCAAGCTGGTTACTTGATCAGTTGTAAGTGAATTCACTTGAGCTGTAGTGAGGGCTTTTATTACATCTGTCGCGAGTTGAGGTATTTGGCCTGTTGCGCCAGATGTAAATTTAATGGGTGGTGGCAGAGACACTACTTGAGACGCCTTAAGAGCCTTAACTTGTAAAGTTGTTAGAGTTACAAGCTGCGAAGTCAGCAGATTACTCATTACTCGTTTATCTAAGGCGGTTATCGAGCTAGTAGACAGGGCCTGAATTTGTGTGCTGGTCAGAAGATTTACTTGCGTTGAAGTAAGAGACTTCGCTTGAGAAGAAGTCAAATATGGAATTTGAATAGAAGTGAGACCAGGAAGCTGAGCAGTAGTAAGGCTACGGACCACCTGAGTTCCTAAGCTAGGTATCTGGGATGTTGTAAGTAGACCAATTTGAGAGCTTGATAGCGTAGCTGTTTGTACAGAACTTATTTTAGAAAGTACGGCCGCTGGTATTGCTGCCAATCGTCCTGTAACAAAAAGCTTGCTGACTTGTTCGGATGTTAGTCCCTGAGCTTGTGACGCAGACAGTGAAGCAATCTGAGTTGTGGATAGTGCTGCAAAAGGAGTGCTGTTGTTGGTTACTCTTACCGAAAGATCAGCCACATCTGTATTAACAGTTGAGCTTGTAAAAGTAACCGACGTTCCTGCAGCTGCAGCTGCACTGAAGGCTGTGAGTGACCCGCTGTAAGTTCCTGCAGTAGTTTGAGGCCCAGTTATAGCGTTGGCAGATAGTCCACCAAATGCTGCTGCAACGCTCGCTGCAGGAACAGTAGCTGCGCCGGCTGTGTAAGTTAAACCGCCAACGGTAATAGACTCTCCCGTAGCCAAATCTCTAAAGGTCACTTTAGAGTTCTCAGGAAGACTTGAATTACCAGTCTTTGTAACTATGCTCGGTGTCGCTGTTAAAGATACAGCTAAGTCAGTAACGTCAGTGTTTGAAGTTGTACTTGTAAAAGTTACGGATGAGCCTAATGACTGTGCTGTATTAAAGAGCGCAAGTGCTCCGCTATAAACCCCTGTAGCCGGATTGGCTGGGTTTGATACGCCGGCCGTCAATTCGGAAAATAGTGCGGCAACTTCTGAAGCAATCATTGNAGTACTTGCGGTGAAGGTTAGTCCGCCAACAGTTATTGCATCGCCACTCTTTAAAGCCGAAAAAGTTAAGACAGAGCTCTCACTGGTAGATCCAGTTCCATTCGTTGTGGTGATAGTAACTGTATTGAAACCAATCGTTGGGCTGATGCTTGCCACTTGTGAGCTTGTTAAAGCTGCAATTTGAGAAGTAGATAGGATAATCAATTGAGATGAAGTAAGGGCCTCTGTGCTTGAAGTTGTTAAAGCAGAGAGGCTACTAAGAGTCAGCGATCCTATCTGTGTGGTGCTGAGGCTACGCACTTGGTCTGACCCCATTGCGGCAGCTTGAGCTGTTCCTAATGCTTTAATCCTGTCAGAGTCAAGAAGACCAATCTGTGCTGTAGTTATCTTAGCGATTTGTGTTGTTGTGAGCGAAGTAATTTGTGCGCTAGTTAAGGCGGAGAATTGATCGGTGGTTAGATTTATGAGTTGAAATGTAGTTATTGCTTGAACTTGATTTGATGTCAGGCTTTGAATTTGCGCTGTTAATAGGTTCCGAATTTGTGTAGTTGTTATGTTCTGGAGAGTAGAGGAAGTTATTGCTGCGATATCGCTTGGGTCAATAGCTTGCAAACTTTGAGAGTCAAGAGTAATGATTTGAGTTGAGGTTAAAGACTTAATTTGATCTGAAGTAAAAGATTTAACTTGTGATGTATTCAATGCGTCTAACTGGTCAGTAGACATATTTATTAGGGCCTCTGTACTAATGGCCTGTATTTGTGTCGTGCTCAATCCCGCGACCTGATCGGTACTTAACATGCTAAGTTGGTCGGACGTCAAAGCGCTGATACCTAAAGTGCTCATCCCTGCAACCTGTTCGACTGAGAAAAGACTCAGTTGCGAGGTGCTTAACACCTTGACTTGCGTATCTGTCAAGCCGGCTATTTGATCAGTGCTAAGAAGACTTATGAATTGGGAGCTTGCGGCATTGTTTATGACTGGCAGGCCAATGGAGCCAATGTCCATTGCGTCGATAGCATTTAGACTTTCTTGGGTAAAGCTATTGAGTTGAAGTGTGGTCAATGCACCAACTTGATCAGCACTTAGACCTTTCAATTGAGTTGAGCTAAGCGCGGCCAATTGGTCAGTTGTTATTGTGGGAATTGCAATAGTTTGTATTGCTTGTATTTGAGTTGTGCTGAGAGCCGCTATTTTTTCTGTGTCTAAAGAACTGACTTGAGGTGCAGAAAGAATTGCTATTTGCTTGGTACTAAGAGCGCTAAAGTTACCAACTGAAAGTGCGGCAAGTTGGCTTGTTGTAAGAGCCCGTAATTCTGCATTTGTCAAGGCGTTTAGCTGGCTAGTAGTCAGATTTTTAATTTGATCAGTACTGATGTTTGCGAAAACAGGGGAACCGATGGCTGCAATATCTGAATCATCGATTGCGGCAATTTGAGCGCTGTTTAAAGTGTTTATTTGTTCAGATGTAAGGCTTTTGACTTGAATGCCAGTAAGTGCCTTCATCTGATTTGTGTTCATTGCAACTACTTTTATCCCAAGGGTTCTGACAGCTGCAGTGGAAAGTGATTGCACTTGGGCTGTCACCATACTTGCTACCTGATCAGAGCTAAGTGCTCCGACTTGGTGGGTCGTCATTTGGGCAATATTTGATGTGCTTAGACTAGCCAATTGACTTGGAGTCAATGCAATTATTTGATCACTTGTCATTGACTGCACTTGTGAGCTTGTGAGGGCGCTGACTTGTGAAGCCGCAAGGTTACTGATCTGAGTGGTGGTTAGAGCCTTTATGGTGGATGTCCCTAGTAAGGCAATGCCAGCAGTTGAGATTGCTTGAATATTTGTGCTGCTTAATTGATTTAATTGTGTAGACGTCAGTGCACCTAATTGGCTAGTTGTGAGCGCCTTGATTTGGGTTGTTGAGAGTCTGTTTAGTTGATCGCCTGTTAGAGAATTAACGCCATTAGTACTTAAGCTTGCAACCTGAAGACTAGTCAATCCCAGTGCGTTCAAAACCAAAATAGTTGAAACTTGATCTGTTTTTAACGCGGCAACTTGCCCAGTTGTCAAGGCGCGTAACTGGTAATTATTTGTATTTAATGCTGCAATGTCAGCAGTTTCGATACTAGTTATTTGTGACGTAGTAAGACTGGATATCTGAGTAGAAGTCATTGACCGAAACTGAGATGTGGAGAGTGCAGCAATTTGTAAGGAGGTAAGACTAATAACTTGTGGGTTAGTAAGAGAAGAGACTTGTTGTAACGTTAAGCCCTGAATTTGTCGGGTTGATAGGTTGCTTATCTGAGTTTGTTGTAGCCCACTGATCTGGCTTGTCCTCATTACATTGATTTGGGCGGTAGTCAACTCCTGTAATGAAGAGGCTTTCAGACTGTTGAGCTGAGTGGTGGTAAGTTGTGAGACTTGGTCTGTTGTCAGTGAGGCAACTGAGCCTGAAGGTAAGGCGGCAATTTGAGAGCTGGTTAGGCCAGGAATTGATTCCGGCTGAATAAGTTGAAGTTGCGCTGTATCAAGATTTGAAAACTCGGATGCATTTAAAGCTTTGATCTCATCTGAGCTCAAAGTAGCAATGTCTACCGTATNAGTGGGCAGAGTAGANCTCGGNGCATTGTAGGCGCCGGATCCGCTGACAGAATTAATAGAAGTAGCCATTTTTTTACGCTTGGAGTTAACCTGTACCNATNCAAGCAATAAAAATGCCAGCTTTTAAATGTATATATTTCTGACATGCGTGAGTTTAACGAGTTATGCACTATTTTGCATTTTCTAATTAAATTGCATTAATGTGGAGGTATGACAGGTTTAGAAAACCTATTTAGTCACCCATTCCTTGCCTATTTGGGTGAGCGTTTTCGCATGTTGAGAGCCCAAAGGGGGTTGACCCGGCGGGTAGTCGCCCAGGGGCCGCGCAGGTTTCGGAGCGCCATTTGCCTAATTTGGAGGCTGGCACCGGTAACGCCCTTATATTGATGCTTCTCCAAGTGGCCCAAGCGCTGAACTGCTCGATTACGGAGTTGCTGGGGGGCATGACTACCTAGTCAGCGGAGTGGTTACTAATAAGAAAGCTTTCCGCACACCGCAGCGAAACTAAGTTATGCAAAGCCAGAAGCAGCATTGCACATATGTTTGCCGCTCAAGGCGATGGAAACGGCAAGAAATTGCCGCATCGCGCTTGTGGGGCTGCGAGGCGCCGGCAAGTCAACGCTCGGAAGGCGTTTGGCCGACGACTTAAGCTACCCATTTATTTAGTTAAGTCGCGAGATCGAAAAGTACGCAGGCTGCAATATTTCTGAGATCCATAGCCTTTATGGCGCCAATGCTTACCGCCGTTATGAAAAGCGCGTCCTAGAAGAAATCGTCCGTGCCTATAAAGAAGTGATGATCGCCACGCCAGCCGGTTTGGTGTCTGAGGCGAGTACTTTCAATGAAACACTGGGCGCTAGTGTGGAGGCGTTAGAAAATTTGAAAGGTATCTTGGACGGTCGAACGGCCTTTACGCTAAGGCTGACTTGGTGTTTGACACTAGCGTTCAGCCTGTAGGGAGGATTTATCAGTAGTTAATTCTACAATTTAGGGTGACTTTAAATCTTTTGAACTAACTCAGGCATGCATCTTACTGGTGTGAGATTTAGTTTAAGTAGGAATGTTAATAATAAAATGGTGAATGTTGGTATGAGCCAATTTTTTTGAGGCTTGAAATAGCATTTAGTACGATTTAATGAAAACTTGCATTTATCAAATTTGTTATTCACAAGAAACTATTGAGATCATTCCTGAGGGGTTTCTCTGCTTGGACCACCTTAAAAACGAAAGGTCTGATTGGCGAGAGTTATGGCCGATTCGAAATTTTTTAAAAACCAACGAACTTTATGATGATGTTTTATACGGATTTTTATCGCCTAAGTTTTCGCAAAAAACACTTTTGAACCACCAAGGCGTACAAGATTTTTTATTGACTAACTACGATGGCGAGGACGTGGTTAGCTTTAGCCCTTTTTGGGATTTGATGGCTTTGTTCAAAAATGTATTTGAACAGGGTGAATTTTTTCACCCTGGACTCTCAGACGCGTGCCAAAAGTTGGTATCGACTTACACACTAAATTTGAATTTGGCAGATTGCATTATGAGCAGTCAAAACACNCTTTTTTGTAATTATTTTTTAGCAAATAAAAAGTTTTGGTCACNTTGGCTCATTTTTGCTGATTATTTGGTCGCTATTGCTGAGGAACAAGTTTCTGAGTTATCTTCGCAACTCAATGCGCCTACAAACTATGGCGAGCAACAACTGCCTATGAAAGTGTTTGTTCAAGAAAGACTGGCAAGCATTTGTCTTTTGGCTTATCCGAATTTCAAGTGCCTAAATTACAGCCCCTTCAATATCGGGCCATCGACAACGCCATTTAATAAATTTTTTAATGAGGCTGTTTTAAGTGATGCCTTGAAGCGAGCTTATGTACAAACACGCCACAAAAGTTATTTAAATGCCTTTGCGTCTTTGCGAGATTCTGTAATAAAACAACTACAAAATAGTTAATAAGACAACAATAAGGCGCATCCCTGTCAGATGTTTTTACAGTCAATTTTTTCAACTGCCATTTTGATCAAAACTAATCCGAGCAGTCGGATGGGTATGCCAGAACAATAAACCTACTAAATCAGCCCAAGCGCTATGCGCAAGACGCTAAGCGTGAGCGAATCGCTGATTTGGCTGCCTTGCTCAAAGAGGGAGACACCCACTTCTATGTCTTTTCTTAGTAGAGCATGAAAGAGGGTGTTGTCATGGCATAGCGCAATATCGCCAATGACGCCGGAATCGGCTGGGAGCAAATTGCCCCAGTGTTGTAGCGTGAAGGGTGTTTGCATTTAGAGACGTGTTGAGGGGTGCCATTTACCTATAAATTTGGAAACTAAGAGCGGCGAAATGTTTAATAAGACGTTGATAAAAGCCTAAAAGCGGCTTGCAATTTTGAAAAGCCTCGAATAAACTAGTCAGGAAACTAGTCAGATAACTAGTCAAAAGGAGGTGTTTTATGCAGACTTGGCCTATACAAGATGCGAAAGCCCGTTTTAGCGAATTTCTAGATGCTTGCATAAGCAACGGCCCTCAAATGGTCAGCAAACGCGGCGTAGATGCAGCTGTGCTAGTCCCGTTGCCGGTGTGGCAGCGTATGCAGGCGACATCCAGAATGTCTTTGAAAGAACTGCTTTTATCCGAGCAGGGGCGATCCGATACCTTTTCTGTGCCATTGCGAGGCAAAGCGAAAAGACGTTCTATCGATGGAATGTCCTGAAGATGTATTTGTTAGACACCAACATAGTCTCTGAATTGCGTCGAACTAAGCCCCATGCTGGAGTAGTGGGTTGGATTCAATCGATCAACGATAGCGATCTCTTTATTTCTGCGGTGACATTGGCTGAAATCCAAGCTGGCATCGAGTTAACCAAAGAGCAAGACCCCTTAAAAGCCAAAGAGATTGAGAGTTGGCTGGATCAACTGGCCGATTCATTCAATGTGCTTCCTATGGACGGGGCGGCTTTTCGAAAATGGTCACGACTCATGCACCGTACCTCAGACACTTTGTATGAAGACGCCATGATTGCAGCTACTGCTTTGGTCCATAACTTCAAGGTTGTGACCCGCAACGTTGCAGATTTCAAATCTTTTGGCGTGGATCTTCTGAATCCCTTTGAAATCAAAAGCTAGCGCATCTNTATAAGATCNCNGCATGTCATCACGNCCTAACCTACAAGTAGCCGTCGTCATGCGCCGCGAGCGTGTGCCGGGCGCCATGAGCCATTGGCAGCCTTGGCGTTGGGTCNTGCATGACGTGGTGGGGCACGACTTGGTGCCGCACGAAAAACACTTTGGCACTGCGCCTCAATGTTTGCGTCAAACCGATGACGAGCAACTTTGGTTGCACCCTGGGTTCACGGTGGAGTTGTTCAAAGACGACCCTGAAGGCTATTACCTCAACCTCACCTCACCCGACCCCTGCTGGTTTGTGTTGTGGCGGATGGAGGAGGAGCCTAGGATCGCGGATGACGTAATCGCCGTTCCCGCCATGGTCAGTTTGAGTTACCACGACGCAGGCCGCTGGCTAGACGCACAAGAAAACGTGGACCAAGTCAAAGCCCCCGCGGAAGTGGTGGCGTGGGTGGCCGACTTCGCCCAAACCCATTGGGTGGAAGAGACAAAGCGACGCAAACGGCCAGAGAGCTTCAAAGGCTTGCAAGACCGTTTTGGCAATCCGGCCTCGGTCACTACCGACAAAGTGCGAGGAGGGCAACATGGCCAATGACGAAACACCAGCAGGATTCTTAAGCCGCTGGTCTCGGCGTAAGGTGGAGGTTCGCCAGGGCGTCGCTTTGGATGAGGACAGCGAAAAAAGCTTGGCGCCTTCAACAAAGTTGGTTGGTTCGCCAGATCAAGAGGGCGATCAGAAGAACCCATTGGAGAGCGCCACCCCACAAAAACCCGCCCTATCGATGTCAGACGTCCAAAGTCTCACCAAAGACTCCGACTACACCCAGTTCATGGCCAGCGAAGTCGCGCCAGAGGTCAAAAATGCGGCGATGAAAAAACTCTTTGCCGATCCGCATTTCAATGTAATGGACCGCATGGACATCTACATTGACGATTACGGACAATCTGACCCCATACCCGAAGCCATGTTGCGGCAGATGGTCGGCGCCAAGTTTTTGAATCTTTTTGAAGATGAAGACCCCAAAGTCGTGGCACAGTCCGTCCCTGCCCCACCCGTTTCAAATACCGAGCCCCTTACGAATGACCACACTGATTTGCGACTGCAACCAGACCCAGCCCCTGGACCCGAAGGCGCTGGGTCAAAGCCTGTCTGAACCGCTCACGCTGCACACTGCGCTGTGCCGTCGCGATGTCGGCGCTTACCTCCAAGCGATTCAAGGCAATGACGATGTGGTGGTGGCTTGCACCCAAGAGCAAAGGCTATTTAGTGATTTGGCGGTTCAAACCAACGCTAAAACTTCGGTCATCAAGTTTGTCAATATCCGCGAGACCGGTGGTTGGAGTCGAGACGCTAAAAACGCGTCGCCCAAAATCGCCGCGCTTCTGGCGGCCGCGCACCTGCCAGAGCCTGATCCAGTCCCCACGGTCACCTACAAAAGTAATGGCCGCCTATTGATCATCGGAACCCTGGATGTTGCAGAGCCTGTTGCCGCCATGTTGGCGGACAACTTGCAGGTAACAGTTTTTACGCAAGGCGACACATCACAACTTACCCAAGCTAGCAATGCGAAAGTAGGAAAGCAGGCGATACAAGCCATCAGCACCCAAAACCGAAACCACCCAGTCTTGGGCGGCGAGATTGTTCAGTTAGAAGGATGGTTAGGTGCGTTCAAATTAACTTGGAAGCGCAGCAACCCGATTGATTTAGACGTCTGCACGCGATGCAACGCATGTGTTGCCGCTTGCCCTGAGCAAGCTATCGGCTTGGACTACCAAATTGACCTCAACAAGTGCACCTCACACCGTGACTGTGTGACGGCGTGCGGTGCGGTGGGGGCGATCAACTTTGACCGCCAAGCTGCCGAAGAGGTGGCTGAATTCGATATGGTGCTCGACCTGCGCACGCACAGCGCGTTTAGCCAACACGCTTTGCCGCAAGGTTATTTCCGAGAAGCTACGACGGCCACGCTGCTCAAGGTGCGCGAGTTGGTGGGGGAATTTGAGAAACCCCGCTTCTTCGCCTACAAACAAAAACTTTGCGCCCACAGTCGTAATGAGCAAGTGGGCTGCAATGCTTGCATCGATATTTGCTCGGCAGAGGCTATCCGCTCGGACAAGTCGCGCCAACAAATTGTGGTCAATCCCAACCTCTGCGTCGGCTGCGGTGCTTGCACTACGGTATGCCCTACAGGTGCATTGACCTATGCCTATCCGACTGCTAGCCATACAGGACTCAAACTCAAAACCCTGCTCAGCACCTACGCCAAAGCAGGTGGCAAAGANGCGGTGTTGTTGCTTCACAGCCAAGGCAAAGGCCAAGCGCTGNTCGAAGAGGTTGGTCGCGCAGCGCAACTGCACCTCGCCCAGGGCTTGCCAGCACACGTCATTCCTTTGGCNTTGTGGCATACCGCNAGCACTGGGCTAGATGTTTGGCTAAGCGCTCTGTCGTATGGTGCTGCGCAAGTGTTGGTCTTGATGACAGATGAAGAAGCGCCGCAATATCTCGAAGGTGTGCAAGCGCAAATGGCGCAAGGCCAAGCGCTTTTGGAAGGATTGGGATACACAGGTAGAGGGCAAGTTCCCTTGCAGTTGGTGCAAGCGGGTAATGCGCTGGAACTCGACGCTGATTTGCAAAGACTGACAGTCGGCGCGCCACGTTTAAAAGCCAAGGTGCCACTGGCT
>JGI25911J50253_10000953_pt1 | contig 10110 bp, 10 predicted proteins | sample LauGreSBDMM110SD_3_FD_50253 | JGI IMG/M metagenome (IMG submission 50253) | reverse complement strand
CAAATAGATTCTATCGCTTCTTAAGTTTAGTAAATTATTTTTTAACTCCTTCTTGAAGGAGATGGATACACTCGTCTGTGTGTTTTTGCATTGGTGGACTAAACAAAAATTGAAAATCTTGTGGTGGTTTATTATCTAGATGCATTTTACAAACTACTAAATTTAATTTTTCAAAAAAATTAACTTCTTTTTCACTTTTGGCCTTATAAAATAAACTTGCATCAGAAAATTTTTTAATAATTGTAAATCTATTTATACTTTTTTTTAAATTATTGTTTTGATCTATAATCATTGGACACAATAATCCATTAACTTCTAAATTTTCTTTTAACTTTGATTTAAAATCGTATTGGGTTTCTTCTGTTTTTATTTCGTCATAATATTTTAATTCTAATCTTGTAGGAAACAATTGATATAATGGATGTACAATTGTTCGTAAAGATTGATCTCTAGTTTTAAGAAGCTTGTCCAAAATCATCTCCAATACTTATATCTACAACACTTGGTACTTTAAATTCCATGCAATTTTCCATGGTTTCTTTTATTTTTTTTGCATCATTATCATCTTTGATATTAAAACACAATTCATCATGGACTTGTAGAATAGGTGTGTAACCAGCTTCATGACAACTTATAATTGCCTGTTTAGTTTGATCTGCAGCGCTACCCTGGATCAATCTATTTAATGCTTTATAAGTAAATGCTCGTTTAATGTTTTTAGCACCGTATTTTGCGGATGCGTTTTCAAATGTTTCAGGTGTATGAATACCAAAATCCATTGGTTCCCACATATCAAATCTACACTTTCTACCTTTTTTAGTTCTAATTACTCCTTCTTCTTGAGCTTTAACCATACATCTATCAGATAACATTTTTACAAAAGGAACTTTACGATTGTATTTACCAATCAAATCTGTTGCCTCATCTTTAGATAGACCTAGTGAGATAGCTAATTTGTTTTTACCCATACCATACATCAACCCCAAACCAATTGTTTTAGCTTGTGTTCTTTCAATTCCAACTAAATCAGCAACTGTTTGATGAAAGTCTGCTGTTGCACTTTCGTAAGCCTTAACCAACTCTTGTGATCCTTCATAGCCCTCACCAATAGATGCAGCATAATGCACAACCATTCTTGGTTCTTGTTGTGAGTAATCAAACGATCCCCATTTATAGCCTTCTTCCGGTAAGAATAAACCTCTAATTAAAGGACCAAACTCTTTATTTCTAGCTGGTAGTTGTTGTAGATTTGGATTAGACATAGATAGTCTACCGGATACAGCTCCACCATCATCAGATCTTAACTGATTTATTTCAGCATGAATTCTTCCTTTGTGTTCAAATTTTAATATTGAATTTAAAAAAGTACTATGAAATTTATTTACTTCTCTGGCCCGCACTATTAATTTTGATATTTTGTGTGGTGAATTAGATAACCAATTTTGTGTAAATGAAGGTTCTCCTGTTTTTTCTGTTCTTGGGTAAGCAATCTTTAGTTTATCAAATACCTCAGCTATACTTCTTGCTGCCCAAATATCTACATCTTTACCAATTAATAATTTTATTTCTTGTAATGCTAACTTCTCTTTAACTTGAAATTCTTTAATTAATATTTCTGCTTTATTTACATCAACACGTATTCCCTTCTGACGCATTTTAATTAAAATAGTAACTAAATCAGATTCTACTTCCCAGATTGTAGTTAAACTTTGCTTATTAATTTCGTGTTTAAATCTTTGCCACAAAAGGTACGTGAGCCGTGCATCTTGTTCAGCGTAAAACCCAACATGCTCTGCAGGCAACTTCCACATCTCTGCTTTTGGATCAACCCCATGATCTCTAGCTGCTTCATTCAAATCAGTTTCAGCTTTAATCTCGCCTAAATATTCTTTAGCCAAATTGTTAAGGGCAAACGACCATCTGTTTTCATTAATAACTGCTGCAGCAATCATGGTATCTACGACTGGACCATTTACTTTTATACCCATAGCTTCTAACCAACCAATATCATACTGGGCATTGTGAAATATCTTTGTACAAGGTAATGCACATACATCTTTCATATATTTTATTACTTGCACAGGGATCATGTTACCACCACCTAAATGTTTAAATGGGTAATATGCTTGCCAACCATCTACAGCTACAGCAAAACCANTGACATANCCTTTGTTCGTTGCCCAACCTGCGCCAAGGCCTTCATTAATTCCATCATCTCTAGTTTCTAAGTCAATTGCTATCTCAGGATATTTAGATAAGTCTTTATACTCATTAGGACATGACCAAATATGTTTTTTAAAATTCATTGATAACTGCAGACTAGTCATTATAATCTCTTTCTAAAATCATTTCTAAATAATGAATTGCTTTTAATATATCTTCTTTTTTACCTTTTAATTTATGTCTACAAATATATTTAATTGCATTGCCTTCTGCGAATGGTAAATTATTTTTATTTATAAATACTGATGGTTGTATTTTCATTAATTTATAATGTTTACCACCAACTTGTTTAAAAAATGTTTTATTGCTCATTTTCCTTTAAATAAACTAAATAATCTTTTCCGATAGGATAATTATACTTATAGTCTGTTGATAGCAAGTGGATTGTATCTTTAGCTCTAGTTACTCCTGTATAATAAACTCTACTCTCATCTGACTTTTCTAATTTACTTTTGTTGTTAAAATCAGATAACCAATTAGCTTTAGAATAGATTAAAACATTGTTCGCTTCTCCACCCTTAACAGAATGAATTGTATCAATTAAAATACTAGGCTCATTATTTAATGCATCTTGTCCATATCTTTTTAGTAGTCTTATAAAATATATTGTCTGTCTTGGACTAAAATTACGTTTTAAGATCCACCACCAAGCTTTACTTTGATATTCATCAGTCATATCTAAGCCAGCCCATTCTCTTAAATCATTAAAATCAAACTCTTGGTAATCAGGTATGTTTAACCAAAATTTTTGTGTTCTGTAATCAGAATCCTTTATTTCCCTCACATATTTGTACAGGTTTTCTGCCGCTTTTTTACCAATCTTTCTGCCATTATTTAGAGCAGTCCATGCTTTTATGGCTTCCCATTGTTTTTCATCAAATGATTTGTTACCTTTATTATCCTTATAATATAGCCCTGCATCCTTAGCAGATGCCCTTAATTCGTTCACAGTTGTATGGATACGGCCCAGGACATACCAAGTACCGTTAAGCTCGTTAAAAGGCACTTCTTTGAAGCTTAAATAGCGTTTTACGTAGTTGTTTTGACTGTTATTGTGGGTATATAGCTTATCTTCACTATCTACTATACCTCTACGTATAATTTGAGCAAAATTGTAAATTGCCTCTCCAAACCTTTGTGTTTTACGTAAAACCACCTTGCGACCTGGAAAGTAAGTCGTAAAGTATTTTGGATCTGCTCCATTCCACCTATAAATAGCTTGATCATCGTCTCCTGCTAAATAGATACGCTTTACATTGTCACACATCTTATAAATAACTGACCATTGTAATGGAGTAAAATCCTGTGCTTCATCTAAAATTAATATATCTAATGGTGGAAATTCTATTTCATCAATGGCACGACCTATCATATCTGTAAAATCTATAAATGAATTTTCTCCCCCTGATCGTTTGTAATGTTCGTAAGTGTCTATCTTTCTAAGATAAACATTTAAGGGTTCTTTTTTATAAGTTTCTTTTTTGTAAACTTTAACAGGATCTTCCATCATATTTCTTGCTTTATCATAAATGGCAAGAGACCAATCTTTGTAAGTAAAGTTATCATCATCAACTCTACTATCACTCGTTCTTATAATTTTATTTTGTAATGCAAAATCAAGCATGCAATCCTTAGTATCAAATACTTCTTCTTGAAAGTATCTTCTACAATAAGAATGTAATGTTTTAAATCTGTTAAAATCTTTTAAAGTATATTTTGGAAATGCTGATAAAGCCCTATCCCTTGCTGTGCTTACAGCTTTATTAGTAAATGAAATAAAAGCAATATTATTTGGGTTTATGTTTCTTCGTAAAGCTCCTTTTAAAACTCTTTCAATTAAATTGTGTGTTTTACCTGTTCCGGGAGGACCAAATATTTTAATTGTTTTCTTGTATAGTGCCCTCTGTTTTTGGAGCTCTAAATTTGTTGTGATATTCATCATCCATTTCACTTGTTGTTTTTTTACTTGAACCGTTAGCTTTTATTTCTTTACCTTTCTCAAAATCAGGCATGTCTACATACCATACATTTTTAACACCTTGAAAAAAATCATGTCTTTTGCATTTCAAAAAGTTTAGCGCTTCTACTGTAGAACTAAATAAATGAGAAGCATTTCTTTTTATCCAAGAATCTAATGTAGATCTTTTAAAATAAACTAATGTTGAATCTGATTTTCTAATTGTATAACCATGATCCATTTTAGAAAAATCATCTAACTCCCAAGTCTTTTCAAAAAAATCTTTTAAGGCAACATGTCTTATCTCTTCTCTAGTATCTTTATTGTTAAAATCTTTACTCTCTTCTGCTTTGTTTACTAAGGCTTCCATTAACAATTCAAATAATGGTGGACCCTTTTTAACCTTGGGTAATGTTCTCCAAAATATTTTATGTTTAATTAATTTTGTTCTCCAGGTTTTTTCATCTTTCATATCTTCAGGAAGAACAACTATATGAGTACCTTTGTAATCAAATTCATAATAAGTTGTTTTAGTGTCTTGTGAATAAGTAACATTTTCAAACTCATTAAATATATCTGGAGTTTGCGCCATGATTCCAAGTCTTCTTGTCTTACATAATTCTTTGTTACAAATACTCTCTATAAATCCGTACTTAGGTGGACACATATATTCATACCCTTTTTTAAACACAGACTCAGCAGTTCCATCGCTTTCATTTCTTTGTAACGGACCATCTTTGTGTTTTGCAAAAGCAAGTCTTTGTCTTTCCCAAGCAATTTCTTTTAATTGTTTTAATGTTAGTGTGCCTTCAGATTTTTTTAATTCAAGAACACATATGTTNAATAACATATTGTTTCTATCTCCTGTCCAACCATCATGTAATACTTTTTGTATACAAGGCGGATATTCTCTGTAAAAAGTTTCTGGTTCGTANTCTGTTATTTTAAANTTAAAAAANTCTTCNGGANATAATTTTTTTGATTCNGCTATTTCTAAAAACCTACCTAATATAACTGCNTTNTTNTCATCATCATATGCATACTCTACTGCAGCTTCCCATTTATGATAAGGCATTCCTACTGCTTTATTGCATGGGAAAACTTCTTTAGATAAAAAATATTCTTTGTTTATTTCTTGTAATTTTTCTACAACTTTAATTTTGTCTGCCCAATCAGTTAAGAATAAAAATAAATGTAAACCACCTGATTTAGATTTTACAGGCACTAATGGTAATTTATGATTCTTAATAATCTCTACGTATTTCTTTTCTGAATAATCTTTATAATCAGCAGGATCTATATCGATACAACCCCACTTACATTTGTTATTAAATTCTGGTCTAACACCAATAATCTGTTTGCCATCAAGATGGCTCTGCCACAGGTCCGTGGTCACTGGTTCGTCAATCGTGACGTACTTTGCAGACTTCTTACTACGTTCATTAAGGTCACCCAAAAGAGTGACCTTAATATATTTAGTTAAGTCACCAGCGAATAGATCTAGTAACTTTTGTGCATTCATAATTAGAATGGTACTGATTCGCTTGATGTAGCTTCTACAGTTTCTTCTTGGTTAAAATGAATCTTACCAAAAATGTCAGACTTTCTGGCACTCTCGTAAAATCCTCTTGCTGCATCTAATGCTGCTGCAAATTTAGGATCATTCAAGTATTGATCAAACTCAACAACCCAACCAAACCAAGAATTGTTATTACCGGATTCTTTAGTTGTGGTTAATTTGTATGAAGTTGCCCAAGATGGTGGCATGAAATAACCTTTTTTACCTTGAAGTCTTCTACTTTGCATCATTGAATTCCAAGTTTTGGATTTCTTCTTTTGCGTAGACTTCATTGCAATTAAAGCTGTTTCCTTTGGATTATAATCTTTATCAAGAATATAAACAAAGTGATTACCAGTATCTTCAATATAATTACCACTTGGTAATCTATCTTTACTGTCATCTCCCCTTGTCGTTTGTGCAAGGATTGAAGGATCAGTATGTATCTTTACTGGTCTGCCTGGACTGTCTCCTCTGTCTTTCCATTCATTAAATGTATTAATGTAAAGACAAGGTATAACAATCACACCTTCTTTACCCTTATATAATGAACCTGTGATTTCATTATATATGTCTCCAGCTTTAGCCTCAGCAATAAACTTGCCGTGACCTTCTTCTAATACTGGTGAACTAGGATATAGGACTTTTAAGATAGGAAGTTTTGTATCACGTGCTGTGACAAATTCCATTCCCTGTCCTGATGCTTCTTCCAATAAGTCAAACTGCGCAGGAAGTGGCGCTTCTTTTTTTATAGTTACTTCTGCTTTAGGCGCAGTAGCAACTCGTGCTTGTGCTTGTACCATGATTACTCCTTCGTGGTTATTTTTGTTTTGTTTGCAACGTAAACACCGAATATATCGGCAGGAACATTACGACCCATTTGAATTTGTTCTTTTACAAACGCCTTCAAGGTCATAGGTTCTACCTTTTCGGTCTGTGTTACATTATGACCTTTTTTCTTTAGTTCGTCAACCAAGTTTTTTGCATCTTGATCTTCTGAACGTCCAAAGGTTAATGTTACGTTGTTCTTAATTAAATCACCAAAGCCATTACTGCGAAGCCAACTAAAAGCTTCTTCAATTTTTGACGATGGTATTCTTGCTGCATAAAAAGGCTTTACCTCAACAGATGAACCATCTGCTAATTTAAGCATTGCTATGCCGGCTTGTTGCATTAAGTTTGGAATTGTTAGCTCAGAAAGTAATGCTTCAGATTCTTTTAGCTTGGCTAATTGTTCTTCTGCCGTCATTATTTGTTTCTGAGTTTCCAATAACTTATTGCAAGACTTGGCTATATCGCTAGATAAAGCCGTGTCGACCTGTATTGAGGCCGATGCTGCTTCTAAGTCCATAGGGACCTCCTTTTGATTCGTTATTAAATTAATTATTTGACAATGTAAAGAAAAAAATATAAAAAATTTTAAATACTATAAAAGTATCTAAACACGTAACATGACTGAAAAATATATTTATAAAACAAATCCTTACGAGCATCAAAGNCAAGCTCTTATCAAAGGTGCTAAACTTAAAAACTTCGCCTATTTCATGGAAATGGGAACTGGTAAAACTAAAGTTGCTATTGATAATGCTGCGTATTTATATCAAGAAAAACAAATACAACTTGTAATTGTAATTGCACCTAACTCAGTTTATCAAAACTGGATAAAAGAAATTGAAACACATTGTCCTATTAAGGATTACAATATTTTTGTTCATAAAGTAGATAAAAAATTTCAATACTTTGCTGATAAATTAAATTTTTATTTAATTAACGTTGAAGCTTTTAGTCATCAAAGTGGAATACAATTACTTACACCAATACTTAATAATCTTGGTCATCACGCGATGATGATCCTTGATGAAAGCACAACAATAAAAAACCGAGAAGCAAAACGAACAAAAGCGATTTGTAAATTAGGTACAATGGCAAGATACAAAAGAATCCTAACAGGCTCACCAATAACAAAATCTCCATTAGANTTNTATACACAATGTTCTTTCTTAAGTCCATCTTTATTAGGGTTTAAATCATTTTTATCGTTTAGAAACAGATACTGTATGATGGAACCTATACCAGTAAGTAATGATAGGGTTATATTAATTCCAAAATATTTTATTAATCTTCATGAACTAGAGGATAAACTTAAATCTTTTTCTTACAGAGTTCGCAAAGAAGATTGTTTAGATTTACCAGAAAAAATTTACCAACAGAGATTTGTAGATTTTACTTTAGAACAAAAAAAAGTTTACAAACAAATGCAAGAACACGCATTTGCTATTATACAAGATCAAGAGGTTAGTTTTGCTAACAAACTAACTGAAATGTTAAAGCTACATCAAGTATGTAATGGTTTTTTAAAGACAAATGAGGGTGTAGTTGTTGAAATGGAAGACTGCCCTAAATTAAAAGAATTAACTAAAGTAATAGAAGAAGGCACTGGTAAATTTATTATTTGGGCTAATTATATATATAATATCGAATCAATCTGTAATTTACTTAAAAAACTTTATGGTGATAAATCTGTTGTAAGTATTTATGGTGCTGTCTCGGTTGAGAATAGAACTATGGCTGTAGACAAATTTCAAAATGATCCTGATGTTAGATTTTTTGTAGGTAATCCAACTACAGGTGGTTATGGACTTACATTAACTGCTGCATCTTATGTTGTTTATTTTTCTAACTCTTACAATCTTGAAGTAAGACAACAATCAGAAGATAGAGCCCACCGTATTGGACAAAAGAAAAATGTTACTTACGTAGATATATTAATGAGAAATTCTATTGATATGCTTATTGTCTCTGCACTACAAAGAAAAATTAAAATAAGCGCAGAGACATTAGGCGAAGAAGTTAAACGATGGTTAACCAATTAACTTCTTCTTCGTTGTAAGGCATCATTACTTAATATCTATTTTAACGCCTTCAATTTCTTTTGGTTCATTGTAGCCAAATTTAATCTTTAATAGGCCGTCTTTCATTTCAGCTTCATCAACTACTACATCTTTAGCTAGTTCAAACTGTTTAAAGAATTGTCTAAATGCTAGACCTTTTTGAACGTAATCTACGTTCTTATCATCTACTTTACCCTCAATGGTTAAAATACCATCTTTAACTTCTACAAGTACATTTTCTTTATTGTATCCAGCTAAACCCATTTCTATTGCGTATTTACCTTTTGAGTATTTAATTACGTTATAGAATGGAAAAGATTGTACTTTTGACCACGTGTCAAAAATATTTTCAAATGTATCATCAAAAAACTTTGTTGATCCGTTGAATAATTGTTTTTGTATTTTGTTTACGTTAAGTAAACCATTATTGTCTAATAAAGTATTAAACATAATTATCTCCTTTTTAAGCAAGTTAATTGACCCACCCCTATTGGTGCAGTCTATTAGATTATATAATAACTATTGATTATATTTCAATACCCAAGTGAATCATATTTTAATTCATGATTGGGTTGTTTATATGATATTTTGTGTATTTCTTTTAGATCATGTTCTCTATCTAAAAATTTATATTCTATTTTATGAACTGTAAAATCTTTATCTATCTTATCGCAAATAGTTTCTGGATCAAACTCACCACAACTATATACATCAAATTGCATTAATGCTGGATGAACTTCATCCCAGATATGCATTACGATATGTGATGTCTCTATGATAGCAGCTCCGGTAATACCACGGTTACCTTCCATGTTAGAATACTTAACATAAGGCCCCATCATAACCTTCATACCAATTTGTTCTATGAAATCTTGAAACCAACGCCTAAGAAACTCCTCGTCCATCGGCGGGCGATAGACTTCAGCACGAACAATTAAATGTTTGTGAACGAGTAATTTATTATCCATTGACTGACATTGTATGATATTTTTGAACTCTGTCAAACCACTTGCTCTCATATTCTAAAAGTTTTTTTTGATCCATTTTGAACTGCTGATATATTCCATCCTTAGTACAGATACAAATTAAACCTTGCTCTATGTTTCCATAATTCTTTTTATGAGCAAGAGAGTAAGCAGCAATCTGATAATAATAATCTTCTACATACTCTTCTTTTTTTAAACGATTAGACTGTTTAAAATCTATAATTGTATCCTTGTCATCAAAGCTACCCACAAGGTCCGTGGATCCTGCCCATTGGTCGTCATAAGCAAGGCTAACCTCATTTCCATATATAATCTTTAATGGTTCTAAGTTCTCTATGATCTTATGGGCCATAATCCTTGATTGAGCCCCTTTAGAGCTTAGGTTTAGATAGCCAACACCATTGATATAGTTCTCAAGAACATAATGCATCTCCGTGCCTCTATTAGCGGCCTGTGTGGTTATAGCTTGAGCTTCTTGATAACCTACTCTAGCTC
>JGI25911J50253_10000948_pt1 | contig 10128 bp, 10 predicted proteins | sample LauGreSBDMM110SD_3_FD_50253 | JGI IMG/M metagenome (IMG submission 50253) | reverse complement strand
AATACCTTCATGTATTGACAGGATTTTGGATTTATCTATATCACTGTAAAGTAAATCCAGGATTAATTTTTAACAGTGTAAGGTTTTTCTAGGACGAGACAAGATGGATCTGTCGACGTGGACTGTTCTTGTCCGGGTTGTACGATGACAATAGAATAATTTTGGATAAATAGAATACAAACAAAAAGCTAAGTCATAATACTTTATAGCACAAATTATAATCTAATTAAGATTATTTAACATCTAAGTTGTAGTATTATAAGAAATCGAACTGAGCTCATTGAATCTGATGAAGTTGGAGCTATTGTCGGGGTAATTGAGGGTGCAAGAATTGAAGCTGCTTTAGAGCCTGGCCTAGCCATGCTTTTATGGAGTATTATAACTAATAGCGCTACTATGAATCACTGCAAATTATGACCCAATCAGAAGTGTATTATGGAATGCTAAAAAAATACTTGAAATTGAGCAGTCTGCATACAAGAGTCACTAAAATAGTAATATTTACTAAATCTAAATCGTATATATCTTCTGACTATATACATTACCGTCTTTTAAGTCTTTTAGTTTGTTTTCAGACATTAACTAATTAAAATAAATAAATAAATATGATAAAACGACATAACCCGCTGATTTTCATTTGTACTTTTTATATGTTAGCCTTTACTTCATGTAAAAAAGATGGAGTACTAGAGGCATTAGACACCAATAGCATTTTACAAAATGATTTAAAATCACTTGTAAGTCAAGTAAAGCAATGGCACGATTCAACAGTTCGTTCAAAACAAAACAAAAAGGTTCAAAATGGCATAATAGCATATAGCGTTAATGAAAATGATATTGTGCCTCCAATTGTAGACTGGGGGAAAGCATTTATAAATTATGATTCAAATAACGTTAAGAGTATCACTGTGCCAATTTCTATGAATTATAAGAATGGGGAAAGAATTCAATTAGTAGCTACGAGATCAAAAAATAAATTAAATGGATATTTTATAAAAATAACACCAGATAGTAGTTATTTTGCTAAGCAAGATAACATATTTAATTATTCTAATTTTAGTGGATCTATTACAATCTATAGTTTGATGGGTGTTAGATTGAAAAAACAAGACTTTAAAACAAGTGTTGCTTTAAAGTCAAACAATACTTCTGAAACTGCACTTTCAAATTATACTACACATGGAGATGGATTTAATAGCGCAATAGATTTGTTAGAAGTTACCGTAATATCTACTAAAAGAAAAAAATATCGATTTTATGGATATGATTATGGATACTTTTTAATAGAAGTAGTGAATTATATTGAAAAAGATGAATTTGGTGATGGAATTGTTATGGTTGGTGGAGATGAGTCTCCAGATGGCTATGTTGATGAAATAACAACTAAAATTACTGATCCTTGTATTTCTTCAGTAATGGATGATATCTTTTCAAATGATAAACAAATTGAAGTAATGTCATATATTAAGCGTCAATTTGGGTTAAGTGAGAAATATAATTTAAATATTACGGATGTTCAAAATTTAAAAAATCCGAAAGGGATATCTGTTGCTGGATTGGCTAGCCCAAAACGAAATAATGGTATATTAACTGTATATATTTCTATAAATTATGGTAAAAATTCATCTAAAGAATTTTATGCTGCAACTATCATACATGAAATGATTCATGGATATATTGAGTCGCAAAATATTGCACAAAACGGAATGGAGGAAACGATTGCTAATTCTAAATATGTTGATTGGATGAGTGCTGCATTGATTTCATTATTCCCAAATCTCTCTCCTAGTGAAGCCAATGCATTAGCTTTAGGAGGATTACAAAATACTTCTTATTTTTTAAGTTTAAGTCAAGATATAAGAGACGAAAGCATGAAAATAAATGCAAGGCATGAATTAGGAAACGAAGGACAGACATGTAAATAACACAGAAAATTAAAAGATATGAAAAAAATAATTCCACTTATAATATTATTGAATATAAGTATAAATGGATTTTCACAGAAAATCATTTTAGCATCAAATCCGTTAGAAGAAATATTACAAAAAGATTTTGATTCAACAATTCTTTATTCATATTCTAATCGGAGTTATAGACCTAATTATTTAATAATTGCAAAGAAAGATAGTTTAGTCTTTTTTTATCGTTATTCTTCAATGGATAAGGATTTTGGCTCTAGAGATAATGCTCCCCTCAATTCCTATATTCATTCAAAATTAATTTCTAATCAACTTGAATTTATTGAAACTAAACCAAATATAAATGATTATTTTTCATGGGTTGATACTAAGTCATCAAGTAAATCTATTTGGAAGGATATTTCAAAATATAAATTATGGAATTTTATCGATGATTCTAAAATTAATTCATCACTTAATATTTGTAATGAAATTAATTATGATATGGGCTATGAGGTTTTTAAATTACTAACCAAAGATAAAATCATTGAGCTTATATATGATGATCCCTATGGTAAAATTAAAAACTGTAAATTCAATCAAACAAGAGACGATATTGTCAAAATTGAAAAAATAATTTCTGATTTCTTCAAAAGTAAATATTAATGTAATAAACTTCAAACTAAAAAAAACCGTAATTCACAATTTGCCTCGCAGATAAAGACGATATGATTTATTGTCAATTACTGTATGATTTGAATTAAAATTAATCCAAAAAAATTACTATTATTTATCTAGTGTGATTGGCATAGAACATGAAAAACACTGGGAAAACTTTGTGATAGTGTTAGAATCCTTAAATTACATATACTGTTTATATTTCTATTGATACTTTAAGCTGATTTGAATGATTTATTATAAATCATTCAAATCAGCTTAAATTTCGTTCAATCCCATGCCAGCAATTGCCCCGTATTTACTGAACTACAAAAGGAGTTATTTATTATTTAAAATTGTAATTAGTAATCTCTAATTATTAATGAAATCTTTTAGGAATATAATCATCCCACTTAATTTTATCTCTTGGACTTTTATCTCCTGTAATATTTTTTGCAAGTGATTCTAATGCTATTTTTGAATTAAGAGCACTTTCATAATCTTCTATGTAATTTGCAAAAAACAGCACATAATCCTTTTTGTCTCTTTGAGAATAACTATTTATGTAATAGAATTTATAAATAGCATTATCTATAACTTTCTTTGGAAATCTTGGTGGCATATTAAGTTTTAACTTTTTCTGCAAAGGTTTTGCCGGTATTACTAATCCATTGGCAAATATTAATTCAACTTCATCTTCAGTTAAAATAGGTTCGAACACATCATTAATAGACTTTTCTATTTTTTCTTTATATAAGAAAGAAAAGAAGTGTCTAATCTCATCAATATTCATTTTGCCGTCAACTTTTTGATTTTTCTTTGTTTCCCAATGGTCTACTAAGATCTCAGTTGTATTATCTGCATTTTCTATTTTTTTGTCTTCTTCATTTTCATTTAGGTTTATATGTATTTCATTTGCCTTTATCCATTGCTGTAATTCGCTAACAATTGATGGCAATAGATAGAAAATGCTGTCTTTTTCCATTAATCTTTGTAGAAAATATCCATAGGCATCTTTATTGCCGTTGTAGTTGTCATATAATTGGAAGTTTATAAACTCCTGTAAATTATTTGTTGAATTGTTAAATTCTATCAATTTTAGTGCAAAAAGCTTTTTAAATATTTCATCATTTACATGGGCTCTACTGAAGTTGAGATTCCTATCCATGTCATAAAAGTCACCTTCATGGTTAAAGAAGTCAGGAACTATATTATTTGATTTGTTTTCTTCCTCTAACCGCAAGTATTTTTCATAATATCCATCCTTTTCCAATGTAATTGGCTTCTTTAGGAATGGCGCAACTTCAGAATTTATCACAGCTTTTTTTAGAACATCAAATATATCTTTGGCATTAATTGGCAATACCTTATTTTCAATCAATGTATTTGCAATGTGTTTTAATGCAGATAGTTCTATATGGTAGTCAATCTCTTGAGGGTAATTCATAAAGTTATTTTTAATAACAAAAATAGTGATAAACTATTTCATAAAAGGCACATCTACTTCTTTTACTTACATGCTATTTTAAGCGAAATTTGATATTTTATAAAATATCAAATAGGCTGATGTTATTTTCAAAGACAATATTCTAATAAGAAAAATGTACGTCGACGACGTACAAAACGTATACGTTTATTCATTAACAATCAATGGTATCAATGGTTTTATTAAAAGACCTACATACTTTTGTCTTTCAAACCTAAGTTTATGAAAATTGAAGAAATACGATTGTGTGAATACTGTCATGGTGTAATTCCAGATACGCGTAACAAGAACAGTAAATATTGTTGCGATACTTGTTATTGTAAAAATAAGGCAGAAACTGCCATAGATTTTCAAAAAAAGAAAGTCCATGCGCTCCTAATTCTAATGAATGATGAGATAATACATGACCTGTATTTAAAGTATGAGTCAAAATTCTATATCACTGCAAAGGAGCTAATTGACAGGAACTTCAACTGGACAATATACAAAGCATCAATTACCATGAATAACCTGCCAGCCAAGTCCCTCATTCGGTATGGCTATACACTATTTAATAATCAAACCGTACAACTATGGAAACTTTAAATTCACTACTTTCAAATGATATTGGATATCTGAACGCACTTAGAAATGCTCCCGCTGTTCCGCCTGCAGCACCTGTGGTAATACCACCAACTAATATTAAACTACCAATCAAAAAGTTCAAGATTCCTACTTGGGGTTGGATTTTAGCTGTGGTTGGTGTGGCAGCTTTCGGGGCTTATAAATGGAAGGTATATCAGGACAAAAAAAACTCCAATAATTTTTAATATTTGGAAATTTCAAATCAAATATTATTGAGTGGCATTACTCCAAGTCAATTGGTTGAACTTTTAAGGCCAATGATAAGGGAAGAGGTGCGCCTTGTAATGTCTGAACAGGAAGAGAAGCTGATTTCACCTGCAGAAGCTTGTAAGGTATTCAAGCCTGCAATTACTAAAGCAACTTTGGCTTCTTGGACAGAAAAGGGTTGGCTCCAGGAACATAGGATTGGGGGTAGGGTGTTTTACCTCCAATCTGAGATATTGGCAAGTACTTTGAAGTTAGGGAAGTATAGGAGTCTTTGTGCTTAGTCTTGATTTATATTATTTCAAATTTTGCAATACACTGAATTATTTCATTCAAGTAATTCTTATTAAAAAAGGAATTAGTATTTATACTGATTCCTTTTTTTTATTAAATACTAATTTTGCGTATAATTTTCTCCATTATTAAATATCAATATTAATATTGCAATTATGAAATTTTGTTATTTTGATGAATCTGGCACAGGTCATGAACCTTTTGCAGTAATGGTTGGAGTAATTGTTGATACTCAAAGAATGCATTTAACAAAAACAGACTGGTCTGAATTACTTGAAACTTTTTCAAAAATAATTGGGAAAAAAGTTGATGAATTACATACCAGAGAATTTTATAGGGGTAATGGAATTTGGAGAAATTCAAATACAGGACCTATAAGAGCTAAGATTATATTAGCAATACTTGAATGGTTGAAAAAAAGGAAACATAAAATTACATTTTCGGCAGTAGAGAAGTCAGTCTTTAATAAAGATTTAAAATCTGATGAAAAATTAAAAGAAATTGGAAGTCTTTGGTCCTATATGGCATATCATCAAGCATTATCAATTCAAAAACATCAGCAAAACGAAGAAAAAACAAAAGGACATACAGTTTTAGTATTTGATAGAGAAGTTAAAGAAGAAGCAAAATTTTCTGCTTTAATTTTCAATCCGCCACCATGGACAGATTCCTATTATACAAAACATAAAAATCAAGATAGATTAGACCAGATTGTAGACGTTCCTTATTTTGCTGATTCAAAACATGTACATTTACTTCAAGTTGCAGATCTATTATCATATTTTATTAGGCTATATTTAGAAATAGTAAATAATTATAAGAAAGAATCTTATGTTGGAGAATTGGACTTTCTAGAAAATGTAATAGAAATTGTCAAAACTCTATCCTTGCCAAAACGCACAAGGTATTTAAGCACAAAGCAATGTGACTGTTCTGTTTTGTTTACTAAATATGCTCCTAATCAAATTAAAAAAATATAATTATTTAGGAATGGCAATCATAAATTATCAGCAAAGATTAACTAACCTCACACAAAGGAGGTTTGATAGAGAATTAAATGAATCTGTTCTAACTAACTCCTTCAACCGAACAGACATTCCAGATGATTTCAAATATTTAGCAGAGTCAATGAGGCCGATTTCTAGGAGATCGACAGAAAAGACCATCGAAGCAGCGCATAGGGTCCAAAAACATTTAGAAAGCAAGTATCAGTTAAATTTTACTAATGCTTATCGAACTCAGGGTTCTATCATGACCAACTCGCATATCAAAGCAAGTGACTTTGATCTACTCGTAATCATTAACAGATATCATTATATAGCACCAGGCCTTCCAGTTGCTAATCCTTACCAAGGGGAACCGAATGACGATATTTCAGAACTAAGACAACAGACGTACGATATTTTGAAAGATATATATGATGAAATCGATAATACAAATGAAAAATGCATCACTATTTTCAATAAAGCATTGCAAAGAAAAGTTGATGTTGTGTTTGGGTTTTGGTATAACACGCCAAAATACAACGAGACTTGTGATGAATATTTCCGAGGTATAAAATTTAAGCCAATTCAATCTCAACCCGATTATCCATTCGCGCATATTAGAAATGTAAATGTAAAAGGAGATTTGACTGTTGACGGTTCACGAATGGGTATAAGGCTTTTAAAGACACTCAAGGAGGACTGTGAAGAAAAACTAAACGAAATTAATAGTTTCCAGTTAACTTCAATTATACATTCAATTGATGATTCAAGATTAACTTATCAAAAGGGAGGTGAAATTAAAATTGCTCAATCAATTTCAAACCATATTAGTAAGATAATCAATGATGATGATTATAGGAAGTTAATAGTAAGTCCCAACGGATTAGAAAAAGAAGTCATACCTACTTCTTTGATCAAAAAACTACAACGATTGAAGCTAGATCTAGATACTTTAATTGAAGATGCATCAAAAGACTTAAGGAATAGTAACATTTTACAACAAACTATATTGACCTATTAAAATGACTGAATTAAAACCAAAAATCTTTATCGGGTCTTCAACTTCAGGATATAATATTGCCGAAGAAGTTAAAAAAAATCTGTCAAAAATTGCTGATGTCTATTTGTGGAAAGACCCCGGACTATGGGATATAAATCGAAGTACATTCGACAACCTTTTATTAATGTCTAATTATTTCGATTTTGGGGTTTTCGTTGCTACTTCTGATGACTTAACAATAACTAATGGCAACTTAGTTATTGGCCCAAGAGATAATGTCATCCTTGAAATATCCCTTTTTCTTGGAGCAATTGGAAAAAATAAAGCCTTTCTTCTTGTAGAGGAAGGGATAAAGTTACCATCTGACTTTAATGGTATATTTATGCCACGTTTTAGTCATGGGGATTCGCACTCCATAAAAGTAGGATGCGAGGAATTTATCGCCAAAATCGAAGAACATTATCATTTAGGTCATTTAAGTATATATCCTACTACAGCCTTGGCTGTTGGATATTATAAAAATTTTATTTCTGGGCTTGTTGATGCTGTTCAAAGGGCTATGCCGATTCAATTGGAAGGGGTAGTTTACGATGAATTCAGGATTAAGGTAGTAATGCCTTCTGATCTAAAGGGAATGATTCGACAAAAAGCAGATTTGTTTTATAAACGTCACGGTTTTGTCGAAAATAAAATTAAGACTCAGTTTAGAGATCATCCCGCTTGGTTTCGTTTTGATCCTAATAGCGCTCCTTTAGCATTATTATTTGATATGCCAAGCACATTAACAGGTTTAGATGTTGCGATAGAATTGAATTTGGAAAAAGGATTCCTGGGTAGAACAAAAATGCAAGAAATAATTGAGCAAAGAGAACTGAATAACTTCAGAAGAGTATTGCAAATTATGATTGACAAAAATCCATATGCAAAAGCTTCTGTCGAATTAATTGATGAATTCTAAATTGTACAAATACACATAAAATTATTTATTTTAGTGTCACCCATAGTGTCACCTAATATAAATCAAAAAGCTCCTAAAACATTATATATCAATGTAATAGGAGCTTTTTATTGCTGTAGGGGGAGGGATCGAACCTCCAGAAGGCAGTTAGCTATAACACAAAGTTCAGTGGTCGACCCTGGTCGCTTATTGCTAAGCGGCTCTATGTTACGTTTATCCCGTTATCCTCACCCTCGAGACAAGAGGGCATGTTTGCCTAATATTTCATCACCCCACAATAGATAAGAACTGTTTTGTTACTCAGTAACAATGCAATGTTAAAGCATTAGGCCTATTCGTTACAAATATTTTAATCAATAATCATAAACTTTAGAAAAATATCAATAAATTGCTTTTATATTAAAATACTACTAAAAACACGATCCAATATGAACCCAAAATTGAATCTTGACAAACTCGATTTACAGATTATTCAGGAAATGATGGAGGATGCAGAAATCTCCTACGCCGATTTAGGTAAAAAACTCTTTGTTTCGGGAGGTACCATTCACGTGCGTATCAAAAAATTAGAGGAGATGGGTGTGGTGAAGGGTAAAAAACTATCTGTCGATTTAAAAGAACTNGGTTACGACGTTATTGCTTTTATTGGCATTTATCTGGAAAAAAGTTCGTTGTATGATAGTGTTGCCAAGGAGTTAAAAAAAGTGCCACAAATTGTACGCTTAAATTATACGACTGGAAACTATAGCATGTTTGCAGAAATTGTTTGTAAAGACATTCAGCAGTTACGATATGTTTTACATGACGAGTTGCAAAAAATTAAAGGCATTGAAAGAACAGAAACTTTTATTTCACTCGAAGAAAGTTTGGTGCGCAGTGTAGTGGTTTCTCCNNCNTCNGAATAGTTATTTTTCACGCACATTAAAAGCGTCTCTTAATCCGTTTCCTAGTAAATTAAATGCTAGTACTAGTATCATAATGGCAATGCCAGGTGCTAGTGCTAGTGCCGGATTGTGGGTGATAATAAAATTATAATTTTCTTTAATCATCAGGCCCCAGCTGGGTTGTGGCGGTTGAACACCCACGCCTAAAAAACTTAAGCCTGCTTCAATTACAATCGCAGAAGCAAAATTGCTCGCAGCAATTACTAAAACGGGTCCAATAATATTGGGTAAAATATGTAAAAATATAGTGCGTGTATTAGAGTAGCCAAGTACCTGTGCCGCTTCAATAAATTCTCTGTTTTTAATAGCCATTACCTGACCGCGCACAAGCCTTGCTACATTCACCCACATGGTTAATCCAACAGCAATAAACACTTGCCAAAATCCTTTTCCTAAAACAAGTGTAATTGCAAATACTAGCAGTAATGTTGGAATACTCCAAATAACATTGATAAACCACATAATGCATTCATCTATCCAGCCTCTATAAAAACCGGCTAATGCACCCAGTAAAATTCCAATGGTGAGTGAAAGTAAAACAGCAATCATGCCAACGCCGAGGCTTACCCTTACGCCAATAATGAGGCGGCTTAACATGTCCCTGCCAAACTTATCGGTACCAGCGTAATAGGTTTGAGTAATAACTGGTTCTATTGGAGTAAAGCGAAGTGGCATAACTCCTGGTTCTGTAATGCCTTCATCAATATATTTCTGGAAATAAATAGAGTCACCTTTTATGTGGTAAGAGGTGATTGGAATAAAGGTATTCGCGTCCTCTTTGCCATTTAATAGCCTATCAAAAAATGAAGCATTTGGTGTTTGTCCTATTCGTTTTACTTGAAGTAATTGAATCGTAAATCCAGGCTTCATGCTTCCTATTTCAGGAATCATGCGGTTGGCGTTTGGCGAATGTTCGGGTGCTATAAAATAAGCAAACACTGCCATCAAAAAAGCAGCGGTAATAATATAAAGTGATACACTCGCTGGCTTATTCCGTTTTAGTTTTCTAAAAAAACTATCTGGTTCATGTTTAGTTACGGTGCGACCTTTCCATTTGTAAGATCCAAAAGTACCAAA
>JGI25911J50253_10000945_pt1 | contig 10140 bp, 13 predicted proteins | sample LauGreSBDMM110SD_3_FD_50253 | JGI IMG/M metagenome (IMG submission 50253) | reverse complement strand
CCAATTTTGTCCTTGAAGTTGCCAAGAAGTTTCCATGATGAAAGTTGAAAAAGTTGTGAAACCACCTAAAACTCCAACTACCCAAAAATGCCACACATCAAGGGAATGTTTTCGATGTCCCGCAATCCAACCAATTGCTAAACAACCCACAACATTTACTACCAAGGTAGGCCAAGCAAATCCTCCTCTTCCTAACGGCAGTTGACCTAAAGAATCATCTAATCGAATAGAAATCATCCAACGCAGCACGCTGCCAATTGCTCCGCCCAGACCAACTAAGACATATGGAGAGAAGTGCATGTAGATAAGAGTACGGCTTTGCATACATAAAAATATGTAATTGGCACAATATGTCTTGTGCCTACTTATCAATATGCGTGTATTAAATGTGATCATGAATTTGAAGTAGTACAAAGCTTTGCTGATGAGGCAATTTCTAAATGTCCAGAATGTGGTGGCGAAGTAAGAAAGAAGTTTGGTGCCGTAGGAGTTGTTTTCAAAGGATCAGGTTTCTATCAAACCGATTCCCGGGAAAAGAAGAAAACTGAAACTACCCCTAAGAAAGACGACAAAGCTGTCAAACCGGAGAAAACTGAAAGTAAGAAAGAAACCAAAACTGAAACCAAACCAGTCAAACCTAAGACTGAGAAGTAAGTTATCCACAGTTTTACAAATGTGTTAAGCAGGATTTTTTCAAATCCTTTATTTTAGAAGGATGCAACTACCTCGAATAGATATCCAGAAATCAGATCTCGTCACACTTTTTCGGATTTATCGAAAAACTATCGCTTACTGCCTTTTGGCAGTTGTGGCTTATTCCATAATCGATAAAGCTGCCAGTAATTTTTCCACTAAAGCTGTGGTGGTGGCCAATAAAGATATTGCCGCTGGCACAACTTTGACTAGTGGTGATTTAAAAGAAATAAGAATACCAATTTCAGCTTTAGCACCAAATCTTTTAACCACAGAGCAATTAATAGGCCGAATGCTTTCGGCCAACATTGCCGAAAACGAACAGTTATCTAATACCAGAGTTTTAGCAACCAGTGAAATTATTGCTGATCAAAGAGTAGTGGGAATAAGAATTATTGATAGCGAAGTTGCCTCAATTCTTAAACCTGGTTCCCTGATCGATGTGGTGCGCATCAGTAACAACTCTGGAGATTTAGGTGCAGTAATTGCTCGAATGTTTCCGTGGTTGCCCTTGCTAGTAAAAAATCTTCTTTTGGGTCAAGTGCAGGATCTGTGGTGATGGTTTCAACCAATAATGACAATGCTGTTACTTTGGCAATAAATTCAGGTGAAAAACTAACTGTTTTATTGCACTAAAGATACCGAGCAGTCTTTGATGAATTAGTATTTAATTTGTTAGCTAAGTCTTAGCCCTCGTAGCTCAACGGATAGAGCGACTGCGTCCTAAGCAATAGGTTGGGGGTTCAATTCCCTCCGAGGGCACAAAAGTTTTTAAGTGTAGTCAACTCTTCCGTAAGTAATTCTTTTTGCATAAATATTTGTTTTAGCTAATCTCAAACCTGGTCGTCTGGCATGCCAAATCTTTCCATCACCAGCATAAATTGCTACATGGTAAACAGTTCCTTTTTTATTATGATAGAAAACTAAATCTCCTGGTAACAATTCTTCTTTAGTAATTTTTGGGGTTTCACGTCTCATATCTCTTGAGGTTCTATTAAAAGTTACCCCAACTGGTTTCATGGCATAAAGCACAAAACCGGAGCAATCAAATCCTTTAGTGGTTACGCCCCCTAATTTATAACGTGTTCCTTTAACACTTGCTGCTCTTGCTAAAACTTTGGAAACTTTTTCTGCTCTAATTGTGGCTGCTGCTAAATCATCACCAATTACAACTTCTTCTGGTTTAACTTGATCAACGGTGTTGTCTTCCACCACACCTTCTTCTGTTGCTGGGGTGTTACTTTCTTCTCTGTTTATTGCTTCAAATATTGCGTTCCAACCAGCAGGACCAAGTGTTGTGCCATCATCGGTGTCACCTTGTACTTCATAAAATTGTGCAATGGCAGCAGTTGTGGCTGGACCATATTTTCCATTAGCAACCGGAATTGGGTAACCAAGTTTTATTAAAGCTTGTTGAACTTTCTTAACGGCACTGTTTTCCACACCTCGTGTTAATTTTTCCACCCCTGGATAATCAGGAATAGCTTCAGCCATTGAGGGTGTGGCATAGCCAGTAGCTATTAACAATGTTGCCAAAGTGCTGATAAATAGTTTTCTCATCACCAATCCAAAATAACATGGTGAAGAGATTTAGGCGCTATTAATATAGTCACTTTTGTGAATGAAGTGACAAGAGTCTCACTGAATTTGTTCGTCAAATTTGTGCTGCAGGTAACCAACTCCTAATCTAGAAGCATGCCCAGTGTGATGTGGTTTCGTCGTGATCTTCGATTGCATGATCACCCTGCATTAAATGCAGCAATTGAGTCCTCCCTTAATGATGGTGATGGCCAAGTTGTTGCATTATTTAATATTGATCCGAAAGTTTTTGATGGTGCTGGAACGCCATTGCAGGCTTATCAAAATGCTTCCTTGACTGCTTTGAATGAATCAATGAATGGAAATCTTTTGATTCGCTATGGCAATCCCCAAGAAGTTTTATTAGAAGTTGTTAAAGCCAGTAATGCAAAATCTGTTCATATTTCAGAAGACTTTGAACCATATGGTCGAGCAAGAGACATCGAAGTTGAAAAAGAATTAGCAAAAATAAATGTGCCCTTAATCAGAACAGGTTCACCATATGCGGTGGCACCCTTTAGAGTTACCAAAGATGATGGCACGCCTTACCGAGTCTTTACCCCGTTTTACAGAACTTGGTTGAAACATGGCTGGCGAAAACCGGCACAAAAATTTAATAGAACTCCCCCCTGGTTTATGCCATTGCCTAGTCAAGCTTTACCCCAAGTAAATAGTGAAATTGAAATACCAAAAGCTGGGGAAATAAATGCATTGGATTTATTCGATAAATTTCTTAATTCTGCTATTCATGGTTATGACCAGAATAGAAATAGACCTGACTTAAACGGAACTTCAAAATTAAGTATTCCCCTTAGGTTTGGGGAAATTCATCCTCGCACCATTTTGATGGAACTAAATGAAACAAAAGATCATGACACCTTTAGAAAAGAAGTCTGCTGGAGAGAATTTTATGCCGAAGTCTTAGCAACCGCGCCGGAAAGTGAAACTAAATCCTTAGACCAAAAATGGGAATTAATGGGTTGGGATCAGGAAGAAGATTTTGCACAAAGATTAAAAAAATGGCAAGAAGGTAAAACTGGTTTTCCTATTGTTGATGCAGGAATGCGCCAGTTAAAACAAACTGGTTGGATGCATAACCGTGTCAGAATGATTGTGGCTTCTTTCTTAGTTAAAGATTTACACATTCATTGGATTCATGGTGCCAATTGGTTTATGAAACATTTACTTGATGGAGATATTGCAAGTAACTCTCATGGTTGGCAGTGGACTGCTGGTTGTGGCACAGATGCTTCTCCTTATTACCGCATCTTTAATCCGATGATGCAAGCAGAAAAATTTGATCCAAATGCTGAATATGTTCATAAATTTATTCCCGAACTAAACCATTTAGCAGGCATAAGAGCTCATACTCCGTGGGAAGAACCTGATGGATATCTCAATAATTACCCAACCAGAATGGTTGATCACAGCCAAGAACGTGAAGAAACATTAAGAAGATATCAAGCAAGTAAGGGTGAAAAAGTTATTACGGAGAAATTCTCTCAATAGTCCAAGCGTTACCTTTTTTGGTAAATCTAATTCGATCATGCAATCTAGAAGGTCTACCTTGCCAGAATTCGATAGTTTCAGGTTTAACTAAATATCCGCCCCAATAATCTGGCATCGGCACATTTTCTGGATATTTATCCATAAATTCTTTTACTCTTATTTCTAATTCTTCTCTGTTGTTTATTACTTGTGATTGTTCACTTACCCAGGCGCTAATTCTTGATCCATATGGTCTGGTTTGAAAATATTCATTTGATTCTGCTGTGCTGATTTCGCTGGCTTTTCCTTTTACTATCACTTGGCGGTGTTGGCTTAACCAGGAAAATAAAAGCGTGCAATTAGGGTTTTGTTTTAAATCAGATGCTTTATCAGAACCTTTGTTGCTAAAGAAAATAAATCCATTCTCATCAGCTGATTTAAGTAATACGTTACGAGCACCAGGTTGTCCATCTTGGTTAACTGTGGCCAGCACCATGGCGTTTGGTTCTGGAACTTGGTTCTCGATTGCTGCTTGTAACCAGTTATTAAACTGCTGTAATGGGTCTTGGTTTATGTCACTCTCGTTTAGTTCACCTTGTTCATAGGAGACTCTTAAAGATTCAAACCATTGTGTGGAATCAGACATAACCCGATTCCACCATGTTGGATGCTTTAGGGAAAGATAGAGATAGTGCAACTCCTCAACAAGAAGGTGTGAATTGGCAGATTTCGTTCCCGGTCTTGAAGGAATTATTGCGTTTGAAACCACTATCGCCGAACCAGATCGTGAAGGTGGCGCACTTCGTTATCGCGGTGTTGACATTGAAGATTTAGTTGGTCGAGTTTCATTTGGTCCCGTATGGGGATTGTTAGTTGACGATAATTTTGCTCCAGGTTTACCAATTCCAGATGTGCACCAAATTCCTTGTAACACAGGTGACACTCGTGTTGATGTGCAATCTTCTGTTGCTCAATTAGGGGCACGTTGGAAATTAAAACCAATGTTAGATATTGATCATGTACAAATTAGAGAAGACTTAGCAAGAACAACTGCCACAGCTTTGATGTATGTTGCACAATCTGCGCGTGGAGACCAAACTCCAGTTTCAGAAGCACACATCACAGATTCTAAAACTGCGGTGGAAAGATTTATGAAGAGATGGCGCGGTGAACCAGATCCAAATCATGTCAAAGCAGTTGATGCTTATTTTGTTTCAGCAGCAGAACATGGCATGAATGCTTCCACTTTTACAGCAAGAGTAATTGCATCAACTGGTGCCGATGTAGCAGCTGCAATTTCTGGTGCAATTGGTGCCATGAGTGGACCACTTCATGGTGGAGCACCAAGTCGGGTGTTACACATGATTGAAGATATTGAAAAAGGAATTGATCCCACTACTTATATTAAGAATTTGCTTGACTCTAAAGAAAGATTAATGGGTTTTGGTCACCGTGTTTATAGAGCACAAGATCCAAGAGCCAAGGTATTAAGAAGAACAGCTAAAGAATTAAATGCTCCTCGTTTTGAAATTGCTGAAGCTTTAGAAAAAGCAGCTTTGAAAGAATTGCATGAAAGACATCCCGAACGTGTTCTGGAAACAAACGTTGAATTCTGGGCTGCCATTGTTTTGGATTACGCCCAAGTTCCAGCTCACATGTTTACCTCCATGTTTACTTGTGCACGTTTAGCTGGATGGTCAGCACACATTTTGGAACAAAAAAACACCGGCAAACTTGTTCGACCTTCAGCTACTTACATTGGTAAAGGCCCTAGAGATGCTGACACCGTCGCAGGTTTTTCAGACAAAATAATTCCTACTTATTAAACATGGGTAAAGAGATCCCTAATTTAGTAATTCCTGAGAATCTAAAACCAAAAGATTCAAGATTTGGTTCTGGTCCCTCAAAAATAAGAACTACTCAATTAGCAGCTTTNGTTGCNTCCAATCCTGGATTTTTAGGAACTTCNCATCGACAAAAAACTGTGCGNGATGTTGTTAAGTCTTTAAGAGAAGGTTTAACTCAGTTATTTAATTTACCCAGTGATTATGAAGTAGTAATTGGAAATGGGGGCGCCACTGCTTTCTGGGATGCCGCCATATTTGGTTTGATAAAAGAAAACGCCCAATTTTTATCTTTTGGTGAATTTTCCAACAAATTTGGGGTGGCTGCTCAAGCTGCCCCGTTTTTAAAAAATATTGAAATCATCAAGGCTGAACCAGGAGATGCTCCTGATTATCAGCCAAGTGATGCATTTGATGTTTATGCCACAGCGCATAACGAAACCAGCACTGGAGTTATGAAGGAAGTTAAGAGACCAAAAGCTGCAGGTTTGCATTTAGTTGATGCAACTTCTGCCGCCGGTGGATCAATGGTTGATCCGCAAGAATTTGATGTTTATTATTTTGCGCCCCAAAAATCTTTTGGTTCAGATGGTGGTTTCTTCACCGCATTAATGAGTCCAGCAGCAATAGCAAGAATTAATGAAATCAAGGCAACTAATAGATGGATGCCACCGTTTTTGGATTTGTCTATTGCCTTAGAGAATTCTCGTTTGCAACAGACCTATAACACTCCAGCACTTGCAACTATTCATATGTTTGAAAATCAAGTTTCTTGGTTTAACCAACAAGGTGGTCTTACTTGGTCAAGTAATAAATCAAAACAATCAACAGATTATTTATATAATTGGGCTGAACTTAGAGATTTTGCTAAACCATTTGTGGAAAGAAAAGAACTCAGATCAACTGTGGTAGCAACAATTGATTTTATTGACTCTATTGATGCTTTAGAAATATCAGCAATTTTAAGAGCTAATGGAATTGTTGATACAGATTCCTATCGAAAACTGGGTAAAAACCAAATAAGAATTGGTGCTTTCCCATCAGTGGAGTTAAGCGATGTGCAGGCTTTAAGTGCTTGCATTGATTGGATTGTGGAGCAGCTTTAGTCTAGTTTTCCTCTTTAGATATTTAAATTATCGTTGATTTGGGTAATTATTAGGAGTATTATTTGCCCATGACTTTACTTGATGCAGAAATCCTTCAGAGAAGAATCTCGTTTGGAAGATGTATTAAGTCTTTAAGATTAACAGCAAGATTAAGTCAAGAAAGATTAGCTGAAATAGCAGAGATTGATCGTAAATCTATTTCTAGAATTGAAAATGGGCATCTGTCGCCTTCGTTGGATTTGTTGTGGGCCATTGCCGATGCTTTAAAAATTGATGCCTACGAATTACTACTTCCCATGGCACACAGAAAGCTGCCTAGATTGCTTGAATTAAAACGGCGATAACTAGACCAAATAACACAAGTAATGTGACTATTCTTCTGGTTTTGAAGTTCATAAAATAACTCTACCCATTATGTGTTTGTATACTTTGAAACATGTCAACTGCTTTAACCCCTACGGAGGGCTTTGATGAATGTTATGACTGACCAATTTAAACAAAACTATGAGAAACGTGCTTCAGGTCTAGCTCAATTTATTCATGATGCAATTATTGCCAATGCAGTGGATAATATTTAAATGAGCGAATATCAAATAACCAGTTGGCGAGTAATCCCTTCCATGGTGGTAGCCCGTGAAGGTGACAAAATTGTTAAAAACCAATTGCCGATGAGATTTCAAGAAGCAATAGATGAAGCGGCCATGAGACTAGGTGAATCTGATGCTGATTCATATATGGACGGATGGACACGATCTGAATGGATTTCAATGGAAGGTGATCCGGCTACAATTGTGGAACAAGTTGTTGCTGGAATAGAGAATGATTTCTCCGAGGCTCGCCTCGCTGCAGTGCTTGATGAATTAGGACCAAAACAAAACTAATTATCATTGACGGAGAAAACTTTTATGGCAAATATTTATGAATTATTGGATCAAGGTCAAACTTTAATAAGTGATGGTGCCATGGGCACCATGTTGCAAGACGCAGGTTTAATCGATGGTGGTGCACCTGAATTATGGAATGTGGATCATGCAGACAAAGTTGCTGACATTCTCGATCAGTACGCCAAAAATGGTGCCAACCTTTTAACCACTAATACTTTTGGTGGCACTAAACCGAGATTACAAATGCACCAATTAGAAGAAAGAGTTTTTGAACTAAATAAAGCAGCAGCAGAGTTAGCTAAAAAAGTTGCTAGCAAATATCCAAACTGTTTTGTCATGGGCGATATTGGTCCAAGTGGTGAACTAATGGAACCAATGGGTGTATTAACAATTGATACTGCCAAAGAAATATTTGCTGAACAAATTAAAGGTTTAGTTGCAGGTGGCGTTGATGGAATCTTAATTGAAACCATGAGTGATCTGAGTGAAGTTGAAGCTGCTGTAAAAGCTGCTCAAGAATTTGCCCCTGGTTTACCAATTGCGGTAACTTTTTCTTTTGACACCAATTTAAGAACCATGATGGGTGTTAAACCAGAAACAGCTGTGAAAACAATTTCTGCTTTAGGGGTAAGACTTATTGGAGCAAATTGTGGTCGTGGCACTGATGAAATGAAAGTCATAGCGCAAGAATTAACAAACGCCAGACAAGAGGGCACATACATCATGACTCAATCAAATGCAGGTTTACCAAAACTTGTGGGAGATGAATTTATTTATGATGGTACCCCTGAAGAAATGGCAAAATATGCCAAAGAAATGAAATCCTTTGGTGTCAATGTGATTGGTTCCTGTTGTGGTTCCACACCTATTCACACCAAATCAATTAGTGAAGCTGTTAAATAGTCATTAATGGATAGCGAAGAATACGTAGTTAATAGACCAGATCTTGGGGATCGAACCGAAGTTCAAGCTGGTGAATTTTATCCAGTTGTTGGTGTTGGTCCTCATCCTTTGCCTTGGCCAACAGGGGAACAATACGATCCTGAATATTTAGAAAATGGTGATAAAAGAAATATTTTAGATCAATATCGTTATTGGTCAGTGGCAGCAATTGTTAAAGAATTAGATAAAAGTCGCCATCCTTTACATATTGCAATTGAGAATTGGCAACATGATTTAAACATTGGTTCCGTTGTCAGAACTGCTAATGCTTTCAACGCTGAAGGTGTGCACATCATTGGCAAACGTGATTGGAATAAACGCGGTGCCATGGTTACCGATAGATACCTACATCTGCATCACCATCCCACCCCACAAGATTTTGCTAACTGGGCTAAAGAAAACAAAGTGCCCATCATTGGTATTGATAACGTGGAAGGTTCTAAAGAATTAGAATCTGCAACATTACCTAATCCTTGTGCATTACTTTTTGGCCAAGAAGGACCTGGTTTAACAGATGCAGCAATTGCCATGTGTGAGGTAACGTATGCGATCAGACAATATGGTTCCACAAGATCAATGAATGCTTCGGCTGCTGGTGCTATTGCCATGTATGCCTGGGCAATGCAGCACTTGAATAAATAGATCAATTCTTCAAAAGGAACAGAACTGATGGCAAATACAAGAATTCTTCTTCCCGATCAATTAGGTTCGCATTTCCATGATGATCACCAAGGTGAAATAATAATTCTGGTTCCTTTCCAAGACTTATGGAAAAGAAAAATGCATCGAGCAAAAGCCCAATGGTGGTTAAGTGCGATATTGCATAAAAAAGAAGAACTAGGTGCTCGTTGCCAAATAGTTGAATGTGAATCAGTACTTGATTTTGCTAACAATTTAAGAAAAAGCCTCAGTTATCGCCCCCACAAGTTTTGCTAATCGCAAAGCTTTTATGAATAAAGATAACTTCGAAAAGCTTGCCTCTCGAGGTTTCGTAACTAGTGAAAAAGAATTTGCTCAATGGTTTGAACCCCGAAAAGATAAAAGACTTCGCCTAGAAGATTTTTATCGTCACGCTCGGGTTTTACATTCCGTATTGGTTGATGCCCATGATGAACCCATAGGTGGTCAATGGAACTTTGATGCTGATAACCGTCAATCTCCACCAAAAAACCAAACCAAACTAGATCTAAAAAAAGCATTTTATCCAGTAGAAGATGAAATAGACAAGATTGCCCGAAAGAGAATAAACGACTTAGAAAAAGATGGTTATGTATTCATTGGCAAGGATGAATTACGTGAATTTGCTGCAACTGAAGCTGAAGCTAACAAAGTATTTAAAAACTTTATTGAAACTAGACTTAATACTTTTGGTCCCATGGAAGATGCCTCTTTAACAAATGATTGGCATATGGCGCATTCTTTAATGTCTGCTCCGTTAAATATTGGCCTTCTTGATCCTATGAAACTAATTAAAGCTGTAGAAAAAGAACACAAAAACGGTGCACCTATTGCTTCAGTTGAAGGATTCATCAGACAAATCATGGGCTGGCGAGATTATGTATGGCACTTGTATTGGATATTTGGTGAGAATTACACCAAAGATAA
>JGI25911J50253_10000937_pt1 | contig 10171 bp, 7 predicted proteins | sample LauGreSBDMM110SD_3_FD_50253 | JGI IMG/M metagenome (IMG submission 50253) | reverse complement strand
AACTCACCTGTTAGGTTTAAATCAAGAGCAACGCTCTCTCCAGAGTGAGAGGCAACGGCCCATCCAGTTCTTGGAGTCTCAGTAATTACCAGATCATCTTCAGTAATTTCTACAGATTTCAAACCATAGGTGATTTGAGATTTGCCATCACTTCTTACTTGGCTGACTAATTCTTGGGCATTTGTTGCAGTAATGGCCTTTGATATCTCTTGAACATCACCACCAAATTTTGCTCCAAGGGATCTGAAGTTAGCTTTAATTGAGATATCTACTAGATCTGCTCCAGCACTTGCCAGATCATCTAGTGACTCAACATTTAACTCATCTGAGATCTGTTCACGTAATTCATTAGATAGCAACTTCCAACCAGGGGCAGCAATTAGCGCCCGTGATAGTGGCTGGCGAATCTTTACTCCTGATTGCGCTCTTGATGCGCGCCCGAGCTCGACTAGTCTTCTAGTCAGGGCTACTGATTTTGATAGCTCCTTATCAATTACTGAAGTATCACTAATTGGAAAATCGGCTAGATGAACCGAGATAGGGCCATCTTTTTCAACGATGCGAATCAATTTTTGCCAGACATGTTCGGTAATAAATGGAACCATTGGAGCCATAAGTAACGTAACATTTTTAAGGCAGTGATGCAGCGTTGAAAGAGCTGCGCTATCGCCATCCCAGAATCTTCTTCTTGATCTTCTAACATACCAATTTGATAAGTCATCGATAAATGTGGCAAGGGCAGATCCAGCTAACTGTGAATCAAAATCGCTTAGAGCTTGATCTACTGTTGCAATTAATTGATTTAATTCACTCAAAATCCAACGGTCCATCGTTGAGAGCTCGCTAGTTTTAGTAATGGGGGAGGGCGAGTAGTTGGCAGCTGAGGCGTAGAGAGTTAGAAATGAAACTGTGTTCCAATAGGTAAGTAGAGTCTTTCTAACTACCTCAGAGATTGCATCGTGGCCAACTCGTCTAGCGCTCCAGGGAGAACCAGCAGCGAGCATGTACCAACGCACTGCATCTGCGCCATGCTTATCCATAAGAGCCATTGGCTCTAACACATTTCCTAGATGCTTACTCATCTTTCGTCCATCTTTATCCAAGATGTGGCCAAGGCAGAGCACGGTTTTATATGAAGATTTATCAAATACTAAAGTGCCAATTGCCATCAAGGTATAGAACCAGCCACGGGTTTGATCAATTGCTTCGCAGATAAAGTCAGCTGGATAAGCCTCTTTGAACTTCTCCTCTGAACCTTGCTTATGGGGATAGCCCCATTGCGCAAAGGGCATAGCACCTGAGTCATACCAACATCAATAACTTCTGGGGTTCGCACCATCTGCGATGAACAGCTAAGACAGCTAAAAACAATCTCATCAACAAAGGGGCGATGGAGTTCAAGATCAGTTAAATCTTTGCCATAACGGCTCTGCAGTTGGGCCTTTGAGGCAAAGGCTTCCTCATGTTTATTCTCGCATCTCCAAATTGGAAGGGGAGTGCCCCAATAGCGATTTCGCGAGAGAGCCCAATCGATATTGTTATTTAGCCAATCGCCATAACGACCATTTTTGATGGTCTCTGGATGCCAATCGGTAGCAGCATTTTCTCGAAGTAAAGCATCTTTGATTTTTGTGGTTCTGATATACCAAGAGGGTTGAGCGTAATAGATAAGGGGAGTGTGACATCTCCAGCAATGTGGGTAGGAGTGCTCATATTGTTGGTGTTTATAAAGCGCTCCAGATTTCTTTAGCTCTTTAATTAAGATCTTATCTGCTTGCTTAAAGAACATTCCTCCAACTGTTGCAATGCCTGCTTCAAATTCACCATTTGGAGCAATTGGATTTACAACTGGCAGGCCATATTTGCGGCAGGTTTGAAGGTCATCTGCGCCAAAGGCTGGGGCTTGATGGACTAATCCAGTGCCATCTTCGGTGGTTACATAATCTGCCAGAACCACATAGTGAGCATCAGGAATATCGATAAAGTTAAAGGGAGGTTGATATTTAATCTTCTCTAATTGACTTCCCTTCAACTCTCTTAGAATTTCATAGCCACTGCCTAAGAGCTCAACTAAATTCTTTGCTATTACTAATACTTCAGAGATAACTTCTTTTTCAGGATCAGCTTTTGTTCTAACTACCAAGTAATCAACATCTGGGTTTACTGCAATTGCAGTATTTGATACCAAGGTCCAAGGCGTTGTGGTCCAAACTAGAAGGGATGCGCCAAGATCTTTTAGCTCTCCATCTGTGATTGGAAAGCGGAGATAAACACTTGGGTCAGTCACGCTCTCATAGCCTTGAGCTAGCTCATGATCTGATAGACCGGTGCCACATCTTGGGCAATATGGAGCTACGCGATAATCCTGAACTAATAGACCTTTACTATGAATCTGAGCAAGTGACCACCATACGCTTTCAATATATTCATTAGACATAGTCCAATAGGCCTGATCAAAATCAACCCAGAAACCCATTCGCTCAGTCATCTCAGTAAATGCGCCCACATGTCTCTGCACCGATTGACGACACTTTTCATTAAAGGCAGCAATTCCAAATTTTTCGATATCGCCTTTGCCAGAAAATCCNAACTCTTTCTCAACTGCAATCTCAACCGGAAGGCCATGGCAATCCCAACCTGCNTTACGGATTACATATTTACCTTTCATGGTNTGANAGCGAGGAAATACATCNTTAAAAACTCTAGCTTCAATATGGTGAGTTCCTGGCAGCCCATTTGCAGTTGGCGGCCCTTCATAAAAAGTCCAGCTCTGACCACCTTGGCGCATTTGGACGCTGCTATGGAAAATATCTTGGGTTTGCCAGAAATCTAATACTTCATGTTCTACTTTTGGAAGATCGATTGAGGCAGACAGCGGGAGATAAGGCGAATTACTTGCCACTGAAAAAACCCCCTCGAAATTCGAATAAAACGCTCTTCGATCTCTTGGAGGGGCGATCTTGCGACCGCGGTACCACCCACCTTGCAGCTTTCTGCTGCCGCTTTTTTAAAAAAAACTTACTGNTGGTTCTAGATGAGCTCTTAACTCACTTCTTCCAACTCGCTCACAGGTGATTGCCTGGTCATCGCGATAACTGATGTAAGCGCGCTCATTCTAGCCTATAGCGGGGCGAGTGGCATTNAATCAATAAACCTTTAGCCTTCGCCGTTGTGGCATTAAAAAAGAAAGTCCGCTCAGCGGTTGCGAAGTTTAAGAAGAAATCTAGCCCAGCGAAGGCAAAACCTAAGGTCAAGAGCGTTAAGCCAAAGGCTAAAAAAGCTCCAGCAAAAAAAATTGCAGCTAAGAAAGCTCCCACGAAAAAAGCGCCAGGTAAAGAAAGCGCCAGTTCGCCCAACTCTTGCTAAGAAAGCGCCTTTAAAGAAAGCCCCTGCCCAGATTATGAAGGGTGCGCATAAGACCGCGCTTACCAGCAGCACTGCAAAAGGTGGAGCAACAACAATTTCAGTTTATAAACCAGAGATAGAGGCAAGTGATCTTGTAGTTGTTCCAGAAAAACGTTTAGTAATGCCTCCGCCAATTAGGACTCCAAAGTTAGGCAAGAAAGCTCCAGCGCTTAAGCCAGTAAAGGCAGCGCCTTCGCCCTTCGTTCTTGATGGCGAAGAATCTTGGAGCGCTACTGAGATGAAAGCGATTAAATCTGAACTTTCGAAAGATTTAGCAAGGTTGCAAAAAGAACTTGCAGCAATTGAAAGTGAAATGGATGATCTAATTGAAGCTTCAGGAGTTGGGGCTGGCGATGATCAAGCTGATGCTGGCGCCAAGACATTTGAACGCGAACATGAGATATCGCTGGTCTATAACGCCAGAGATATGGTTCTTCAGACTGAGAGAGCGTTAGAGCGAATTGAAACCAAAACTTATGGGCGATGTGAGGATTGTGAAAGTGCGATTGGAAAAGCCCGTCTCCAAGTTTTCCCTCGGGCCACTCTCTGCATGTTATGCAAACAGAAGGAAGAGCGCCGATAAGGTCGTCGGGTGCTAATCGCGCGCGACGACTCTTTATAGCAATTACAGTAGTAATTTTTGCACTCGACCTAATTAGTAAGAATTGGGCTCTCTCCTATCTTCAATACCGAGAGCCAGTAAGGCTCATTGGAGACTTTCTTCAGTTAACTTTTGCCACAAATCCAGGTGCTGCTTTTAATTTAATTGCTGATGCCACCTTAATTCTGAGCTCTTTAAAACTCTGTGTAGCTGCCTTCATTCTCTATTTCATTGGCAGAGTTACCAATGGGTCTTGGGCAATTGCCTTAGGCCTACTACTTGGCGGAGTTCTTGGAAATTTGATGGATCGAGCCTTTAGGCCGCCGGGGCCATGGAGAGGCGAAGTTATTGATTGGATAGAGCTACCTAATTGGCCAGTATTTAACATTGCTGATTCAGCGATTGTNACTTCAGCGATTTTAATGAGCCTTCTAGCAATTCGAAATATTGAGCCATATAAGAAGGTTATTTAATGGAGCGCGAGAAGNGAGCGATTCAGATAGATCAAGCTCAAGATGGCCAGAGAGTTGATACAGCTTTAGCAAAAGTTTTAGAGCTATCAAGAAGTGTTGTGGCTGACCTACTAAATGCTGGAGATGTTTTGCAGGGAAAGAAACCACTTTCAAAATCAGATCGGGTTAGCGCGGGAGATCGATTAACCGTCTTAATGCCAGCTATCTATGACCCACTGGAGTTAAAAGAAACCCCAATTGATACTCTTGAAATTGTTTATGACGATGATGATGTTGTCGTAGTTAATAAACCAGTGGGTTGCGCTGCGCATGCAAGTCCAGGCTGGATGGGGCCAACTGTTGTTGGCGCACTTCTTGCCAGGGGTTATCGAATCTCAACAACTGGCCCCCAAGAGCGTCAGGGAATTGTGCAGCGCCTAGATGCCGGAACTTCTGGACTAATGCTCTTGGCAAAGCATGAACGCTCCTACATTTCTATGAAGAATCAATTTAGAAATCGCAGTATCGAAAAGGTTTATCGCACACTCATTCAGGGACATATTGATCCAGTTGAGGGAAGTATTGATGCTCCAATTGGTCGCCACCCAAGAGAGGATTATCGTTTTGCTGTCGTTGCCGATGGCAAGGCGAGCATTACCCACTATGAATTAATTGAGTATTACCAAGGAGCATCTCTGTTAAAAGTAGTTTTAGAAACTGGAAGAACTCACCAGATTCGAGTTCATTTCAATGCCCTGCGCCATCCTNTAGTTGGCGACCTTGCCTATGGAGGAGATCCTGTCCTTGCTGCACGCCTAGAGCTAAAGAGACCTTGGCTNCANGCNATGGANCTATCTTTTAATCAACCCTCAAGTGATCAGCGAATCACCCTAAATGCCCCACTGCCTGATGATCTAACGCGCGCCCTTGCGTTGCTTGCCGTCAAGTGAGAGCAAGAGAGTAATCTGCCCGACCGTGAGCCAGGGTTTTGTCCATCTACATGTCCATACTGAGTATTCGATGCTCGATGGAGCAGCTCGCGTTGAGAAATTAGCTGAGGAAGTAGCCCGCTCTGGCGATGGCGCAATCGCTATGACTGATCATGGAAATGTTTTTGGCGCATTTGATTTCTATAAAACTATGAAGAGCGCAGGGGTTAAACCCATCATTGGAATAGAGGCCTATGTAGCTCCAGAGTCAAGGTTTGAAAAAAAGCGAGTCAAGTGGGCTGAGGGCGGAGAAGATGATGTCTCAGGAGGTGGGGCCTATACCCATATGACGCTCTGGGCTGAAAATAATGTTGGCCTTGCTAATTTATTTCGCCTTTCTTCCCTTGCATCGCTAGAAGGTTTTTACTACAAACCAAGAATGGATCGCGAGTTGCTCTCGCAATATGGCCAAGGACTAATTGCAACAACAGGCTGCGCGGCAGGAGAGATTCAAACTCGCATCAGAATGGGGGCATATAACGAAGCCCGGGCGGCTGCAGCAAATTACCGCGATATTTTTGGAGCAGATAATTACTTTGTTGAAATTATGGATCATGACATTGAAATTGAAAGACGTGTTAAAGATGATTTAATAAAGCTCTCAAAAGAACTAGGGCTTCCACTCGTTGCAACAAACGATCTTCACTACACCTATGCCGATGATGCTAAACATCACGAAGCACTTCTCTGTATTCAATCAGGAACAACTCTGGCTGATCCAAAGAGATTTAAATTTGAAGGTAAAGAGTATTACCTAAAAGATGCAGCAACGATGCGCCGTATCTTTAAAGACCTTGAAATTGCCTGCGATAACACTCTTGCAATCGCCGAGCGCTGCAATATAACGATGCGCGAGAATGAAAATTTGCTCCCTCAATTTGCAGTTCCTGAAGGCGAGAGTGAGAACTCTTGGCTGATTAAAGAAGGCGAACGAGGCTTATTAGAGAAATTTGGCGCAAAGAGTATGGATGAGATTGCACCTCAGTATCAGGCGCGACTTCATTTTGAATTAGATGTTATGACCAAGATGGGATTTGCAGGTTACTTCTTAGTTGTTGCAGACCTTGTAGCTCAAGCCAAGAGAGAGGGAATTCGTGTTGGTCCTGGGAGAGGATCGGCTGCTGGATCTCTTGTTTCATACTCTTTAGGAATTACCGGACTTGATCCAATTAAACATGGATTGCTCTTTGAGCGTTTCTTAAATCCAGACCGCATATCGATGCCTGATATTGACTTGGACTTTGATGAGCGTAGACGCTCAGAGATGATCAGATATGCCACCAATAAATATGGCGATGATCGAGTTGCTCAGATTATTACCTATGGAACTATTAAATCTAAAGCTGCTATTAAAGATGCTGCCAGAGTTTTGGGCTATCCATATGCGCTAGGTGAGCGATTAACTAAGGCTCTACCTCCTTCGATTATGGGTAAAGATATTTCACTTCAAGGGGTATTTGATAAAGAAAATGAGCGCTTTGGCGAAGCACAAGAATTTAGAAATATCTATGAGAGCGATCCTGATTCCAAAACTATCGTTGATATGGCCAAGGGACTTGAAGGACTCAAGCGACAATGGTCAGTTCATGCTGCCGGGGTGATTCTTAGTAGAGAGCCTTTGATAGATGTCATTCCGATCCATCGAAGAGAGGCTGATGGATCAATTATTACTCAATTTGATATGGGCGCATGCGAAGCAACAGGGCTATTAAAGATGGACTTTCTCGGACTTCGTAATCTCTCAGTTCTAGATGATTGTCTAGAAAATATCAAGAGCAACCAGGCAAAGACAATTGTTCTAGAGTCTTTAGAACTTTCAGATAAAAAGACATTCGAATTACTCTCAAGAGGTGAGACTCTAGGAGTATTCCAATTAGATAGCGCTCCAATTCGAGCTCTACTTAGATCAATGGCGCCCAGATTCATTTGAAGATATTTCAGCTGTTATCGCTCTTTATCGCCCTGGCCCTATGGGAGTTAATGCTCATAATGATTATGCAGATCGCAAGAATAAACGTAAGAGAATTGAACCGATTCATCCTGAGTTAAGTGCAGCACTTGATGAGATTCTGGCAGATACTTATGGACTTATTGTTTATCAAGAACAAGTTATGGCAATTGCACAGAAACTTGCTGGTTTCTCTCTAGGTCGAGCAGATTTACTACGTAAAGCTATGGGCAAGAAGAATAAAGAGATTCTTGATAAAGAGTATGTTCACTTCGAAGAGGGCATGCGTAACAATGGATTCTCAAGTATTGCTATCGAAGAGCTATGGAAGACGCTGATTCCATTCTCTGATTACGCCTTTAATCGAGCACATAGCGCAGGCTATGGCGTTCTCTCATTCTGGACCGCCTATCTAAAGGCGAATTATCCAACTGAGTACATGGCAGCGCTACTTACTAGCGTCAGGGATGATAAGGATAAGTCAGCGCTTTACTTAAATGAATCTCGCCGAATGGGAATTAAGGTTCTGCCTCCTGATGTTAATTTCTCAAATGCGGAGTACACCCCAGGCGGTAATGACATTCGATTTGGTCTTACTGCCATTAGAAANATTGGGGAAANTGTTGTNGCATCGATTGTCAAAAATNGAAACGAGAAAGGTAAGTACACCTCCTTTAGTGATTTTCTAGCCAAAGTTGATCAAACGGTCTGTAATAAAAAAACNATAGAGTCCCTAATTAAAGCTGGGGCCTTTGACTCCCTTGGNCACTCTCGTAAGGGGCTTATGAGTATTTATCTTGAAGCCATTGATTCAGTATTAGAAGAAAAACGTGCCCAGGCTATTGGTCAATTTGATTTATTCGGTGGGGCAAATGAAATTAGCGTTAATGGCATCGCATCTCTAGCGCTGGAAGTTAGTGATCAAGAGTGGGAGAAGGCCCTTCTACTTGCCTATGAGAGAGAAATGCTGGGCCTCTATGTTTCAGATCATCCACTTCTTGGAGTGGAGCATGTATTAAGGAGCGCAACTGACACAACAATTAGTCAGATTTTAGATGAAGGGGTAGTTCACGAGCAGATAATTACCATCGCTGGGTTAATCACAGCGGTTCAGCGAAAAGTTAGTAGGCAAGGTCAATCCTGGGCGATTGTTACAGTTGAAGATCTTGAAGGCGCGATTGATGTGCGCTTCTTCTCATCTACCTATCAAACCCATGCCCTCNATCTAATTGAAGATCGCATCGTAATTATTCGCGGAAAAATTGATAAACGTGAAGAGACGCCGCAAATTACCGCTCTAGANTTAAGTCTTGCTGACATTAATCAAGCNCCGATTGGACCCTTTGTNATNAANCTTGAAGCCGAGCGATGCACACCTCCTGTTGTTGATCGAATGAAGGAGATATTGCGTTCCCATCCTGGAACAAGAGAAGTTCATCTGAAAATTGAGGGCGGCGTAAAGAACACCATCCTTAAGCTAGATGATGGATTAAAAATTACAGCTTCACCAAGCCTGAGTGCAGACCTCAAGTCAATTCTCGGCCCAGATTGTTTAGTTTAAGCGGAGATAACCCTCCGCACGATAAGTGGCAGTGCACTTAGAATTGTGCGAATGAATAAATTGGAGCTACTGCCTGCCGTTGATATCCGTTCTGGCTTTGTTTATGCAGCAAGCCTTATGGGAGTAACTGGCGCGAGGAATTCTTTATCTGATAACGCTAGTGAATTAGTTGCAAGGCTTCGCAAAGTCACAGATCTTCCAATTGCGGTGGGCCTTGGAGTTTCAACTGCTGAGCAGGCTGCAAGTGTTGCAAAGTTTGCCGATGGGGTGATTGTGGGCTCAGCATTTATTAAGTTAGTACTGCAGGCTCCTGATATCGCCCAGGCATGCAAAAGCGTTACCTTGCTAGCCCGCGAGTTGTCAGAAGGTGTCAGACAGGGCCGAGTCGGCTAGTTTCTAGAACTTGGTTTAGACTTAGAGCCATTATTAGTTGAGAAAATCCAAAGGAGTAAAAATAGTGCCAAAAGAACCGCGCCAAAGAAAAATAAGTGACTCTGGTAAATCTGGAGATACGGTTACTAGAAATATTGTGATTGGCATGATTGCACTTGTGGTCTTATCTGGAGTTATCTTCACAGTTTTAGATAAGCGATCTGGTTCTAGCGTTGCACTTCCTGCATCAATTGAGAGCATCTCAAGTGCTAACAATGGTGCGCCTTTAACTCCAACGGTTTCTCCTGAAGCAGATTATGGCGTGGTCTTTAACGCCGATAGCCCAATGAAAATTGATGTTTGGGAAGATTTCCAATGCCCGTATTGCAAATTCTTTGAAGATGCGATGGGAGATTACTTAGATACTCTGATCAGAGAGAAGCAAGCAGAAGTTACCTATCACATGGCATCATTTTTGGGACAAGAGTCAGTTCGCGCCTCTAATGCTGCCAACTGCGCAGTGCCTGAGGGAAGATTTATTGAGTATCACAGAGCCCTATTTGATATCCAAGGCGGAGAGAATAGCGGGCTATTTTCCAATAAGAATCTAGTAGAGATCGGCACGCGACTTGGTATTACTAGTGAGAGCTTTGCCAACTGCGTTAACAATAATGAATCAGGTGATGTGGTTAAAGACGTAGCATCTTCAATGAAGAAAAATGGAGTAGAAGGAACTCCTACGGTATTTATCAATGGCAAGCCGTGGAATCGCACCACCTCTGAATTTAGACTAGAGGAGTTTAAGGCGGCGGTCGAAGCAGCTAAGCAGTGATCTTTGCTGCT
>JGI25911J50253_10000936_pt1 | contig 10189 bp, 10 predicted proteins | sample LauGreSBDMM110SD_3_FD_50253 | JGI IMG/M metagenome (IMG submission 50253) | reverse complement strand
TTGACAGACGATGAGCGTGAATTAGGCGTGGCCTTGGTTGACATTGGTGCAGGCACCACAGACGTAGCGATATTTACCAATGGATCGATTCGCCACACAGCCGTTATTCCGATTGCCGGCGACTTGATCACCAGCGATATTGCGATGGCTTTGCGCACACCTACCAAAGATGCGGAAGAAATAAAAATTGAATCAGGCTTTGCCAAACAAATGCTGGCAGACCCAGAGATTCAAGTGGAAGTTCCTGGCTTGGGTGATCGCAGTCCACGCATGTTGAGTCGCCAAGCTTTGGCCGGTGTGATCGAACCGCGCGTGGAAGAAATTTTTTCGTTGGTACAACAAGTTATCCGTGATTCGGGTTACGAAGAAGTTCTCTCCTCTGGCATTGTTCTCACCGGCGGTAGCGCGGTCATGCCTGGCATGGTGGAGTTGGGCGAGGACATTTTCTTGAAACCTGTGCGTCGCGGTGTACCTAATTACAAGAGCGGTTTGGCAGATATGGTGTCGCAACCGCGTGCTGCTACCGCTATGGGCTTGTTAGAAGAGGCGCGCGTGGCACGCATGCGCGGCTTCAAGGTATCGCAAAAAAGTAGCACGGTCAAAACTGCAGTAGACCGTGTCAAAGATTGGTTTGTGGGGAACTTCTAACCATGACACCACAACGCTTGCTTTATTTGGCCAGAGGTAGTCCTCCGGACCCCACGCACAGAGGTCGACGATGGCGACCTTGTGTGGCAACTGCACCCCCTTCATAAGGAGATGCATGAAAAACAAAAAACATATTCGTTTAAGGCAATTGCAAATTTTTAGATTGATCGGAGAAATAACATGGGTATTGAAATGATTGAAGTAGAAACTTTCAACTCTGGCACGCAAATCAAAGTGATTGGCGTGGGCGGCGGCGGCGGCAACGCGGTGGAGCACATGATTCGCTCAGGCGTTCAAGGCGTTGAGTTTGTGTGTGCCAACACCGATGCGCAGTCTCTGCGTATCAGCAATGCTCACAAAGTGATTCAGCTCGGATCGAACGGCTTGGGGGCTGGCAGCATTCCAGAAAAAGGCCGCGAAGCGGCAGAGGCTGCAGAAGACCAAATCCGTGAAGCCTTAGAGGGTACCAATATGCTGTTTGTCACCGCCGGTATGGGCGGTGGAACAGGCACTGGGGCTGCGCCAGTAGTAGCACGTGTGGCACGTGAAATGGGAATATTGACGGTAGGCGTAGTCACCAAACCTTTCGAGTTTGAAGGCACACGACGCATGAACAATGCGGAGTCAGGTTTGGCTGAGCTAGAAGCCAATGTCGATTCATTGATCGTTGTTTTGAATGAAAAATTGCTAGACGTTTTGGGCGAAGACGCTAGCCAAGACGATGCTTTTGCATTTGCCAATGATGTGTTGAAAAACTCTGTTGGTGGTATTGCCGAGATCATCAATGTCGAAGCCTTGGTCAACGTTGACTTCGCAGACGTGCGCACTGTGATGAGCGAAACGGGCAAAGCCATGATGGGCACTGCTGCAGCCAACGGCCCAGACCGAGCACGCATTGCTGCGGAACAAGCGGTGGCTTGCCCACTGCTTGAAGGTGTGGACATGTCAGGCGCTAAAGGTGTCTTGGTGTTGATAACCGCGGCCAAAGGCGGATTGAAGTTGTCCGAGTCGCGCGAAGCGATGAATACGATTCGTAAATTTGCCTCGCCTGATGCCCATGTGATTTACGGTACAGCGTATGACGAATCATTGGACGATCAAATCCGCGTGACCGTTGTTGCGACAGGTTTAGCGGGTGGTCGACGTGTTGCTCCGCAATTGCAAGTGTTGCGCACGGGTACAGACAACAACAGCTTTAGTACCCACAATGCACCCAATGCTTCGCCCGCAGGCATCATGGCTGCTACCACAGCAGGCTTGAGCAACTTGGCCGCAGGACTAGGTGTGGGTGTAACAAAAGCACAACCCGACTACAACAGCATGGCCGTTCCTAGTGTTTGGCGAACCAACCGCACCCAAGCTGCCGCAAAAGTAGATGCTTTGTCTTCAGGCGGAATGGACGACTACGAAATCCCAGCTTTCTTGCGCAAACAAGCTGATTGAGATTCGGAGAAAATAGCTTCGTGCTGAAACAAAGAACCATCCAATCACTCACCAAAGCCGTTGGTGTGGGCCTCCACAGCGGTCAACGCGTGGAACTCACCCTGCGACCTGCACAACCTGAAACAAAAATTGTGTTTAGGCGAGTCGATTTGCCTGTTCCGGTAGATATCCCCGTCACAGCTACTGCGGTGACGGATACCCGTTTGGCGTCGACCATTTCGAATGGTGGTGCCAAGGTCTACACGGTAGAGCATTTGATGTCGGCCTGTGCAGGCTTGGGTATTGACAATATGTATGTCGATATCACCGCACAAGAAGTGCCGATTTTGGATGGGTCGGCATCGTCTTTTGTTTTTCTTTTGCAAAGCGCAGGCATCGTGGAACAAAACGCGCCTAAGCGTTTTATTCGTATTCTCAAAAGTGTGCAAGTACAAGAAGGGGAAGGCGAGTCCACCAAGTGGGCGCGCTTAGATCCGCACCATGGCTACAAACTCACTTTCGAGATTGACTTTCACCATCCCGCAGTGGACCAAACCGGCCAACGTGTTGTCTTTGATATGGACAAAGATGTCTACACCCGCGATATTGCGCGGGCTCGCACATTTGGCTTCACGAAAGATGTTGAAACGATGCGTGCTAATGGTTTGGGCATGGGCGGCGGTCTAGACAACGCCATCGTCATGGACGACTACAAGGTATTGAATAGCGATGGCTTGCGTTATGACGACGAGTTTGTCAAACACAAAATTCTTGATGCTATGGGCGATTTGTTTTTATTAGGCAAGCCCTTGTTGGCGTCTTACTGCGCATTTCGTTCGGGCCATGCGATGAATAACAAACTCTTGCGTGAATTATTGAGTCAGCCTGATAGCTATGAGACAGTGACTTTCCAAGATGTGCAGCAAGCACCACCAGGATTGGCACATTTAGCCCCTGCTTGGTAATTATTTACTGCGACCCGCGCGGTACATACCGCTGGTAGTTCTCGTCAAAGACGTTTCTTGCGCTAACTGATGCATTAAATGGCCACATGTGCGTGGGTGATCGCTAACCCTAAAGCATCCGCTGCATCGGGTCCTGGCAAGGTGGGCAGATTGAGCAAACGCTTCACCATTTCTTGCACCTGCGCTTTTTGCGCTTTACCGTGACCAGCCACTGCTTTTTTCATTTGCAATGCGGTGTATTCGGCTACAGGTAAATTGCATGACACCAGCGCAGTGAGGCATGCGCCGCGTGCTTGACCTAACAGCAAAGTGGCTTGCGGGTTGACGTTGACGAACACAATTTCAACTGCGCTGCTCTGTGGTTCGTAACGGGCAATCACCTCATGGATTCCGTCATACAAAACTTTGAGACGCTGCGGCAAAAGTCCTTGCTCGACTTTGTCCGTGCGAATCGTTCCACTGGCGATGTAGCGCAACTTTTGTCCATCTAAATCGACCACGCCAAAACCCGTGGTGCGCAGGCCGGGGTCAATTCCTAAGATACGCATCGCTTGTCCTTAGGGAAGTTGCGCACGTGGCATGCGGGTCAAGATGATTTCTGTTCGACCGGCGAGGTATTCAGATGAAGGGAATTTTTGGTAATGCTTGGACGCGGCAGCATCACTGCTAAGCGACCGGCTTCCCAAGGACTAAGTTGGTAAGCGGATTTAGAAAAATAATGTTGCGCTGCTGCTTCAGCGCCAAAAATACCTTCCCCCCATTCCACATGGTTAAGGTAGAGCTCCAAAATACGTTGCTTAGGTAATAGCGCCTCGAGCATCAGTGTCAGGACAAACTCTTGGCCTTTGCGAAGAAAAGTACGCTCGCCTGCCAAAAATAAATTCTTGGCNAATTGCTGGGTAATGGTGGAGCCACCCACCACTTTGACCGNAGGATTTTTTTGNGCGGCACGACTGGCTTGCAATTCTGCTTTCGCATTTTTCGTCCAGGCTTTTTCGATGGCCTCCCATTGNACGCCATCGTGTTGGGCAAATATGTCGTCTTCGGANACGATNACCGCACGCTTGAGTTGGTCAGAAATTTTGCTGTACGGCACCCAAGTTTGCCGCCAGGGCAAGCGCTGCTTAGTTTGTAATATTTGCCAAGCTTGTGAGCGCTCGAATGCAGTTGATTCGGGTGCTATGCGTGCCATCAGTGCGATTTTTATCAAGAAAAATAATTGCAAACCAAAAAATGCGCAAATAACTAAGAGTACCCATCGTGTGATGGGGTGGCGGGCAGAGCGCAATATGTTTTGAAAAGCCATGCGCTAGTGTCTCAATTCGTCTTTTCGCCAAGCGTGCGTAAGGCGTTGTCGCTGCTAAAAATAAAACGCGAAATGATGGCGAGCTGATCCGCCTGCTTGCGCATCTCTTTGGTGAATTCACCAAAAGGACCCGCACTCACTGCAATCGCTTGGGCGCGTCGATCAAGCTCACTGTTGCCAGATGCTTGCACCACTTCGGTATTGAGGACACGCCCATCTGCGTTGATGGTGATGATCATGGTGAGCTCGCCATAGATTTTCTGGCCCATACGTTCAGGAAAATTGCGTGTGCCGCGTTCTTCAATTTTGCGGCGCATGACGTCGTAATACTGGGCATAGGCGACTTCACGCGTGGCGGGACTGATGTAGTGTTTGCGCGGACGTAAATTGTCTTGCTCGATACGCAATTCGATTTCAGCCAACAGCTTAAGTAATTGGCGACGTTTTTGTTCGATCGCCTCGTTAGCGACGCGCCCCTTTTCTGGCTGGGGGGGAGGAATAGCCGCAATCATGTCTTTTACTTGGCCGAGCAACAAAGATTGTTCTTTGCGCATGGCGGCAACTTGTCGCTGCAACATTTGCGTGGTTTCGCCTTGTGATGTTTCGTTGGCGCTCAGCAGAGGCGACGCGGCACGTCCCGATTTGAGTTCGCCCCCTCCAGCCAATTGCGTTTGGGCTAAGGCTTGCGCTTTGTCAGGTGGCGTGTCTTGAATGCGGGTGTTGACCAATATCACTTCAAGGGGCGCATCTTTAAATACACGGTCCATGCGTTCGGCCACTTGTAAACGCACAAAAGCCAAGGCAATATGGATCGCAAGAGACACGCACAAAGCAATTTGCAAAATGCGGCGGTGTCGAACGACCCCCTGGACAAACATTCCTGTCACGGTTGGGAGACCTCTGTAGTGGGTACTTCATCGACATCTACGGCAATGGCCAAGGGACCTGCAGGTGTTTCGTCATCGTCGTCTTGTTGGGATTGCGCTGTGATATCGCCAGTCAGCGTGGCGGCATCTTGCAAGACCTCTATAAATTGGCCATGCACATCGAGCGAAATATTGTCTATCCCGCTGATGCGCAACAAGACACGCGTTCCGCGCGGCAAATTGCCACTGCCCGTCACGGGTAAGACCAAGGGCAAGTTGTCGGCACGTGCAATAGGTGGCTCACCTTCAAATGATTTGAAGATGGTGGCTTCCACTTCCACTATGGCGTTTTGTTGCAGATATTGCAAAGTCCAAAAACGCTCCATGCTCGATTGGTAGCCGTTGTAACTGCTGTACGCAGCTTCGAAACCAGAAATGATGGAAAACAAATCTACATCTTTGGGTTTGAAGGGCGCGGCTAATGCAGCGGTATTGCCATGTTGTGCGCAAGCGATGATTTGCCATTGGTTCACCAAGTCGGTGTAGCGGCGTAGGGGCGATGTGCTCCATGCATAACAAGGNACACCAATACCCGCGTGGGGCAGGGCCTTGGTGCCCATGCGCACTTTGACACCAGGCAACAGACTCGCTTGGCTGCGGTAAATGCCTGGAACGCCTAAGTCAGACAACCATTGACCCCATGTGCTGTTGGCCAAGATCATGGCCTCTGCCACCATCAGATCTAGCGGTGCGCCGCGATGGCGCTGTGAAATCTCTACCCTTTCGTCACCCTTGGGCGCTTGGTCCTCTTGGGTGTTGACACGGAAGTTGTAGTCAGGGCGGTTGAAGTTTTCGGGTTTGCCACGCACCACCTCACGCTGGGCTTTGCGGTGTTGGGCCAAGCGGTATAAAAATGCCAATTGCGCATGCGGCATGTGCGGAATGTCTTTGCCAGCAGTTAGTTTGGTCGCGGGGTTCGCCAACCAAGCTTCGGTCACCACATCGTCTAGGACATCGTGACGCAAGTTCGCGGCGATGAAAACGCTTTCTAAACGTGTTTCGCTACCCAGAATTTCTAAAGTGGATTCATTCACGCGCAGGTACAAAGACACCGCTGGGCAATCACGCCCTTCTTGCAAGGTGTAACTTTGCACCACATGGTCGGGCAGCATGGTGATTTTGTTGCCCGGCATATAGACCGTCGACAAACGTTGGCGGGCAATGTGGTCGATGGCTTGGCCAGGGGTCAGAGCCAGAGCAGGGGCTGCGATATGAATACCAACGATGACCTCTCCAGTTCCCAAGCCTTGGACGGAAAGCGCATCATCGATTTCAGTGGTTTGCGAGTCATCAATTGAGTAGGCCTGTGCCGTCGATTTGGGTAGAGCATCTTTGATGAGAGGTGCTTCCAAGCTAGGGAAGCCAATACCTTTAGGAAAGTTGTCGAACAAAAAGCGTTGCCAATGAAATTCGTAGGCCGAGGTAATTGCCCCCGCTTTTTGGAGCAACGCCAAGGGCGCCAAATGGGTGGCACGCGATGCTTCGACAACTGCCTTGTACTCAGCCGCGTTTTTGTCGGGCTTGAACAAAATTTTGTAGAGCTGCGCAGCGATGGGTTCAGGGCAACTGCCTTCTCCTAAAGCCAAAGCCCATGTTTCTATTTGTTGTTGTATGAGCTTTTTCTTATCAATGGCAGCCAAAGCTTGTTGCAAAACATCTGCGGAAGCTTTTTTGAATTTGCCCTTGCCAGACCGTCGAAAGTAATGCGGCGCTTGGAATAAGGAAATCAGCGCGGCCGTTTGTTGGGCCAAGGTGGCGTTGTCACTGAAATATTCTTGCGCTAGTTCTTGAAAGCTGAATTCGTCCTCGGGGGCGAATTCCCAAGCCAAATCAAGTTCTATGGTGGCGCTCAAGGCGGTTGCCTCGGCCATCAACACACTGGGAGTAGGTTTTTCAAATTTGAGCAAGATATTGGCAGATTTAGCCTTAAGGCGTTTGCCCGATTCGAGTTCAATTTGCGCGGAACTCTCGGCCTCCGACAAGATGCGTCCTGTCAGGAATTTGCCTGCGTCTTCAAACAATGCGTACATCTGGTCAATTGTCACACGGCAGGTCTGCTTTCCCAGAGATAATCACGGGATGTCAACGGTGATTCACAACCCAAGTTTGTACCTTCGCATCAAGCCCTTTTTGAAAGGCTTTGACGGTCCATTGGCCTTTGGCATTTTTTTGCTGGTGTGCGCGGGTATGTTGACCATGTATTCATCAGGCTTTGCCAACGGCGCGCGGTTTGTTGACCATGGCCGCAACATCTTATTGGCTGGCTTCATTATGTTTGTGGTGGCCCAAGTTCCTCCTCAGCGTTTGATGGCGTTTGCCGTCCCCTTGTACACAGTGGGGTTGCCTTGTTAATCGCTGTAGCGTTGTTTGGATTAACCAAAAAAGGCGCTAAACGCTGGCTCAATATTGGATTTGTCATTCAGCCCAGCGAGATCATGAAAATCGCCATGCCTTTGATGCTGGCTTGGTGGTTCCAAAAACGCGAAGGGCAATTGCGACCGCTAGATTTCTTGGTGGCTGGACTGTTGTTATTTGTTCCGGTGGCCTTGATAGTGAAACAACCTGACCTCGGAACTGCCATCTTGGTTTTATCAGCTGGCGTTGCGGTAATCTTTTTCGCGGGCTTGAGCTGGTTTTTGATTGTTCCGCCGATTGTTTTAGGTCTGGTGGGCGTGGGCTTGGTGGTGTTTTTCGAGCCAACCTTGTGTGCTGACGGATTCAGGTGGCCGCTATTGCACGATTACCAACAACAGCGCATTTGTACTTTGCTTGACCCCACGCGAGACCCTTTAGGAAAAGGCTTTCACATCATCCAAGGCATGATCGCTATTGGCTCTGGCGGGTTTTGGGGCAAGGGTTTTATGCAAGGTACCCAAACCCATTTGGATTTCATCCCAGAACGGACTACCGATTTTGTATTTGCCGCTTTTAGTGAAGAGTTTGGTTTAGTCGGCAATTTGTTTTTGATTGGAAGCTTTGCCTTTTTGATCTTGCGCGGATTGGCCATTGCGGTAGAGGGCCCGACTCTGTTTGCGCGTTTGTTAGCAGGCAGCGTCACGCTAAGCTTTTTTATCTATGCCTTTGTCAACATGGGCATGGTCACCGGTATGTTGCCCGTGGTGGGCGTGCCTTTGCCATTTATTAGCTATGGCGGCACGGCCATGGTGACCTTGGGCTTGGGACTGGGCATCTTGATGTCGGTCGCTAAAGCCAAACAACTTGTCCAGTCGTGAGTCCCTTGCAACCCGCCCCAGTTGTAGGTTTAGTAGGCGTTGGCAATATGGGCGGTGCAATGGCGCGCCGTTTACTAAATCTTGGCTATACCGTTCATGTGCATGACATAGACACAGATAAAACCCAAGCCTTAAAAGCGTTAGGCGCAGTGGTTCATGGCAGCGCAGCGTCTTTAAGCGAACAAGCCCGAACAGTGATTGTTTGCGTGGTCGATCACAAACAAGTAGACCAATTGCTAGACCCCGAAGGCACCCCTTCTTGGTGGTCGACTCTGCAAACAGGTGACACGGTTTTTCTGTGCCCCACTTTGGCACCAGACTACGTGGAAGCAGTTGCTTCGCGCCTTCAAACCCATGGCGTATTCACTGTCGACGCGCCCATGTCTGGCGGCCCGGTGCGTGCCAAAGCGGGCACTATGAGTTTAATGGTGGCTTGTGAAGACACCGTATTTGCACAGCAGGAGAAACTCCTTAATGCCTTGTCGAGCCATGTGTTTCGCATTGGGACGCGTGTTGGTGACGGCGCGCGTACCAAGTTGGTCAACAATCTTTTAGCGGGTATCAATTTGGTAGGTGCCGCAGAAGTGATGGCGTTGTCAGAGCATCTAGGTTTGTCGCTAGACACCACCTTATCGGTGATCGAGCAGTCAAGTGGACAGAGTTGGATTGGCAGTGAGCGTATGCGACGCGCTTTAGTNAATGACTTGGCTCCACGCGCGCACATGACGCTCTTGACCAAGGACACGGCTTTGGCGGTGGAAGCCGCCAAAATGGCGGGGTTTCATGGCGTGCTAGGACCTGTGGCAGCGCAGGCTTTTGCCCAAGCTTGCCAAGCGGGTTTGGCCGATGCCGATGATGCAGCCATGTTGCAATGGTTGCGTCAGCAACAAAGATAAGTGAACCCTACAATCATCCAATGATTTCACGCGAACCCACCATCGAACGTTTAGACGTTGCCCGCCGCCTTTTGTTAGAGCCTTTTGGCTTGGACGAGTCCGACTTGATCCATACGCTCTCCGCCATCAAGGCGCATAAAGTCGATGAGGCGGATCTGTATTTCCAATACACCCGCGCCGAGGGTTGGAGTTTGGAAGAGGGCATTGTCAAAACGGGTTCCTTCAGCATCGACCAAGGCGTTGGCGTGCGCGCAGTCAGCGGTGAGAAAACCGCATTTGCGTATTCAGACGATATCTCGCTCGCTTCTTTGACAGACGCTGCACATACCGTGCGCACTATCGCGGCGGCCAGCAAATCCGCTCGGGTGAAAGTCCCCGCGCGCAAAGTAGCGAGTAGCCGTTGATCGCCCGTGCCGACGGCACTTTGGCCGCTGATGTCCGACCTTTGGTGCGCTTGAGTGTGACGGTGATAGCCGAACAAAACGGCCGTCGTGAGATGGGCTCAGCAGGGGGTGGTGGTCGATTTGGCCTAGACCATTTTGACGACGCATTAGCGCAAAGTTATGTGGACGAGGCGGTCAAATCCGCGCTCACTAATTTAGAAGCGCGTCCAGCGCCGGCTGGTGAAATGAGCGTAGTCTTAGGCTCTGGCTGGCCTGGCATTTTGTTGCACGAAGCGATTGGGCACGGCTTAGAAGGTGACTTCAACCGCAAAGGCTCCAGCGCTTTTAGTGGTCGTATTGGTAAACGCGTCGCCGCCAAAGGCGTAACGGTTTTAGACGACGGCACTTTG
>JGI25911J50253_10000928_pt1 | contig 10241 bp, 9 predicted proteins | sample LauGreSBDMM110SD_3_FD_50253 | JGI IMG/M metagenome (IMG submission 50253) | reverse complement strand
TCCTTTTGCTGCTTTGGCGTCGTGACCACCAGCTTTGCCCGAGCGGGTTGCGAGGTCGACTTTAAAGTATTGCGCGATCATCTTTGGGTCAGCAATGAATGCCGCCGAGTGCTCTTGGGGCAATAAGTCAATAACAATTGAACCTTTGCAATATTGATTGAGCACACGAGAAAGATCATTACGCCACCAGGTCGAAAGTTTGCCCATTGGCGCAAGTGCTGCACCGATTTTTAGTCGATAGTCAGGTATCAAATCGCCAGCTGCAACAACGCCTAATAGTCCTGAAACAACGATGATGTTTTTGGCAGCGAACTTTTGTGCGGCGCTGGGCAGTGATCCAAGATCAAGGTGATCCCAAACNACNCCTGTGTATCTGTCGCGTGCGGGCAAAGTTTTTGCGCCACGAATCGAAAGATTTGCAGNNTGTGCNCGAGCGAGGTGTGCGCCAGAAACGCCGAGAAGTTTTGGCGACCCACCGCGTGCGGCACGCAAGGCATTGATGATTTCGCCGCGTTGTTTGTCTAGAGATTTGCCGAACACGCCAGACGACTCTTTAAATTTTGTGCCAGCTGCGCCCGAAAGTGCTTTGCCTTCGGATGGTGGAAGCAAGATAAACAGTTTTTTTGAACTAGCCACGAACCAAGATTCTGCCTCATCAACTGCTGTAATAGTCGCATACGGTGCGCCTAGTCTGCAGGGGTGGTGGCAGAGCAAAAACCAAACATTTCACTCGACATTGCGTCGCTGAACCCAGATCAGCAAGATGCCGTGTTGCATCCGAGTGGGCCGTTGTTAGTGATCGCTGGTGCAGGTTCGGGCAAGACCCGCGTGTTGACCCATCGCGTTGCACACCTAATTGGCCAGGGCACTCATCCGATGCGAATTTTGGCGATCACTTTCACCAACAAAGCTGCGGGCGAGATGCGCGAGCGAGTTGAGGCACTTGTTGGCAAAGTTGCAGAGCGAATGTGGGTGAGTACTTTTCACTCGGCGTGCGTGCGAATTTTGCGCGTGCAAGCCGAACAGATCGGATACCCGAAGACTTTTTCAATTTATGACCAGGCTGACGCACAACGACTAGTTAGCTATGTCATTCGTGATCGGGGGCTAGATACGAAGCGGTTTCCGGCGCGCGGAGTGCAAGCACGCATCAGTCTGTGGAAGAACGAGTTGATTTCGCCAAGCGAAGCGTTGACAAGTGCTGACAACGTATTTGATACGAAGTATGCCGAGATTTACGGNGAATANCANGCTCGCTTGATGAAGGCCGGNGCGATGGACTTTGACGATCTGCTGTTGAACACTGTGAAACTTTTTCGCGAACACAAAGATGTNTTGGCGCAATACCAACAGCGCTTCGAACACATTTTGATTGACGAATATCAAGACACGAACATTGCGCAAAACGAGATTGTGTTGATGTTGGCAAATGCCGGTGATGCCGAAGCGAGTCACAATGTTTGTGTTGTTGGTGACACAGATCAGTCGGTCTATCGCTTTCGTGGTGCCGACTTTAGAAACATTTTGCAATTTGAAACGGCATTCCCTGAAGTGACAGTTGTCGTGCTGGCGCAAAATTATCGCAGCACACAAACGATTTTAGATGCGGCTAACGCCGTGATCACTAATAACGAAGAACGTAAGCCCAAAGAGTTGTGGACCGAACTAGGCCAAGGTGAGCGAGTGGTGCGTTTTTATGCCGACGACGAATACAACGAAGCCAATTGGGTGATTTCGCAACTAAAGCAGATGCACGATAACGAGCCAAGACAATGGCTCGAGATGGCTGTTTTTTATCGGACGAACGCGCAGAGCCGAATTCTTGAAGAGAGTTTGATGCAGGCTGGTGTGCCGTACAAAGTGATTGGTGGAACGCGGTTCTACGACCGCCGTGAAATCAAAGATGCACTTGCATACATTCGTTGCGCGGCTAACCCGCTCGATGAAGTCAGCCTGAAGCGAATTTTGAATGTGCCTAAACGTGGCATCGGCGACACAACTGTTGATCGGCTCGATGCATACGCAAACAAAGAGCAAATTGCGTTTGCTCTGGCGCTGCGCCGCACAGCCGACGCAGGCATCGGTAGCGCAGCAGCAAAAGGAATTGCATCGTTTGTGGCTCTGATCGATGATCTCGAGTCTCGACTGAGCCAAGGCCCCGGGCCAGTGCTGCGCCATGCGCTTGAAGCAAGCGGCTATTTAAAAGAGTTAGAAGCCGAAGACACAGTTGAATCAGCAGGCCGATTCGAAAACTTGTCTGAATTAATCGGTAGCGCGAGCGAATTCACCCAAGTAGATGAGTTTCTCGAACAGGTCGCATTAGTCGCCGACACTGACCAAATTGACTCAGATAATCACGTCACGTTGATGACGATGCACGCAGCAAAAGGACTCGAGTTTCCCGTTGTGTTTATCGTCGGCATGGAAGAAGGAATTTTTCCACACAGTCGAGCACTGACAGATCAACGAGAGCTCGAAGAAGAGCGGCGCTTGGCCTACGTCGGCATCACGCGCGCCAAAGAAAAACTGTTTTTATCTCACGCCTGGAGTCGTAATCTCTATGGCTCGACGCAATACAACCCGCCATCTCGCTTTTTGGATGAGATACCTAGCGAGTTGTTGCAACGCGAGGGCAGTGTCGACTCAGGAGCCGATGAAGGTCGTGGCAGCTATCGACCAAGGCCTGAGCAAAATACCGGTAAGAAAATTGAATGGACTCGCGCGACCGTACCGAAGTATCGACGCGGCGGTGACGCAGTCGGCGACTTGACCGGCGCAAACTCTGGATTAAAAGTAGGCGACGATGTTGAGCACCCGTCGTTTGGTGAAGGAGTGATCGTCAATATTCGTGGATCAGGCGAATCGGCTGAAGCAACTATTGAATTTGCGAACCACGGTAAAAAACATCTAGCGATGGCATGGGCTCCACTAAAAAAAATTAATTAGCAAATTAGCAAATTAGTTTGCGCGAAGATCAATTAGCAGTGTTCTTAAGTTCTCAACAATTGGTCGCACATCAAGAGGTAACTGCAAGTCTGCAACTGTCAGAATGCGACCATCGCAATCTTTGAATTCGCGCGTGTTGGCGATGTGTTCAACCAAACATGTTTCTCCGCGATCTGCGGGATAGGCGTAGTAAACCTGCCAACCTTTTGCAGGTTCGGTGCCAGTGTGATCAATCACAATCGAGCGCTTGCCAGTTGCGTCTCGCAGATCGGGGTAAAGAATCGGGCCGCCTTCGTCGACAAGTTTTGCGATGTCGGCAACTGCTCCGATTTCAAAAGTTTGTGGAATCGTCTCTGGTTTGCCCTGACGATTGTCGGTGGCCATGCTGGCGAAAATCCATGTCAGGCCAAATAAAAGTGCGAAACCCAGAATCCCGCCGACAACGGGTGCGACGGCGCGAGCCAGAGGCGATGTGAATTCGATACGGCGCATGTCGTAAGGTTATTGAGTCGTGAAACGAAATTATCGTGTCGTAGTAGCTAAGCCTGGTCTAGATGGCCATGACCGTGGGGCCAAGACGATTACCCGCGCCCTGCGCGATGCCGGTTTTGAGGTCATTTATACGGGCCTGCATCAGACACCCGAGCAGATCGCTGAGACTGTTTTGCAAGAAGACGCCGACGCCGTTGGGCTGTCGCTGTTGTCGGGAGCACACCTGACGTTGTTTCCGCGGGTGATGGAAGAACTTCGAAGTCGCAAACTTGGNGAGATTCTNATTTTTGGCGGAGGNGTAATTCCTGAAGAAGATATTGCAACNCTCAAGCAACAAGGTGTGGGNGAAATTTTTGGGCCAGGTTCGTCGCTCGGTGATATTGCCAAATGGCTAGAGTTGGCGCTCGACTCGCGTGTTGAAAATTAATTAAAAAAAAGGAATTAAGTGGATCTTTTTGAGTATCAAGGCAAGCAATATTTTGCGCGCTACAACATTCCTGTTTCTGCTGGTGGCGTCGCGCTGACAGTCGAGCAAGCAGTTGAGCAGGCTGAACTCGCGAAGTATCCGGTTGTGATTAAGGCACAAGTGCAAGTGGGCGGTCGAGGCAAGGCTGGCGGCATCAAGTTGGCGAACAATGTTGATGAGGTTCGCACGCACGCAAAAAATATTTTAGGAATGGACATCAAGGGTCACATTGTCAAGCGCATCTGGGTTGAACACGCATCAGATATTGCCGAAGAGTATTACGCGTCGTTTACTCTTGACCGTTCGGCCAAGCGTCATTTGTTGATGCTTTCGGCGCAAGGCGGTGTTGAGATCGAACATGTAGCTGTTGTCGACCCAACTGCAATTGTCAAACTGCACATCAACCCTGTTGAAGGCTTGAGCCTCGAGACGGCACGACGTGCTGTCGTGGATGCACGAATTTCTGAAAAAGCACAAGATGGTGTGGCGGCGATGTTGGTCAAACTTTATGAGTGCTTCACTAAAGGTGATTGCGACTTGGCCGAGATTAACCCGCTGATTTTGAAACCAAACGGTGAAGTTCACGCGCTTGATGCCAAGGTGACTTTGGACGACAACGCAGCATTTCGTCACCCCGAGTGGGACGAGTACCGTGCAACCGAAGAACTCGACGAACGCGAGAAACTTGCTCGCGAAAAGAATTTGCAATACATCGGCTTGGACGGCACGGTCGGCATCATCGCCAACGGCGCAGGTCTGGCGATGAGCACGCTTGACGTAGTCAATCAAGTGGTGGAAAAGCCGCCAACTTTCTTGACATCGGCGGTGGTGCGAACGCCGAACTTATGACGTCGGCGCTTGAAGTAATTAACTCAGACGCAAAAGTTAAGAGTATTTTCATCAATATTTTCGGTGGCATCACTCGCGGTGACGAAGTTGCCAAAGGCATCGTTGAGGCAATGAAGCGCGTGAAGTTGCGCGCACCAATTGTGATTCGCCTTGACGGAACGAACGCCACTGAGGGCCGAGAAATCCTCGCCAATGCGGGCATTCCTGAGTCGCAGTTGATTTCGCGTTCAACGATGCTTGAGGCTGCTCGAAATGCAGTTGAAATTGCAGGAAAGAAATAACATGGCCATTTTTGTAAACGAAAAGACAAAAGTTTTGGTGCAAGGTTTAACAGGCGGTCAAGGTCGGTTTCATGGTTTGCGTAATCGCGACTATGGAACGCAAGTAGTAGCCGGCGTAACGCCAGGCAAAGCAGGCCAAGACGTTGATGGCATTCCGATTTTTGACACGGTTGAAAGCGCCGTTGCTGCAACCGGAGCAACAGCTTCTTTTATTTCGGTGCCGCCAAAAGCATCGCCCGCAGCGATTCTCGAAGCAGCCCGCGCGGGTATCGGGTTTATCGTGTGCATCACCGAAGGCGTGCCAGCCCAAGATGAAGCGCGAGTGTTTGCAACTCTGCAACGTGATTTTCCGAAAACGAGATTGCTTGGCCCGAATTGCCCTGGCATTATCAGCCCAGGTAAATGCAATATTGGTATTACCGCCGGAGAAATCGCAGCGTTACCGACTGCGAGCGGCCCAAACGTCGGCATTGTTTCGCGTTCTGGCACATTGACGTATCAAGCGCTCTATGAATTGAAGCAGCGAAATATTGGCGTGTCGACTTGCGTTGGTATCGGCGGCGATCCAGTGCCAGGAACTTCGTTCGTAGATTGTTTGGCTGAGTTTCAATCTGACCCCGAGACGCATGCAATCATCATGATCGGCGAAATTGGTGGAACTGCAGAAGAAGAAGCTGCCGAGTTCATCATGGCTCACGTGACAAAACCAATGAGTGCCTATATTGCAGGTGTCACAGCGCCGGCTGGTAAAAAAATGGGTCACGCTGGAGCGATTGTTTCAGGAGGCAAAGGCACCGCACAAGGCAAGATGGATGCGCTGCGCGATGCTGGTGTGAAGGTCGGATTGAATCCAACAGAAGCATGTGAATTGATGGCGCAAATCGTCGCGAGTCTGTGAAGCGCACAGCACGAAGCGAGTAAAAACATTAGAATTTCAATGCTCAATGCGAGCGCTGACAAATGAACAAACGATCTGAACTTCTGACCTACATGCCGTCGCTGGACGGCATTCGCGCGCTTTCTGTGTTGGCGGTGATCATCTATCACGCCAACAAAATGTGGCTACCCGGTGGTTTTCTTGGTGTCGAAGTATTTTTTGTAATCAGCGGATATTTGATCACGCTGTTGTTGCTCGCCGAATCTGAGAAGAACGGCTCGATCAGCCTGAAAGAATTCTGGTGGCGTCGTGCGCGGCGATTGCTGCCCGCACTGTGGGTTGTTGTTCTCGGAGTAGTCGTGTTTGCAGCGCTCTTTCAGCGCGAAATGCTCGGCACTTTGCGTGGCGACGTGATTGCCGCGCTGCTCTACGGTTTTAACTGGTTTCAAATCTGGGTCGGTACAAGTTATTTCACGTCATTCGAGTTTGTTCCGTTAAGACATTTATGGTCGTTGGCCGTTGAAGAACAGTTCTATTTAATTTGGCCAGTTGTGATGTTGATTGTCGCCAAGTTTGGCAAACGTCGCTTGCCGATCGTCAGCGCGGTGTTCTTTGGTCTGGCCGTAATTTTGGCGATTTATACGGCGTTGGTTTACCAGCCGGGGACCATCTCAAATATCGGAGACACACCGAATCAGTTCATGAGTTTGTTTGGTCAGTCTGTTTCGCGAATTGACTTCTTGTTTCTTGGCACCCTGACACGTTCAAGTGGCTTGTTGCTGGGCGCAGCACTGGCAATTTGGTGGCGACCATGGTTGTTGCAGAACTCGCGCGCAGGAGCAAACAAATTGTTTGACTTCATCGGCTTTGGTGGTCTGGCCGCACTCGCGCTGATGATGTGGCGTTTTCAAACGGTTATTGAAGGCACAGACGAAGGCACTGTGGGTTACGACTTCTTGTTTCGTGGCGGATTCTTCTTGACAGATCTCGCGAGCCTCGCCGTGATTGCGGCGGCGGTTCATCCGAGTTCAAAAATTCTTGCGCGCAGTTTGAGCAATCCTGTTTTGGTTTGGCTGGGTCGGCGGTCTTACGGGTTTTATCTTTTTCATTGGCCGGTGTTTCAGTTTTATCGACGATTTGCCGGCAAAGGTTTGACACCATACGAGTTTGTAGTTTTGGTTTTGTTCGCCCTGGCGCTGACCGAATTGAGCTATCGCTATATCGAAACACCGGTGCGACAAGGTGCAGTCTCACGATGGTGGGCAGAGTTTCGCCAGCCGGCATTCGGGGCACAGCTTGTGCGCCGTCAGCGACGAATTGTTTTGGCTGCGTTCGCATCGTTGCTGCCTGTGTTTGGAGTCGTCAGTTTGGCAACAGCCGGCGTGCAACTCGATGAAATTGCCCAGAACTTGTCAGATAATGAAGGCAACACGGTCGACGTTTTGGGTGGCGGGCAAAGTGATGACGCTGGAGTTGCCGCAACAGCGTCAACGATTGCGGGGCAGATCGCAACTGCAACAACAACTCTTGATGGCCAACCAATCGATGTGCTGGCGATCGGCGACTCGGTGATGCTGGGCGCGGCCAATGTGTTGACTGATCGCGGCGTGACCGTAGATGCGGTTAAGAGTCGGCCATATCGTCAGGCTCTTGAGATTGCGAACTACATGAAGTCAGTGAATCGTCTCGGTTCGGTTGTAATAATTCATCTTGGCACCAACAACACGGTTGATGAAACGACACTTGATGAAATTATGGTTCCGCTAAAAGATGTGCCGTTGGTGTTGTTCGTAACGGTGCATGTGCCAAGTGAAGTGCGGCAAAATACGAATAATCGACGCATCAATGAATTGACGAGTCGGTATGAGAACGTCAAAGTCTTGGATGGTATTCAATTGCATTGGCACACCCCGAGTATTTATATAGTGACAAGATCCATATTCGACCTGAGGGCCAAAAGGTTTATGCCGACTTGATGATGCAGGCAATTGGTCGCCCGTAACTTTTCTCACGGCATCTTTTAAACTACGATTACTGCGCTATGACTACACCAGTTCGAATCACAGTTACCGGCGCAGCCGGACAAATCGGTTACGGAATTTTGTTTCGCATCGCTTCGGGTCAGATGCTTGGGCCAAATACACCGGTAATTTTGCAGTTGCTTGAAGTGACGCCAGCACTCGGCGCGCTCAATGGCGTAAAAATGGAACTTGACGATTGCGCTTATGGGCCACTTGTAGATGTAATTACAACCGACGACGCCAATGTCGCCTTTGGTGACGCAGATATTGCTCTGTTGATTGGTGCGATGCCGCGCAAAGATGGCATGGAGCGCGCCGATTTGTTGACTGCAAACGGCGGAATCTTCAAGCCACAAGGTCGCGCGATTGCAAAAAATGCAAAGAAGAATGTCAAAGTTTTAGTTGTTGGCAACCCGGCGAATACGAATGCGTTTATTGCGATGAGCAACGCCGCCGAGATTGATCCAAAACAATTTACGGCGATGACTCGTTTAGATCACAACCGCGCAGTGGCTCAACTAGCCCAACGGGTTGGTAAACCAGTTACCTCGATCAAAAAAATGACGATTTGGGGAAACCACTCGGCGTCGCAGTATCCAGATCTGTTTAATTGTGAAGTTGACGGCAAAAATGCTGCGACCTTGGTCAACGACGAGGCTTGGATGCGCGAGACGTTCATTCCGACGGTCGCCAAGCGCGGTGCGGCAATCATCAAAGCCCGCGGTTTGTCTTCGGCTGCTTCTGCTGGCACCGCAGCAATGGATCACATACGCAACTGGGTGCAGGGCACGCCAGCGGGCGATTGGGTGAGCATGTCGGTGCCTTCAGATGGCAGTTACGGCGTGCCTGCGGGTTTGATTTCGTCTTTCCCGTGCACATGCGCGAACGGCGAATACAGCATTGTGCAGGGCTTGCCAGTTAATGATTTCAGTCGCAAGATGATCGACGCATCTGTGGCCGAATTAATTGATGAGCGCGATGCCGTTCGCAGCCTGGGTCTAGTTTAAAAAATTCGCGAGGCGCGAATTAGAAATTCGTGTTGGCGTTGACGCTTGTGAACACAACGTCGAGTGCCAAAAATAATGGTTGGGTAGCGATGACTCGCTCGTGATCACCTTTGAAACGAATCTTGCCACTGATGAATGCTTCTTGGGCATTGATCTTTCCGGTGGCGACACCCACGGCTGTTTGCCAGTCTTGAGTGAATGCAATATCTGAAGTTGCGGCCGCACCGCTGGCAAAACTTATTTTGCCGTCGCGCGACTCGAGATGATAAGTCACGTCGCCGCGCGGTGTGCCAGTAATGATCTGGGTAACTGCAACTGAGTTGTCGCGCGCAACGGCAGCAATCTCGCTGTTTTGACGAATGCCTTCAGCAACTGCATTGATCCACTCATTGCTGAGATAGTCAACGCGGTTTGACATTTTTTAAAACGATTCGCGCAGATTAAGCAGCGACCATGCTGACTGTCTTACGACGCGAGAACATGATTGAAATAACCAAGATCACCAATGAGATGCCGGCAATGCTCAAACGAGCAGCGTCGTTGTCTTTCAAGTTGATGATTGCTGGCAAGGTCAACAGTGCGACCAAGTTCATCACCTTGATCAACGGATTAAGCGCAGGGCCCGCAGTGTCTTTGAACGGGTCGCCAACGGTGTCGCCAATGACGGCTGCTTTGTGAGCATTTGATCCTTTGCCACCATGATGACCGTCTTCGATGTACTTTTTGGCGTTGTCCCATGCACCACCCGAGTTGCTCAAGTAGTTAGCCATCAACTGACCAGTCAAGATAACGCCTGCCAAGAACGCACCGAGTGCGGCGTAGCCGATACCAAAACCGACAATTACTGGTGTGAGAACTGCGAGCAATGCTGGCGTTGTTAGTTCGCGAAGCGATGCTGCCGTACAGATATCGATTACCGGGCCGTAGTCAGGTTGTTTTGTGCCGGCCATAATTTTGCCGTCTGCAAACTGACTGCGCACTTCTTGCACCACGACACCAGCAGTTCGGCCTACTGCGCGAATTGCGAGTGCCGAGAACATGAAGGCAATTGATCCGCCGATGAGAAGGCCGATAAATGTTTTTACATCTGAAACGTTGATCTGTGTTTCAACTGCAGTGAAAATTGCCGAGCCTTCAAGTTTTTTGCCGGCTGCATCTTTGAGTCCAAGTTCGCCAGCAATGGTTTCGATATACGAAGCGAATAACGCAACTGCGGCGATAACTGCTGAGCCGATGGCGAAACCTTTTGTGACAGCCTTTGTCGTGTTGCCGACTGCGTCGAGGCTGACAAGAATCTTGCCA
>JGI25911J50253_10000923_pt1 | contig 10275 bp, 4 predicted proteins | sample LauGreSBDMM110SD_3_FD_50253 | JGI IMG/M metagenome (IMG submission 50253) | reverse complement strand
TCCGACGAATTAGCGATTGAAGTAATTAAGGGTTTAATGAAAACATTGCCATCGGTTGATCCAAAATTAGTGGATGATGTTATTGTTGGTAATGCTGTTCCAGAAGCGGAGCAGGGATTACAATTTGGTCGCATCATTGCAGCAAAAGCATTAGGTATTGAAGTTCCAGGTATTACCATCAATAGATATTGTGCAAGTGGTTTAGAAAGTATTGCGATGGCCACTGCAAAAATTAGAACGGGTATGGCTGATTGTATTATTGCAGGTGGTACAGAATCTATGTCCATGGTCCCAACTGCAGGCTGGAAAACAGTTCCAGCGTATTCAATCACAGTGGATGAACCTGATTATTATTTATCTATGGGGTTAACTGCGGAAGCAGTAGCCAATGAATATAAAATTTCAAGAGAAGATCAAGATGCGTTTGCATTGGCATCTCATCAAAAAGCAAAGCAAGCCATTGAAAATGGGTATTTCAAAAAAGGTATTTTACCAATTGAGATCAATGAAACTTATATCAATGAAAAAAATAAACGTGCAACAAGAAATTATATCATTGATACGGATGAAGGCGTAAGGGCAGACACAACGATTGAAGCATTAGGAAAATTAAAACCGGCATTTGCTTTAAATGGTTCTGTAACCGCGGGTAACTCCTCACAAACCAGTGATGGTTCAAGTTTTGTAATGGTGATGGGTGAAAAGATGATGAATTCCTTGGGATTAAAACCCATTGGTCGGTTGGTGAATTGCGCATCGGCAGGGGTACATCCTAGAATTATGGGAATTGGCCCGATTGCAGCCGTACCAAAAGTATTGAAACAAGCAGGTATGAGTTTGGATCAAATTGATCTATTTGAGTTGAATGAAGCTTTTGCTTCTCAATCTTTAGCAGTAATTCGTGAACTGGGTTTAGATACCAGTAAGGTGAATATTAATGGAGGTGCCATTGCCTTAGGCCATCCATTGGGATGTACTGGAAGTAAACTTACTGTTCAGATAATCAATGACTTAGAGCGACTCAATCAAAAATATGGTATTGTAACAGCCTGTGTGGGCGGCGGTCAGGGTATCGCGGGAATTATCGAAAGATTATAAATTTTGGTGATCCATTTTGCATCTGCCATGGGTCTAAGTTGATGATTTTCAACCCCATTCAAATTTTTGGGGTATGTTAGGGGCATTGGGCCATTTCGACCATTTTCCATTTGTCCTTTTTTTGCGGTTTTTTGCCTAAAAATTAATAGTTTAGGTGCTTCATTCATTGTCAAATAAGCAAACTTATAATTATGCGTATATCTATCTTGGGAAGCATTGTGTTAGCGAGTGTTATGTTAACAACAACCGTATCTGCACAAAAAACAAAAAAGGTGACACCAGTTGTGGCTGCGCCTACAACAAAAGTGGACATTAATAAAGTATTTAAAAACTGGAAGCCACGTAACGTAGGTCCTGCTTCCATGAGTGGTCGTGTTACCTCCATTGATGTAGAAGTAGCAAATCCAAATAATATTTGGATAGGTGCTGCATCCGGGGGTGTTTGGAAAACGAGTAATAGTGGTGTTAGTTGGACACCCGTTTTTGACGAACAACCCATTTTAAATATTGGTGCAGTAGCCATGCAACAAAGTAATCCAAGTGTGGTATGGGTTGGAACAGGTGAGGGAAATCCAAGAAACTCAATCAGCATTGGAGAAGGTATTTATAAAACTTTGGATGCAGGTAAAACATGGAAAAAAATGGGACTAGAACAAACTAGAAANATTCACCGTGTGATTATTGATCCAACCAATCCAAATGTGGTTTATGCCGGTGCTATCGGAAACCCTTATGGGCAAAGCAAAAACAGAGGTGTATATAAAACAACAGATGGTGGCGAAACTTGGAATCAAATATTATATACCAATGATACTTCAGGCGTGGGGGATATGATTATGGATCCAAAAAATCCTAACAAATTATTAGTAGCTATGTGGCATCACTATCGTAACCCCTATCATTTAGAGAGTGGTGGAAAAGGGAGTGGTATCTATATGACGATTGATGGTGGTAAAAATTTCACAAAATTGGGCAAAGAAAATGGATTGCCTGATGGTAATTTAGGTCGTGTGGGTATTGCGATTAGTAAATCAAATCCAAATAGAGTTTATGCTTTAGTAGAATCAACCAAAAGTGGTTTGTATAAGAGTGATGATGGCGGCTATAATTTTACTTTGGTAAATGCACAAAAATCTATCGTGGACAATCGTCCATTTTATTTCCAAGATATTATTTGTGATCCTTTAAACGAAAATACACTTTGGTATATCAGTCAAACAGTTGTGAAGAGTATTGATGCTGGTAAGAATTTTGAAACCATTATTCCATACAGCGGTATTCATCCGGATCACCATGCATTTTGGATTCATCCAACTGATAATAAGTTCATGGTCGATGGAAATGATGGTGGTATTGGTATTACAAGAGATGGTGGAAAAACCTGGATGTTTGATGAAAAAATTCCTGTAGGACAATTTTATCACGTGAATGTAGATAATGAAACACCTTATCATATCATGGGAGGTATGCAGGACAATGGTTCATGGAGAGGTCCGGCGTATACTTTTATTGACGGCGGTATTAAAAATTACTACTGGGATAATTTATGGGGTGGAGATGGCTTTGATGTAATGCCTGATCCTGAAGATGCAAATTGGGTGTATGCAATGAGCCAAGGAGGTTCAGTAGGAAGATACAATACAGCAACGGGTGAACAAACTTACATTAAACCGCCAGCCCCTGATGCAACAACATTGATGCGTTTTAACTGGAATGCTGCAATTGCGCAGGACCCATTTGATAAAAAAACAATTTATTTTGGTTCTCAATTTTTACATAAGAGTACGAACAAGGGAGCGGCTTGGAAAATTATTTCAGCTGATTTAACGACCAACGATAGTGCCAAAATTGACCAAACAAATAATGGTGGATTGAGTGTCGATATTACAGGTGCTGAGAATCATTGTACCATTTTAACTATTGCACCTTCAAGTGTACAAAAGGATTTAATATGGATAGGTACTGATGATGGCAATGTTCAATTCACAGCCAATGGTGGAGATACTTGGAACAATGTTACGGCAAATATTACAGGACTTCCTAAAGGCGCATGGATTGCGCAAGTGCGCACATCAACTTATAATGCGAATGAAGCATTTGTAGTTGCAAATAATTACAGACAAGGTGACTTTGCTCCTTATGTTTTCAGAACAACGGATCAAGGAAAAACTTGGACTAATATTTTAAGCGCTGCAAAAGTCACTGGCTATGCATTAACCGTTATACAAGATATTGCTGAGCCTAATTTATTTTTTGTAGGAACAGAGCAAGGCATGTTTGTGAGTTTAGATAATGCAGAAACTTTCCAACAATGGAAAAATGGATATCCTTCTGTATCTACTTACGATTTTGCAATACAAGAAAGAGAAGCCGATTTAGCAATTGCAACATTTGGTCGTGCGATGTGGGTATTAGATGATATTCGTCCATTAAGAAGATTAGCAAAAAATAAAGGAGAAGTTACTGACTTCTTTGTTTCTGCGCCTCCATCAAGTATTAATGCAACTTATAAAAATTCATCTTACGAGTGGAGCACATGGGGAATGTATGATGGCGAAAATAGACCAGGTGGATATCCAGTATCCATATTTTTAATGGATTCAATTAAAAGTGTAAAAGTTCAAATTAAAGATGCCAATGATAAAGAAGTAAGAAACTTAACTTTTAAAGTAGATTCAGGCTTAACAAAAAATTATTGGAGATATGAGCAAAAAGGAACGCGAGGTGCTGGTATGCCTAAATTAGGAGGCGCTGGTGGTGGTGGTGGACGAAGAATGATGTTTAATCCAAGTGCAGGAGGAGATGAAGATAGAGAGTACAGAGGAAGAGCTGTTTTAGCTGGAAAATATAAATTAATTGTAACTGCTAAAAATAAGAAAGATTCTATCTGGCTGGAAGTGAAGGATGACGTTAGAGTCACTAATAAAACCGAGATTGTAAAAAAACAAGATGAAATGATGGCGAAGTTTCAACCAAGTGCAGATAAGTTAAATATGGTGATGGATCAATTGGATGAAGTGGATGCTTTATTGTTACAATTAACAGCTGAATGGAAGGATAAAAAAGACAAAGGCTTAGACACACTCAATAAAACGCATAAAAAAGTAACTGCAAGTGCTAAAAAGTTACGTGAATTTATCTCAGGTAAAGCCCAGGAAAAGCAAGGATATGGAACAGTAGATGTTATTACACCAATGACAACTATCAGGGCTGCGACTATGTTAATTGCTGGAAAAAATACCATCCCAGGTGAGCAGGAAGAAGAAAAATTAAAAGATGCGGAGGCTGCAATTCGAACTGTAGTTGAAAAAGCAAATGCGTTCTTTGCGAATGAATGGGCTTTCTTCAGAAAATTAGTAGAAGCAACCCCTATTAAAAAATTCAAGGATTACGAAGTCATTAAATAGTAAACGAACAACCCCTTCCCCATAAAGGAGGGGGTCGTTTTTTTTATCCATATTCATTTTAATAATTAATACACATGAAAAAAATATTTTTATTTGCCACACTGATTACAGGTTTATTTAGCAGTATTGCGGTGATGGCGCAAAAGAAAAAAGCAGTTGCAGCAGCTCCTACGCCGCAAGTAATTTTGGCAAANGATCCAATCATTAAGGAGCAATCATTTCGATTGTTGGGACCCTTCAGAGGTGGAAGGGCAGCAGCGGGTGTTGGATCTTATACGGATGTAAACACCTTTTATATGGGTGCCACTGGTGGGGGTGTTTGGAAAACAATAGATGCAGGAAACAATTGGAAAAATATTTCTGACGGTTATTTTGGCGGCACCATTGGTGCGATTGCGATAGCGCCATCCAATGAATCAGTGATTTATGTGGGAGAAGGGGAGAATTCAATGAGAGGTAATGTGAGTGAGGGATTAGACGGTATGTGGAAATCAACAGACGATGGTAGGACATGGAAAAATATTGGATTAAAGGAAGCTAGACATATCGTTCGCCTTATTGTTCATCCTAAAAATCCAGATATTATTTGGGCAGCAGTGATGGGTCATTTATTTGGACCTAACGAAACAAGAGGCGTATTTAAAAGTATCGATGGTGGTCAAACATGGAAAAAAGTATTGTATGTTAATCCACAAACAGGTGCAAGTGATTTAATCATAGATCCTACTAACCCTGAAACTTTATATGCAGGTACTTGGCAATTAATCCGCACTCCTTATAGTTTAGAAAGTGGCGGCGAAGGTTCTGGTTTATATAAAAGTACAGATGGTGGAGAAACTTGGAATTCCATTAAATCCAATAAAGGGTTTCCAAAAGGAGTATGGGGTATTACAGGCATTGCAGTAGCAAAATCAAATCCAGATAAACTATATGCAATCATTGAAAATGCAAAAGGGGGATTATATATGTCGGAGAATGCAGGTAAAACTTGGGCATTAATTAATAGTGATAATAATATTCGTCAAAGAGCTTGGTATTATACTAAAGTATTTGTGGATCCAGTCGACGAAAATAAAGTGTATTGCCCCAATGTAAACTTTATGATGTCAAGTGATGGTGGACGAAGTTTTGTAGCAGGAAGAACACCGCATGGCGATCATCATGATTTATGGATTGATCCTAAAAATGGTAAGCGCATGATTGTTGCAGATGATGGTGGCGCGCAAGTAAGTTTAGATGGTGCAAAAAACTGGAGCACAGTGATGAATCAACCTACAGTTCAAGTATATCGCTTAAGTACAGATAATCATTTCCCTTATCGCGTATTAGGTGCACAACAAGATAATTCTGCATTCAGAATTTTATCAAGCACTTATGGTTCTTACATTGGAGAGAATGATTTTGATGTAACTGCTGGTGGTGAAAGTGGCTATATTGTTGCTGATCCTACGAATAGTGATATTGTTTATGGTGGTTCTTATGGCGGTTTAATCACAAGATATGATCACAAAACTGGTGAGAATAGAGTGATTAATGTATGGCCTGATAACCCAATGGGTGCTGGCGCAGAAGCAATGAAATATCGCTTTCAATGGAATCATCCAATTTTCTTTTCTCCGCACAATCCAAAGAAACTATACACAGCAGGTAATCATTTATTTGCCACTGAAAATGAAGGTGCAAGTTGGAATATGTTATCACCTGATTTAACGACCAACGACAAGAGCCGTCAAAAAAGTTCTGGAGGTCCGATCACACAGGACAATACCAGTGTGGAATATTATTGTACCATATTTACAGCGGCTGAATCGCCATTAGAAAAGGATTTGTTATGGACAGGAAGTGATGATGGCATCATTAATGTAAGTAAGGATGGTGGCAAAAATTGGAAAAATGTTACCCCGAAGGACATTCCACAATGGATGATGTGGAATCGTGTGGAAATAGATCCAATCAGAAAAGGAACGGCTTATTTTGCTGGAACACGTTATAAGTTAGATGACTTCACGCCATATTTATATGTAACACGTGATTATGGTGAAACCTGGGAAAAAATAACCAATGGTATTGATCCAATGCATTTCACAAGAGCCATCGTTGCTAGTCCACGTAAGGCAGGTGTATTATTTGCTGGAACAGAGTATGGTTTGTATATATCTATAAATGATGGAAAAAATTGGGAGCCCTTCCAATTAAATTTACCCAAAACACCAATAACAGATTTATTAATCCGTGATCATAATTTAATTGTTGCAACACAAGGTCGTAGCATTTATATTTTAGATGATTTAAGATTCATTGAGAATCATGATGCTTCAAACGCAACTAAAAACAAAGTNTTTCCAATTGCAAAAACATATCGCGTACCTCCACAAATGGGCGGCAGACGCGGTCGTGGTATGATTACGAGTGCTCCGAATAATGTGGGCGCAAACCCTCCTAAAGGTGTTGTGATTAATTATTGGAAAGCGAATACTTCTGATTCTACAAGAGTTATGATCAGCATATTGGATGACCAAAAAAAGGTCATCAGAACTTTTAACCAAAATGATGTGGGCGGACCAAGCTCGGAAGCTGGATTTCAAAATTTTGTTTGGAATATGTACCATAAGGAAATTGAAAAGCCTGAGGAAGGTTTGATTCTTTGGAATGGTGCAACGAGTCCAGTATTAGCAGCGCCAGGCAATTATTTTGCAAAAGTGATGATTGAGAAGGATTCTACTGAATTGCCTTTTGAAATTGTAGCGGATCCAAATTACAAAGTAAGTAATGCTGATTTAAAAGCACAGGAACAATTTTTATTGTCTGTAGCGGATAATTTTAGTGCCATTATGAAAACATTAAAAGGAATTAAAGAAATCAGAACACAAATTCAAACCGTACAAAAGAAAACAAAGGATACGAGCTTCCAAAAGCAATCCAACGCGATTTTGGCTAGCCTTAAGACGATTGAGGAAGCNNTGCATCAAACNAAAGCGAAGAGCGGACAGGATGTTTTAAATTATCCTATTCGTTTGGATGATAAAATTGCAGGTGTATTTGGATCTGCATCATCAGGTTACACCGCACCAACGAAACAAGTACAAGAAACTTTTGTGGATTTAAAAGCACAAGTAGATGTGCAATTAAAGCTGTATAATGATTTGAAAAAAGAAGGCATTAAGGCTTTAAACGAAGCTGTACATAAATTAGGAATACCAGTGATTGGTAATTAGTATTTAGTTAATACCTGTTTAAAAAGGGTCCCTCGAAAATTCGAGGGACCCTTTTTTTTGTGTAGTATTTTAGTATAGTGCGGGTAGGATCTTTTATAAGTGTAATATTTCAACTCCCTTTTTTGAAATTATATTATTACCTCTGGCCATTTGAAATTCGACTATTTAAAATCAGTGTACAATAAATATTTTTTACGCATCATTTTGAATGCAGATAATTTAGGCTCCCAACTTTTCCTGATTTCGGATTCAGATGTACCTGCTATTAATTGTTCCATTAAGGTTGCGTTGCCTGCAAGTTTGTTAAAAAAGTAGGCAGTGGGCTCGCCCGATTTAGGACGTATAAAAAAGGAATCCTTTTGCGGGAAGCTTTTATAAATTTCAATGATTAGTGCGACATCAATTTTATTTTTTGGCGGGGTAGTTTTTGATAAATCCCAGCCATAACATTTTTGTCCATATAGTTTTGAACTCATTGCGCCTATACGCGGCGCTGGGGTAAAGTTGAATGCCTGACTTGTTATACTTGGGTGACCAATATTTGCAAATGCATTCGGGGTGCCTCGGCCTTCGCTTAATACTGTGCCTTCAATTAAACAGGTAGTGGGATACCAATAAATGGAATTCATACTGGCCAAGTTAGGGGATGGCGCTACATCCACGGTATACATGGATGAATGCGTGTAGTTTTTATTTGGTATAATTGTAAGGGATAAGTTGTTTTTACCGGCCACCACTTTTAACCAATTTTCTCCTTGTAATAATTGCGCATATTCGCCCATGGTTAAGCCATATACAGTGGGGATGGGGTTTTTACCTACACCACTTGAGAATGGGGCTTCCAAAACCGGACCATCCACAAAATGTCCGTTGGGGTTGGGGCGATCTAAAATAATCACTGGCTTGTTGTTCGCCATCGCTGCTTCCATATAATATTGTAAGGAGTTGATATAAGTATAAAAACGGGTACCTACATCCTGTACATCAAATAACATGATATCTACATCCGATAAATCATTGGCATCGGGCGCACTTTTTTTACCGTATAAGGAAACTATTTGAATGCCTGTTTTTGGATCAATCTCATCGGATACCTTTTCGCCTGCATCAGCAGTCCCTCTTAATCCATGCTCGGGTGTAAATATTTTTTGTATTTGAATACCCGCTGCTTTTAAGGTATCAATTAAATGTTTGCCATTGATAGTGGCAGTTTGATTGGTAAATAAACTAACCCTTTTGCCTTTTAATAAGGGAAAATATTTTTCCGTTTGGTAGGCGCCGGGTAAAATGGGCTTAGTTTTTTGTGCAGTTACAACCAATGAACTGGCAAGCAGTAGGATGCTAACAAATAGGCAGCTAATTTTTTTCATATTAAACAGTATCGTTGAAAACACAATTTAGTATAAAAACAAAAGCAGTGATGTGTTTTTTGATTAACTCAGGTATTTGCCAACAATCGGCATGCGACGACCTACGCCAAAGGCCTTTGCTGAAATGCGAATAATGGGACAGAACTGATTTCTTTTGTATTCATTATTATTGACCATCTTAAGTGTTCTATCCACCAGCGCATTGTCAAAACCTAATGCTTTTATATCATTCGGGTTGGCGCGTCTTTCAATATATTGGTAAAGTATTTGATCCAAAACCGCATAATCAGGTAAACTATCGCTGTCCTTTTGATTCGGTCTTAGTTCGGCACTAGGCGCTTTTGTAATGATATTCGTTGGGATAATTTCTTGATGGCGGTTAATATATTTGGCTAGCTCATACACTTGTAGTTTATAGCAATCACCTAAAACACCTAATCCGCCTGCCATATCTCCATATAAAGTACCATACCCTGTAGCAAGTTCACTTTTATTAGAGGTGTTAAGTAAAATATAACCAAACTTATTTGCAATGGCCATTAAAATATTACCTCTAGACCTGCTTTGTATATTTTCTTCAGCCAAGGAAAATGGCAGATCCTTAAATAAAGGATTTAAGGTTGCTAGAAATTGTTCATACACTTCCTTGATAGGAATAATATCATATTTGTTATCCAAATTTTGACTCAAAGCAACTGCATCATTTACTGAATGGTCTGTTGAGTAGGGAGAAGGCATTAAAACTGCGTGCACATTTTCTTTGCCCAAGGCTTCACAAGCAATCGCTAGGGTAACAGCCGAATCAATACCGCCAGAGGATCCAATAATAGCTTTGGTGAATCCCATTTTATTAAAATAATCCTTTACGCCTAACACTAATGCTTGATATACTTGTTCAATATTTAATGTTGGAATTAATGTAATTGGATTTAATTCCTTGTTTGGCACACGATTGGCAGGTTCTAAGATGGGTGCGTTAATAGTACCGTCATCATTACATTCAAAAGTGGCTAATGCTGATTCAAACATAGGAAGGGCACCACATAAATTTGCATCTTTATCAAATACCAATGAGCTACCATCAAAAACAATTTCAGTTTGGCTGCCTACTGCATTACAATAAAATAAAGGAATTTTATATTTTAATACATTTGATTTAATAGTCGCTTTGCGATCTTCGTCATG
>JGI25911J50253_10000913_pt1 | contig 10305 bp, 9 predicted proteins | sample LauGreSBDMM110SD_3_FD_50253 | JGI IMG/M metagenome (IMG submission 50253) | reverse complement strand
CTCTTCTAGTATTAAGTAGAGAAAAATTCAGAGATCAAAGTCTTAAATCTTTCTCTCTCAAACCTTTGCCGCAGCAAAACCTTTCTCTAGATCAGCAATAATGTCTGAGATATCTTCAATTCCAATGCTTAGTCGAACCATCCCTGGCGTAATTCTTGCGCTGCGCAGACCATCTTCTCCAAGCTGTGAATGAGTAGTAGAGGCAGGGTGGATAACTAGAGAGCGCACATCACCAATATTGGCAACATGGCTAAAGAGTGAGAGCCCCTCAACAAATTTCTTGCCGGCTTCGAGTCCGCCTTTAATATCAAAAGCCATAACCGCCCCAGCTCCCTTGGCTGCATACTTCAATGCATTTGAATGCCAGCTTGAACTTGGTAGACCTGAGTAACTAACAGATTCCACTTGATTGTGTTTAGCAAGCCACTGGGCAACTGCCAGCGCATTTTGCAAGTGGCGATCCATTCTCATGCTTAACGTCTCTAGCCCTTGCGCTAAGAGCCAGGCATTAAATGGCGAAACACTTGGTCCCAAGTCTCTAAGGAGTTGTAGTCTGCATTTGAAGATAAAGGCAACATTTCCAAATGATGAGCCCATTCCTAGGTCTTTTGCATAAACCATATTGTTATAGCTTCCATCTGGTTGATTAAAGCCAGGAAATTTCTCTGGATTCTTTGAAAAATCAAAATTTCCAGAATCAACAATCGCCCCTACCATCGCGCTGCCATGGCCAGAGAGAAATTTAGTTGCTGAATGCACAGCGATATCTGCTCCATAATCAAAGGGGCGGGTTACATATGGAGTAGCGATTGTGTTATCTACTATCCAAGGCACTCCTACTTCATGAGCAACCTTGGCAATTCTTTCGATATCAAGAGCTACGCCCAATGGATTAGAAATTCCCTCACCAAAGAAAGCCTTGGTATTTGGCTTTACTGCTCGCTTCCAAGAATCCATATCGCTAGCATCTTCAACAAAGGTAAATTGAATACCGAATTTTGGAAGTGTGTACTTAAATAAATTATAAGTACCGCCGTAGACATAAGGACTTGCCACAACGTGATCGCCAGCTTCAGCAACATTCATAATTGCAAGAGCGGTTGCTGCCATCCCAGATGAAACAAGGAGTGAGGCAATTCCTTTTTCTAAGGTAGCAAGCCTCTTTTCTACTGCATCTTGAGTTGGGTTATTAATTCTGGTGTAAACATTTCCAGCTTCAGCTACTCCAAAGAGATTTGCAGCATGGGCAGTATCACGAAATTGGTAAGCAGTAGTTTGGTAGATAGGAAGAGAGCGAGACCCGGTAGTTGGATCTGGGGTTTGTCCTGCATGAATTTGTTGGGTATCAAACGACCAGTCTTGATTCTCTGACATACCTGACCTCTTCGTTGAAGTTTTCGCCGAATTCAACCTTCAGCGGCACATTCTGTGCCTTTGCACTCAGAATAGTAGAAATTCACCTAAATGTGTGTAGAGCGCCATAGAAAATTTCATTTCTCTTAATCGCTTTTTATTCAAGACAGGGTTACATTGGCTCCATGACAAAGGCGTCATCGCAGGATGCTTCACGTGCAAAATCGCCATCTCTGGAATCTCCACTAGCTACCGCTCTCTCACAATTAAGAAGAGCTATTGATCAATTAAAACTCTCTGAAAATGATTGGAACACCCTTTCAACTCCCCGCCGCATATTAGAGGTGGCTGTTCCCTTGCGCCGCGATGATGGTCGCGTTGAGATGTATAAGGGCTATCGCGTTCAATATTCAACAACCCGCGGCCCTTCTAAGGGTGGCGTTAGATTCCACCAAGATATCGATCTAGATGAAACTGTTGCACTTGCAATGCTTATGACTTGGAAGTGCGCACTTACCAATCTTCCTTATGGTGGAGCAAAGGGCGGGGTTGCAGTAAATCCTAAGACTCTCTCCCTTGCTGAAAATGAGAGATTAACCAGGCGCTACACCTCAGAAATTCTTCCAATCATCGGTCCAGAGCGAGATATTCCAGCCCCTGATGTAGGAACTGATGAACGCAATATGGCCTGGATGATGGATACATATTCTGTTAATGCTGGATTTTCTGTTCCTGGAGTTGTTACTGGAAAACCGATTGTTCTCGGCGGATCTCTTGGGAGAACTTCAGCCACTGGTGATGGCGTAGCAATTTCAGTTCGTGAAGCGCTAAAACTCAAAGGAATTGATCCAAAGGGAGCAACTGTTGCTATTCAAGGTTTTGGAAAAGTTGGATATTGGACTGCACTTGCCTTAGAAGAAATGGGGCTAAAAATTGTTGCAGTAAGCGATGTCTCAGGTGGTGTGACTGGATTTAAAAGTGTTACTGATCTGCAAAAGTATGCGCAAGAAAATGGCACTCTCTCTAATGCTCCGGGAACAGATGGCCTNACTAACACNGAGCTNCTTCATCTAGGGGTTGATGTNTTAGTTCCTGCAGCGCTCTCTGATGCNATAACTGAAGCAACTGCTACCGGCATTAAAGCCAAGATTGTTGTTGAAGGAGCAAATGCTCCAACAACTCCCTCTGGAGATGCGATTATGAACGANAACGGAGTCCTAGTTGTTCCNGATATTTTGGCAAACTCAGGCGGTGTAATCGTCTCTTACTTTGAATGGGTTCAAGATAAACAGAATTATTTCTGGAGCGCTGAGGAAGTTAAGACCAACCTAAGTGCCATTTTGATGAGAGCCATTACTGAAGTAGCCGATAAGGCCAAGGGCGAGAAGCTCACCTGGCGCGAAGCGGCCAATATGATCGGGGTTTCCCGCGTAGCCCAGGCCCATCGCCTCCGCGGTCTCTACCCATAACCGAGCCCTTCACCCCATTTTCAAGCTAGAGCCAATCGTGGGAAGATTCACGCCCCCTGAAAGTACTTACAAGAAGTGCTGAACTAATGAGGAGCTGAACAAAGTGGCAGATAAGAACTTTTTATCATGGGTTGGATTTAAGGGCGAAGAAAGTGATGCCAGTAAAACAAATCTTGCCGCAGGTTCAGCCTCGCTAGAGCGCATCCGCGAACTCGAATCCCAGTTAAACGATCTTCGTTCACGTCGCGACATCACAGGGCTAAGCAAGGAAGAGTTTGAAATTCTGGCAACAGAGACTGCGATGTCTATTATTCGCACTGCTCAACAGCGCGAAGCTAAAGCAAACTCAAGTGCTGAGAAAGTATTAAACGAGAGCAAGAAGCTAGCAAGTTCAACTTTAGAACAAGCTGAGGCAAAAGCTAAATCACTTCTTACCCAAGCTGAATCGCGCGGTCGTAAATATATTGAAGCAGCAGAAAGTGATGCTTCAGATATTCTCTCTCAAGCAAATTCGGAAGCTGAAGATCTTCTGACCAGCAAGAAGCGCGAAGGTGGGGCAATCACAGCTACTGCTAAAAGAGAGGCAGATCGCCTAATTCTTGAAGCAAGTACTGAAGTTTCAGAGTATAGAAACTGGCTTGCGGGAGTTATCTCAGAGGCAGAGCGTCTCTATCGAATTCAGAGCCAATCACTTGATTCAGCCGAAAATGCAATCTCGCAATCTAGAGCAAGGCTTGAGAGCGCATTTAATCGACTAGCAGAGCTACAAAAGCAGGTTATCTCAGCAATTTCTCCAGATGGCACGCCAAGTGCTGATACTAAAGTGGCTGCAAAGATTAGCGCTGCAAAAAATGGTGAAGCCAAGAGCGCAGCAAAGAAAGCTCCAGGTAAGAAGAGCGCAACTAAGAAACGTCGGTGATGTCTTCTAGCTCTCGCTACATCCACTCAGTTGATGGCCTTCGCGCCGTTGCAGTTCTGGCAGTTCTTCTCTATCACCTAGGTATTGATTGGATTCCGGGTGGTTTTCTTGGAGTAGACCTTTTCTTTGTCATCTCAGGCTATGTAATAACTGGACTGATTCTTGATTCGATAGATAGATCTGGCACCTTTGATCTAAGAGCCTTTTACTTAAGTCGAATTAGAAGACTTCTCCCAGCTCTAGTTGCCATGATTATCTTCACTCTTCTCTTTATTGGCGTTTATGCCCCAGAGACAGTTAGAAGATTTGTCTCTGATATTGGATATGTCTTATCTGGTTCAATGAACTGGGCACTAGTAGCTAGGCAGCAAGATTATTTTGAAAGTATTGGCCGCCCTCCGCTCTTGCAGCACACCTGGTCTCTAGCAGTTGAGGCGCAGTTTTATCTGCTCTGGCCACTAGTTCTACTTTTCATCTTGAAGTATTTTGGCAAGAAGAGGGTTTCAATTGTTGCCCTTGCAATCGCTATTGCATCAGGGGTAGCACTATTTGCCTACTCAGTGCAGATTGATACTAAGGCATCAGCAATTAGCCATGTTTACTTCGGAACTGATACTCACTCGATTGGATTATTCCTTGGCTCTGCCCTGGCTGTTAGTTGGAAACCAGCAAATCTCACTAGAGAGATCAGCAAGAGAGCCCAGGACTTTATTGATTTAATCGGTGTAGTTGGTTTACTAGGCTTACTTGGAACATTTCTATTTATTAACGAAAGTGATCCAACGCTCTATCGAATCGCCTTTCCACTAACGGCTCTATTTGGATGCGCCACACTAATCTCAGTTGTTCATCCCGCTTCTAGATTTGCACCAATACTTAGTACTAAAGCACTAATTTGGATCGGTGAGCGCTCTTATGGAATCTATCTCTGGCACTGGATTGTCTTTCAATTAACCAGACCATCACTTGATTTAGTCGGAGATGATTGGGCTCTCTATGCCTTAAGAGTATTGATCGTATTTGCTCTTGCAGATATCTCACTTCGCTATATCGAGATACCAGTAAGACGTGGATATTTCGAACTCTGGTTCCGCGGAATGAAATATCGCACTAAATCAGTGCGCATTAGACAGAAACTCTCAACGCTATTAACAGTAATCGCCTTACTCAGCGCAACGACTCTTGTTGCAAATGATGGAATAAGAAAAGCAGATGAGATTGCAGCGCAAGAGAAATTGGTAGTAGAGGTTGAAGAGGGGGTTGATCAAGTAATCACCAACCCTGATAGCCCAGGGCTCTGGGTCACAGGAGATTCGGTAATCCTTGGAATCAGAAATGTTCTAGCTCAATTTGAGCGAATTGAATTAATAAATGCCAGAGTGGGCAGACAAATTGGCGAGTTGATTGAAGTTGCAAGAACAGATCAACAATTCGTTGGCGCTTCGCCGGTAGTACTAAACCTGGGGAATAACAATCGCTTGGTGGAGAGCGATGTTGTAGAGCTAATGGAAGTAATTAAGAATCAGCCAAAAATCATTGTAGTAAATACCGCTGTTCCAAGATCTTGGAAGAGTGAGAATAATGCTCTGATTAAGAGTGTTCTCGCTCGTTATCCCAATACCATTCTGGTTGATTGGGATGCTATCTCAGCAAATAATCCAGAGTTCTTCGCCTCCGATGGTGTTCATCTAAATCCGCCAGGAGTTAATGCTTATGTCTCTGCGATTCGCGAAGTTTTACAGAAATAAAAAAGACCGCACCTTTTTCTCTTAGGGGCGGTCTCTTTTAGTAATTTAACTAATTCTGATACTTGCCCGTTAGTGAGAACTTAGTAGCATCTACTTTTGTGCCATCTGAATAGACAGATTGCAGTAGGAACTGGGTTCCGCCTTCATCGCTTGCAAGAGCGATATCAAATGAGAGTTGATCTGCTCCAACTGTTGAAACCTCAACAAAATCAACGGCGTTATAGGAGACAGATACGGCATAACCAGTTAGACCATCAGTTGCAGTAGAGGCCTTCCAGCGAAGAGTTACTCCACCAGATGNATTTCTAATTGCAACAAAGCCAGTAGGGGCTTCATATGCTGTGATCGCAGGCTCTTCACTTTCACTCTCTGATGGTTCAGCGCTTGGCTCCTCAGATACTGTCTCAGTTGGAGTTGGCATAGCGTCATCATCATCACTTGAAGAGTTGGTTAGTGCAAAGATTGCAAGGAGAACAACTCCTGCAATAACTAGAAATAGAACGTTATTTGATTTCTTTGCCGGCGCTTGAGCAGCTGGGGCGCTCGCGCTCTTTGCTCGAGCCGGTGTTGATGAAACTGAAGTTGTTCCTCTTGATGGAACAGGTGGAATGACTATCTTTGAGAGATCACTTCTTGAACTAGCCTTCTTGGCACTTCTCTTTGCAGNGCGCTTAGCAGCAACTTTCTTTGGCTTTGCCTTGCCTGCCTTCTTAACAACTCTCTTCGCAGCTTTCTTTGCTGGACGCTTTGCTGCGCGCTTTGCTGGGGCCTTCTTTACGCGCCGCTTTGCAGAAGCTTTCTTCTTTGCCGCCACTATTACTCCTTCGCTCTAAAACTTCGCGCACTTGCTCTTAGTTATCTAACTAGGAGCGCGCTTTTCTATTCCAAGCCTACCTGCGAGTGTGCACTTTCAACGGCTATGAAAGGGAGAGAAAAGGTGAAATTTTTGGGGCAATTTGCGCTAGAGCTTTGCCTCTATGGCTAATGGAATCCTTCATCTCAGGGCTCATCTGCGCAGTTGTGATGTTAAAGCCCGTTGGTTGAAATATTGGGTCATAGCCAAAACCTTGATCTCCGCTGGGGCTATAAATTATCTGACCGGCCACCTCACCCCTTGAAATAATGCTCTGGCCATCGGGCCTGGTAAGTGCCAAGACTGCGATAAATGATGCAGATCTATCGCTGATCCCATCCATCAGCCTTAATACCTTGGCATTGTTTGCCGCATCATCGCCATGAACCCCGCTATAGCGAGCTGAGAAGATTCCAGGTTCACCATTAAGGCTATCTATTGCTAGCCCGCTGTCATCGGCTAAGGCAGCAAGGCCTGAGAGCTTGGTGACAGTACTTGCTTTTAGAAGAGCGTTCTCTTCAAAACTATTTCCCGTCTCTTCGATATCTCCAATATCTAGATCTGCCATAGAGATAAGTGAAATCTCTGGGGCATGGATTTTTAGCATCCGCTCTACCTCTAATACTTTGCCTTTATTTCTAGTTGCTAGTACTAAAGTTTTTTTCACTACCAATTTTATCTCTATTTGGCTAGGGCTTGAGTCTGTAGCGCTGCAATCTGCTTACAACCATTTGCTCCAAGATCTAATAACTTATCAAGTAGGGCTCTATCAAATGGTCACCCTCTGCTGTTCCTTGAACTTCAATATATTTTCCCTCACCAGTGCAGACAATATTCATATCAGTCTGGGCTCTAACATCTTCTTCATAGCAGAGATCAATCATTGGCTCACCATCGATTATTCCCACGCTAACTGCAGCAACTGAACCAATAAGTGGAGATTTGCCGGCGATATGTCCCTGTTTCATCGCCCATGAAATTGCATCACTTAGCGCAACATATGCCCCTGTTATTGCTGCCGTTCTAGTTCCACCATCTGCTTGGAGAACATCGCAATCCAAAACAATTGTGTTCTCACCTAAAGCTTTGAAATCCACAATGGCTCGAAGTGATCTCCCAATTAATCTTGAGATCTCTTGAGTTCGACCGCCCAATTTGCCCTTAACGCTCTCTCGATCTGATCGGCTATGTGTGGCTCTTGGCAGCATCGCATATTCACTGGTCACCCATCCTTTGCCGCTTCCCACTAACCAACGTGGAACACCTGGGGTGAAAGAGGCAACGCAAAGAACTCGAGTATTACCAAAGGAAACTAGTACTGAGCCTTCAGCGTTATTAAGCCAATTTCGCTCAAAGCTAATTGCTCGAAGTTGCTCTAAGCCTCGATTATCGCTGCGTTTTACCTCTGACACTTAGATACTCTCCATTTCAGTTAATTAAATCTGACCCTTAACAAAGTTAACTTCAGGGCCAAGAAAGCGTCTTGCTAGATGGGTAAAGGTATCGGTGTCGCCACTTGAAATGAATTGATGGCTTGGCGCGCTCTTCTCACTTCTTAGAAGAGAATTTTCAACTAAGACTTTATAGAGCTCCTTTGCTGTCTCCTCCGCACTTGATACTAAGTTGACCTCACTTCCCATTACATAGGAAATGACTCCGGTAAGGAGCGGGTAATGGGTGCAACCTAAAACCAAGGTATCAACCCCAGCTGCCTTTAGCGGCGCTAGATATTCCTGGGCAACTTTGGTTACCTCATCTCCTGAGGTCATCCCACTTTCAACAAATGAAACAAACTTGGGACAGGCAAGGGCAGTTAGCTCAAGGTGTGGAGCTGCAGCAAAGGCATCGTTATAAGCCTTGGAATCTATTGTCGTTTGGGTTCCAATAACTCCAACCTTGCCGCTCTTGCTTGCAGCAACGGCTCTTCGAACTGCAGGTTGAATCACTTCAATAACTGGAATTGAATATCGCTCTCTAGCATCTCGCAGCATCGCAGCGCTTGCAGTATTGCAGGCGATAACAATTGCCTTAACCCCAGCGTTAACTAAAGAGTCCATAATTTCTAGGGCAAAGGAGCGGACCTCGGCTAGCGGCCTTGGCCCATAGGGGCCGCGCGCCGTATCGCCAAAATAGATCAAGGCCTCATTAGGCAGTTGATCAATGATCGCTCTGGCCACTGTTAGACCGCCAAGGCCAGAATCAAAGATGCCAATTGGAGCTGAACTATCCATATTGGCCATAGCGGTAAGTCTAAAGGTGCGAACTGCGAGGGCTAAGCCTTCAGATAGTTGTGAAAAGCTCTTAGCGCTCCAACGACAATGTCCGATTTGCCCTAAAAACAGATGGCAAAAAGATAACATTTCTCAAGAATTGCCGAGGTATTGGCTTGAATTACCCGTGAGTAGAGAGCACCCTTTCATCTAGTCGCACCACCCGAGGCTTCATATGGGCCTACGGAAGGCGCGATCGCTCGGCCCTAATTGAGTCGAGCAAACCTAATTGCCCACGGAGGCTTATAGAAATGCAACTAGACGCAACTCAGTGGAGCACGGTCTACAACATCCTTTCTTTTGGACTTGTATCCATGCTCGCAACAACCGTCTATACCTTGGTTTCACAGAACCGCGTTCTACCTAAGTATCGCAACGCGCTGGTTCTTTCATCAATGGTTACCTTCATCGCTGCTTATCACTACTTGAGAATCTTTGATTCTTTCAAGGATGCAACAACAGAAGGCACATTTACTGTAGTAACAGATTTCAAGGAGAGCCCAGTAGCTTTCAACGAGGGATATCGCTACGTTGACTGGATCCTTACAGTGCCACTACTTCTTGTTGAGGTAATCGCTGTATTAGCTCTTGCTAAAGAAGCAGCTCGCTCACTAATCACACGCCTCGTTCCTGCATCAGCAGCAATGATCGCACTTGGTTATCCAGGAGAAGTTTCTTCAGATCAGGGTGAGAAGATTATGTGGGGCGTTCTCTCCACAATTCCATTCCTCTACATCCTTTATGTTCTCTTCGTAGAGCTTGGTAAGTCCCTAGATCGTCAGCCTGAGGGAGTTGCAGCCACAATTGGTCGCCTCCGTCTCCTGCTGATTGCAACATGGGGCGTATACCCAATTGCCTACCTCCTACCAATCATCGATGCAGATGGAGCAGCAAGCTCTGGAGCATTCGTTGGACGTCAAGTTGGTTACACCATCGCTGACGTAGCAGCTAAGTGCGTATTCGGTCTAACAATTCTTAAGATCGCACGCATGAAGTCAATTGCTGAAGGAATGAAGGACGATCACTAAGAAGTAAAGAAAGTAGGAATCAGGGCTCGGGAAACCGGGCCCTGATTTTTTTTACTCTGGAGAGATTTCTTCTAATAGGCCTTGTTGTAGCCAGCCAATCCAGGAATAAACTGCGTAGACAGCTTTCATTGGATCACTTTCTAACATGAGCTCATATTTATTATGAATAGCCTTGGTATCAATATCCGCACTCTCTTGCCGACCACTACCAATTCCAAGTCGCACCGCTAACGCAAGCCTTAAATCATTGAGCCCTGAGAGCCAATCAAGTAGCTCTGCGCTATTAATAATCAGCTTAAATGAGCCTTTATCAATGTATTGCCGCCGGTAATCTCCTCAGGCTCTCCTTGGCTAGTTAGAGCTTGATAAATAATTCGGGCATGTGCTTTCTTCTTTTCGCGTAGGCCATATTCGGTATAACGGCGAAATTCACTAGATGAGGCTAAATCTTCATAAGCATCAGGAAATAACCTACGAAGAACGGGATCATCAGGAAGTGCATCAGAATCAGATATTCCTACTAAGTGCAGAAGTGGATCTTGAGCTTCAAAATGAGAATCTCCTTGAGAGAGAAGCTCTAGAAGTTGTTCGGTGAGGCTAATTAAGACATGTGATTCTTGTGTTGAAATCTCAATTGAGATCTCGCCGTTTTCTTCTCGCTTAAA
>JGI25911J50253_10000912_pt1 | contig 10305 bp, 8 predicted proteins | sample LauGreSBDMM110SD_3_FD_50253 | JGI IMG/M metagenome (IMG submission 50253) | reverse complement strand
CAACCGCTTCTGATCAGCAATGTGAATGAGGCAAATTTGATTCCCAGGCCGCGAGAAATTGTGCTGTTCGAGAAAGCCAGCAAATAAACCCTTGAAGCCGGACAGACACCTTCATGCTCACTTCTGCCATCGCATTACAACAAACCTTGCCATCCCATCACCTTGCCAGTGGGGATGAGCTCTCCTCTGTTCAGTTTCGGGATTTTTTCCAAGTTTTGCATCGCGCGTCTCAACTGATATTGCGTGTGAGCGAAACNGATGCACCAGAAGCTGCGCAGACCCTGAGCAAAGATTTGCTGCAACTCATTGAATTGCAAACGCTGGAAGCCCGACGCTCTGGTGGTGCCGCAGCCATGGAGTATGAGTCGCAAGCGCGCTACCTCAAGGCTGTATTGGCGGATGAAATTTTGCTCAATTCAGACTGGGCTGGCCGAGAGCACTGGCGCCATGAGTTGTTGGAGGCGAAACTGTTCAAATCCAGTCATGCAGGTGAGCAGGTTTTTTCCCAAATCGATCAATTGCTATCGGCCAGAGAGCCTTCGCAGCGTCCATTGGCCAAACTTTACTTGTATGTGATTTCTTTGGGTTTCAAAGGGCAATTTCGAGGTGATGCTGACTTGAGCAAACTGGCAAGCTATCGAAATGATCTCTTCCAATTCATTTTCCAGCGGCCTGCCGAATTGTCTGGTGCAGAAAGACGCTTATCCGAAGTGCCTTATGACAATACACTTTCACACTTTGCATCGCGCCGCCTCCCCAAAATCAGTCGTTGGTGGATCAAATTTGGATTGATCTTTGCGGGCATGCTGGTGGTTTCGGAACTCGTCTGGTTGTGGCAATCTTGGCCGGTCAGAAAATCATTGGACATCACTGTGGGCAGTGCCTCTGAGAACCTGTCGTCTTCAGACCGAGGAGGGCGCATATGCTGAATTTTCTTTCAGAAAATATGGTCGTTTTGACCCTCGCTTGTCTGGCCTTGGTCATTTTTTTGGTGATTGTTTTTTTGATGCGGGTGGCCATCAAACACGGGAAGCCAGGCGCCAATGGTGCATCCCATGCTTCTGCTGCCCCAACCATTCAAATCAGTTCGCTGAAACAGTCGTTTCGGCGTGCCGTTGAGTTGATCGAAAGCAATCTGGCAGAGCGATCTGAGCGCTATAACCTTTCCTGGACTTTGGTCATCAATGGCGTGGGTCCTGAGGATTTGCCTTTGTCGGCGAGTGGACTGCAAAGTGCGTTGAGCAGTGATTCCGCCATATCCGCTTCTGTGGATGGTGTGGGTTGGGGTTTTTATGACAAGGGTGTGGCTGTCCAGTTGCAATCGAGTCAGCTGGGAGACCCCGATAGCAAAGCTGCCCAGGGTGTCTGGGATGAATTTTTAAGCTTATGCCGGAGCTACAGACCGGATCGGCCTTTTGATTCGATTGTGTTTACTTTGCCGGCCTCGGCGTTGATGGACGCGAGTCCTGAAAATTTAGCGTCACTGCTGGCCATGGCCAAAGGATTGAGCAGACGGTTATGGTTGGCGCAACATCGATTTGCACTGCAGTTTCCTGTCTACATCGTTGTCAGTGAATGCGAAAAAATCCCAGGCTTTGCTCGGTTTTCCTCTGCATTGCCATCGCCCATGCGGCGCAGCATCTTGGGTTGGTCTTCTCCATTTGATCTTTCGGCCCCGTTTCAGGAGAGGTGGATTGATCAAGGGATGGATGAGATATCCATGACGCTTTCTGAAGCATGCATGGAACTCAGTGCCCTAGAACTGCCTGACAGAGATTGCTCCGAATATTTTTTGTTGCCCTCTGAGGTCAATAAGTTACGGGCGGGTATCCATGCGTTTATGGATGAGTTGATGCGCCCGAGCGCCTATCACGATCCATTTTTGTTCCGTGGTTTTTATCTCACGGGTGACAGCAGTGAGTCTGCTGTTTTGCTTGGAAACCAGCACTCGCCCTATGCACTGGCGCAGGAAGACAGCCTGTATCAAGTGCGAAATGCCCTACAGCCAGCCTTTCTCAGGGACCTTTTTGAGAAAAAGATTTTTCCAGAGATTGGCTTGGTTCGCTCTGCGCGCACACAAAAATTGCGCAGACCCGCTGTGCACACCGCAGTTCGCTGGGGCACCGGTGGCTTTGTGGCGGTGTGGTTGGTGGCCCTTGGCTTGGCGTCCCTCAAAATCAATTATGTGGCGGGTGAATTGGTCGGCGTGATTGAACAATTTAACCAAGAAACCAAAGATGCATTGCGCAGAAGCCGAGATGAAACATTTGACATTGCAAAAAGCAGAGACCGCGCATTGCGCGCTTTGCGATTGTTAGATTCCTTGAATGCCGGTGCTTTATGGGCATTGCCCATGCCTGGGTCCTGGTCTTATGTGGACGACTTGAATTCAAAAGTGCAAAAACGCATCGCAGATGGTTTTGCAAAAACCGCTTTTGATCCCATCCGAATCAGTCTCAATTCCGCAGTGGCCGACATGACTGGCGCCCCGATTGACAGCACCAATGGTGCATTGCTTGCCACCTCCAGCTGCAGCTTGCCTAAATCTTGGACAGAGAGAGCCAGCTTCACGGGTCAGCGCGATCTGGAGGTGGATGAGCAAGCCGAATTTGTTTTGTTGGAACAATATGTGAGGCGAGCAGAGGATCTGCAAAGGGCCGTCATGGCCTTGACTCGATTGACCGATAAAACACAAGCTGCGAACGGTGAGGACCTGCGGCTTTTGGTCAAGGTCTTGATGGGTGTTGAACTCAATGGCAACACTGGACAAATCGCAGATATTTTCCGCAAGAGCGCGCCAAGCGGGGGCATGGTTGATTTGACCGCGTTGCGCCAGGCGTCCAGTTGCACGTTTGGTTTGATGTTTGATGAGTTGACGGAGGCTGTGCTTTCCAAAAACCACTTGTTGTCCACGGAGTCGCGTTATTCTGAGTTGATTGCACAAGTCAGCACGGAGACAACATCTTCATTTGATGGCACCTTAGGCATTCAAGCGTGGGACGAGCTTTCAATGCAATTGCGTGATCAAGCGGCCTTTTTGCAAGCTGGAAAAGGCGTGTGGATTCAACGTCGTTCGCCGCAGTTCGGGGCCAATTTTGACAAGCTATTGCAAGTCGCGAAAGGAAATGCACTCTTGGGGCCTGATGTGACAGATGCAGCCCTGAAACGATTGAACAATGCTTTNACCAAGTTTTTGACTGAATGGGACAGCATTGGCAATGAAAACGCCAGCTCCTTGGTCGGTAAGTTAGATTGGAATGAAAAAGATAATCGCTGGACATTCAACGCTGATCGACAGGCTTTGTCTGAAGCGTTGATCAAAATGCTGGCATTGCCATATGTCAAAAACAACTCCCCTAAAAAATTGACGGAGTCCAACAGCCCCTCTGTCAGTTGGGATCGCCAAAGGCTAGACCAGGCGCTGTCATATGGCGATGTCAAAAGAAATTTGGAAAATGATCTTCTGCTGAAGTTTCCATCTCAATTGAAGGCCCCTGCCACCCGCTTTTTGCACGGAGCGCTGGCCTCTAAGGTTTTGGAGTCCACTTCGCAGGCCATGTTGTCAACCTCGCGGCCCGTTCAACAAATCTCGCTGCAAGAGTCGGATCAACCCCGATTGGCCCGATGGTTGCCTTGCTCAACGAGTTGGGCTCTGCAGATGCGGCGGCGACGCTGAAGAGCATTATTTCTCGGGACATCATGACCCGTCTTAAATTGCTCGATGACGGCTTCCATCAGGCCAATTTATTTTTGCCCAGAGATCCTGAGTTCAGAGCATGGAGTGGCGTTGGAAGCCCCCTTGTTCAGGTTTATGAAGCTTCCGATGCCACCGGTTTGGCGGCCTACGTGGCACAACAAGTGGCCTATATTGAAAACGCGACCAAAGAAGCAGAACCACTGTTGCAGATTTTGAGCAGTTTGCAACCCAATCACCCCTTGGTGCAAAAGTGGGCGGGGCTGAGTGCTGATGTCGCTCGAAACAAGTTAAAAAGCCCCACCAGTTCATTGGGTGGATTGGTTCAGTTTTTACTGAGCGCTGGCACCGATTTGGAGTATGGCAATTGTATTGATCGTTTGTCAAAGGTCAGCACATCCAGGCGAAGCTTTGACATGTTTGCTGATCGTTTGCAGTCTTTGCAATCGGGTTTGTTGAGCCGATGTGTCGCCCTCAAAGACCAAGAGCGCAAGCAGAGCTGGGCGCAATTTTCTTCTTTATTCAACCGGGATTTGTCTGGCCGTGCACCCTTCAAGGCTTCCTCCCTCATCGGTGCGGGTTCTTCATCTGGCGGTGCAAGCCGATTGGATTTTCCTCCGGCAGATTTAGACGATGTGGCGGCAACGCTGAACCAATTTGATCGGGTCCAAAAAGCCTTGAGCGAGGTCTCGCCCTCGTCAGGCGGGGCTAAATCTCAAATGGCTTATCCACCGCACATCAGAAAATTTGAAGAGCAGTTCGTCCGGGTGCGTCAACTTTTAGCACCGCTGTTCCCGACTGAACCTGGTGCCCCGGCTGGATACGATGTCAGTGTTGATTTCAGAGCCAACATCAGCGATGAAAAAGAAGGCGGGCGAATCATTGATTGGTCTATTTCAACAGGCAATCAGACCTTGCGTTTGAAGGATTCTGGCAAGTCTCTTTTTTGGGAGCCTGGGATGCCCATTGTGTTGTCCTTGCGCATAGCCAAAGACAGCCCACTCAAACCCAAGGCCGATGCCAGACAAGCGGTTATGTCGATTGAGGACAAAGCCGTGACTTACCGTTACACCGACCCCTGGGCTTTGTTCAGCATTCTGACGGCCCATCGAGAGGCTGAGCGCAATGCACGCTTGGATGGGCGCGCTCAGTTGTTGCGGTTTGAGTTTCCATTGTTGGCACAAACCGATGATGGCAAAACGATGGGCAATGAAACCCAGGCCCGGGTTTTCATCAGGTTGGCCATCAGTCCAGCGGGTAAAAAAACATTGCTGGCATGGCCGGCATCCTTCCCCACCAAAGCGCCAGAATGGACCATGCCTTGATGGCAAGTTTATGAGTACTGATTTTCTGTTCAAGCTCAGCGATCTCTTGGTGCCAGTGGCCACAGAGCCACCTTGCGGCGCTTCATTGCGGTACGACCCCATCTATACGGATATTCGATTGGCCAGAGAAGAGGACGATCCCAATTTGCCCATGCGGCAATGGGAGCGCCCTCTGAAAAAAGCCGATTGGCTGTTCATAGAAACACAGTGCTTTGAAGCCTTGGCTAAAAAATCCAAAGACTTGCAATTGGTCGCATGGTTGACTGAAGCTTGGATGCGTTTATATGGTTTGCAGGGTTTGGCGTCGGGACTCAAACTCATGCACGATTTGCCCGTTGCGTTCTGGGAAGGTATTCATCCGCAGATCACCGACGGCGATACGGAGCCCCGCAAAGCGCCTTTCGAGTGGGTGAGTGAATCGCTGGCTGTCAGCTTGAAGATTCATGTGGTGATGATGACCATATTGGAGCGCAGTCCGTCAAAAATCACATTGGTGGAGTGGGACCGGCTCACGGCAGAGGATGTCCATGCCCAAGATATTCTTCAACCTAAAAAAGAAACTGCCCCAGCCGAATTCCAATTGGAGCCCATCAGCCGTTCCGAGTTGTTGTCGCTGGCCAAGAGTCCTGCACATGCCGAGTCTTTGCTTTTGCAATTGTCTCAGGTGCGTGAGTGCATCCAAATCGTGCAAAATTTACAAAAATTTCTGGATGAAAAGCTGGCAACGGATTCGCCCAATTTGAGCAAACTGATGTCGTGCTTGTCGGCCTTTGAGCGGGTGCTGGCTGCGTTGACAGCGAGTTTGGGCAAAGGCAGTTCAGCGGCACATTCTCAGTCAACTTCCCAGGCGGAAGACTTACCTGCTCAAGGTCATACAGCCATGCAAGAACAAGGTGAATACAATTTGCAGTCTTCCGAGTGGCAGTCTGGACAATGGCGCACACGTGAGGAAGCTTANGCAACCCTGGAAGCCGTTGCCAGCTATTTGCAACAACGAGAACCACACAGTCCGACNCCTTATTTGATTCAAAAGGCGGTGCGGTGGGGCAGATTGCCTCTTCCCGAGTTGATGAAAGAAATCATGCGAGAGGAGGGCGACTTGAATCGCATGTCTAATTTGTTTGGTCATACAGACCCGACTTCAGGCGTGGATCCATAAGCCTTTGATTGAACACGTGTTCCATGGGGATCATTCATGCCTGACACCACTGAAATGGCAGTACAAAAAAAATTTCTGCTGATCAATCCCAATACCAGTGAAGCGACAACACTGAAGTTATATGAAAACCTGCTGCCCTTGCTGCCAGTGGGGTTGGCTTAGATGTTCGAACTGTCAGCAAAGGTGCCCCGTACATCGCTTGCGAAGCGAGCCATGCCGTGGCTGCCAGCGCCTTATTGGAAACATGGGCAGACTATCTATCTGAGCAAAAGGCCCCGGATGGTGTGTTGATCGGATGCTTTGGTGACCCCGGTTTGTTCGCCCTGCGCGAGTCCAGNGCCTGCAAAGTCACTGGTTTGGCGGAGGCCTCATTTCTGGAGGCATCTGAGCGGGGTTCATTTGCCATTGTCACGGGGGGGCTTCGCTGGAAACCCATGTTGCAGCGCTTGGCATTGACCTTGGGTTTTGGGGAAGCGCTGCTTCACATTGAAACTGTGACACCCACAGGGGCCATGTTGCAGGCCGACCCTGCAATGGCCATCGAATGCCTGACAAAGGNATGCCAAGCCGCCTCCTTGCCTGGTGTTCGGTCAATTATTTTGGGTGGTGCTGGCTTGGCTGGCTTGGCTTCATTGATTCAACCGCATGTTGAATTGCCATTGATTGACAGTGCCCAAGCGGGTTTGCGGGTCTTGATCAAGGGGGAGGCACCCCAACCCATTCGCAGCGCCAATGGGTTTGTGGCCCGCTTGAACCATTTGACTCCAGCCATGTTGCGCTTGGCTGATTGAGCGTTGCCTGAGATGATCAATTTCTTGGCTTGAATACAGATGTATTGTCACTTTTGTGCGCGATTATTTCCCAAATGCTTGCTCGACAGCGACGCCCCTGGCACAATAATTTGATGAACACATCACGCACTTCCCAGATCAAGGCCAAAGCCGCTCAGTACTATGCCGTTGGCATTGCATTCTTTTCTGTCATTGTCGGCATCGTTGTCACCATCATGGTGATCGTCAACCGAAACAGCTGAACCGCCACCATCTGCTGGCCTTCCTCGATGGGGTGGGGCTTGAGTACCAAGCCCCTCAGCGGGATTGAAATGTCAATCTAGTTGAGGCCCTTCATGGCATCGGCGAACAACGCGTTTTGGTCTCTCAAGTATTGTTTGTATTCAGCAGGGTTCAAGTGCTTTATTTCAGCACCAAATAACTTTAAATTCCCAGCTATTTGAGGGTTGTATTTTTCGATCGTTTTTTGGGTTGCCAGGTAAATTTGATCGATCACNTCTTTGGGNGTGCCCTTGGGTGCTGAGATGCCGTAATACGCGGGCCCGGCGATTTTGTAGCCCAACTCTCGCAAGGTGGGAACATCTGGCAATGACTTGAGACGTTGCAGGCTGAACACCGCCAAGGGCCTCAATGCGCCCGATTCCACATGGGTCTGTACCGCGCCAACTGCGGCCGATGAAAGTTGGACATGACCTCCGAGCAAAGAGGTGACGGCCGGGCCACTGCCTTTTTCTGGAATGTGGGTCCACTTGATGCCCGCCTCTTTGCTGAATATTTCTGCCAACAAATGGGTGATGCCCATGGCACCAGAAGTGGTGTAGTTGATCACCCCTGGGTTTGCTTTTGAATAGTCCACCAACTCCTTGAGTGTTTTCCACGGCGCATTTTTAGACACCACCAACATCATGCCGCCCTCTGAGAGGCTGGCAATGGGCTCAAAAGAGTCAAACGAATATTTGATGTCTTTATTGGCCAGGGGAACCACCACAATGGATCCTGGAGATGTGCCGACCAAAGTCAGTCCATCGGGTTTGCTGCTGGCCACTGTGCCAGCGCCGATGGCCCCGCCTGCGCCCGGTTTGAACGACAACACCACAGGTTGCCCCAAAAATTCACCCATGCGATCTGCAAAGGGTCTGATCATGTTGTCCGTGTCCCCAGGTGCAAAGGGAATCACCAGTTGTATGGGCTTGCTGGGAAATGGGTCAGCCGCATGCCCTGGCAAAGCCATGGCCAAGAAAGGGGCTGCAGTGAGCCAAATCCCTATGCGCATTGATTTTTTGAGGGCATCAAACGCCATGAAGGCAGGTGTGATGGGTCCATTTGAATGAGGTTTTTTCATGGGATTGCTCCTTGGGGTTAATCGCATTTCGCTGTCATGCCGCCGTCGACTATCAACTCGGTACCGGTGATAAAGCGCGCTTCGTCAGAAGCCAAAAAAAGTGCGGCATTGGCGGTGTCGCGACCGTCACCCACAAAAGGCATGGGGATTCGCGCCTGACGGCGCTTTAAAAGGGCTTCAATATCGCCACCGCTTTGTGTTTTGGCCAGAACGGCGTCCACCAAAGGTGTGTGCAACTGACCGGGGAGGATCGAATTGATGCGGATCCCTTTTTTGGCGTATTCAATGGCCACAACCCGCCCAAATTGAATGACACCCGCTTTGGAAACGGCATAGCCGACTTGGGCGGCACCGCTGAAGCGAATCCCCGAAATGGATGCGATATTGACAATGGATCCTGCGCCTTTTTGTTCCATGACCGGAATCACGTATTTGCAAGTCAAAAAAACCGATTTCAAATTCAAGTCGATTTGCGCATCGAAACTGGCCTCTGACATGGACACGGGGCCACCAGGCGCTGGCCCCCCCACGTTGTTGACCAAGATGTCTATCTTGCCGTATCGATCCAAACAGGCTTGGACCATCGATTGCACGGACTCTGCCTGGGTGACATCCGCGACATAGGGGGTGAAGTCGCCGCCAAATTCAGCAATCATTTTTTGGGTATCGGCCATGGCATCTAAATCGATGTCCACGGCAAAAACCTTCGCCCCTTCTTGGGCAAAGCGCACGGCGGTTGCGCGTCCATTGCCCCAACCGGGACCCACGCAGCCAGCACCGGTGATGATGGCCACTTTTTGGGCTAACCTGAGCGTGGGTTGATGCATCGGGTGTCCTGATGGGTATGTTTATCGGGTGGCCGCAATCAAGCCACCGTCCACCACAATGCTTTGCGCAGTGATGTAGCGGCTCTCGTCACTGGCCAAAAAAAGCACTGTATGGGCCACATCCCAGGCGTCGCCCATGTGCCCGGCGGGGACTTGCTTGTGCCGATGCTCCACAAAAGCTTCGTACTGTCCGCCGGCATATTTATCGGCCAAACGTTTGACCAAGGGCGTGAACACCAAGCCAGGAACCACGCAATTCAACCGAATGCCCTTGGAGGCATACAGTACCGCGGTGGTTTTGGTCAATTGCATCAGGGCTGCTTTGCCTGCGGCATAGGCCACCTGTGGTTTGCCCACATATCGCAGCCCCGCCACTGAAGAGATGCTGATGATGGAGCCGCTGCCTTGGTTTTCCATGATGGGCAAAACCGATTTCATCGTCAAAAAAGCTGTTTTGACGTTCAAGTCCATTTGTCCGTCCCANGTTTCTTCGCTCATCTCAACGGGNCCACCCGGCTCAGACTGGCCGACGTTGTTGATCAAAATGTCAATGCGACCCAACATGTCCATGCAGCTCTTCACCATGTTTTGCACATCTTCAGCGATGGTCACATTGGCGGTCGTCACATGGGCTTTGCCACCTTCTTCTTCGATGATTTTTTGGGTCACTTTGGCGGCATCTAAGTCACGATCAACACCAAACACAGTGGCACCTTGGCGGGCCAACAAAACGGCAATCGCTTTGCCGTTGCCCCAACCTTCGCCCCGCGTGCCACAGCCGGTCACCAAAGCCACTTTTCCATCCAGTCTCAGCATAAGTTGTCCATGAAAGGGTTGAGCTCTTGCTGGTCAGCGGCATGGCCTGCAGCAGAGTTTGTGTATTGAATCAACAGGTGTGGGGTCGATTATTCCAACTTCATGTCGCGAATGATGGCTCGAAATTGCTCCATTTGCTTTTTCAGCATGGCGTCTTGTTCAGCGGGTGTGGAGCCCACCGCCTCTGCGCCCAAATCGCTGAGACGTTTCATCACATCCGGGTGGCGCACGGCAGAGATGATTTCTTTGTTTAGCCGTTCAATGATGTCTTTGGGGGTTTTGGCGGGGGCAAATATGCCGTTCCAACCTTCTAACTCTAAGCTGGGAAGTCCCAACTCTTTCACGGTTGGG
>JGI25911J50253_10000903_pt1 | contig 10339 bp, 5 predicted proteins | sample LauGreSBDMM110SD_3_FD_50253 | JGI IMG/M metagenome (IMG submission 50253) | reverse complement strand
TTCCCTCATTAATTTAATGGTCTTGGTGACATTAAGTGTGTCAGGAATTGCCACACTTTTCTTAATTAATTTTTCACTTGTTAGTTCCTTGATCAATGACTCAATATCTTTATCCCAATTTTCTAGGGATTGTTTTTGCAATAAATTAAGTTGGGTTTCATCAACTTCAATTAGATTTTCAACTAAAGTAGCAAAGTCTAATCTTAGATTTCTAGCTAATTGATTACTTTGGGGAGGCCAAATTGCCGGAATAATTTCATCCAAAGTGGGATTTTCTTCGTGAGTGTTTTCAACCCATTGGATGACTTTGCCATGTCCTTGTTCTATAACTTCTTTTAATTGCATTAAATATTTTGAGGGCCCTCGTACTTTTTTCTGGGTTGGACCCCACCAATGACCTGAAACATATAGTTCATTTTCAGCCCTGGTTAAAGCCACATACATTAATCTTCTTTCTTCTAATTCAGCATAATCTTTGCAACTCTCAACATAAGATTCATATTCTCTAGTTTCGGTTTTGAATCCTCCAGGCAATGAACTGGCATCAGCTCTTAATTCATAAGGAATTAATTCTGGTTTCTTAAGCCAGATGGAAGACCTATTATGCGGGAATACGTTCTCACACACCGCTGGAATAAACACCACGGGAAATTCCAAACCTTTAGCCCCATGGATTGTCATTAGCGAGACCGCGTTTTTCATAGCAGTTGGGGCAAATTCGATTGTGCTTTCTAATTCATCTGCTTCGTCCAACCAAGCTAAGAACTCTCTCACCACTCCGTGTGGAGAACCTTGATCAAATGACTCAGCTAAATCTTGCAAGCTCATTAGTGCTTCATACCTACTCTCGGTCATCATCTGATCACTAGCTAAAACTTCGATTAGTAAACCAGTTTGATTAATAATGCGATAAATTATGTCGCTTAAAGGTTCAGTGATGTGTTTTCTTAAATTCTCTAATTCGACTCGTAACTTATTAAATTTTTCTTTGACTCCAACCCCATATTCACTATTTCCGGGGCTATTAAGCGCATCAGCTAAAACTGCTAATTCGGCTACATCAGTGCCATCAACTGATTGCAATAAACTTTGTTCAAAAGATTTATTCTTGTTATCAGATTTATGGTCTTTAACTAGTTCATTTGCTCTGAGAGAAAGTAGTGCTAAATCTTTTGGATCAATCTCAAATCTGGGACCTGCCAATATTCTTACCAATGAAGGATTATGGGTTGGGTCATCCATGAGTCTTAAGTAAGAAATTGCTTCACTTACTTCAGGTATGTCTACTAAGTCTCTTTTACCTGCGAAAGTGGCAGGGATTTTTTTCTTGATCAATAAATCGTAAATTGATAAGAGCTCTTTACCATTTCTACTTAGTACTGCAATTTTTTCAGGATTTATTCCCCGATTAGTGACTAATTCTTTTATTTGATTTGTAATACTTTCTATTTCTTCATTCCAAGTTGAATGTAAACTAATATTGACCTCACTATTAGTCGATTTACCTGCCACCAGTGAATCAATTGCTGAATGAATTTCTCTTAAGTCTTGGGACACTTGATTGGCGTGATTTAGTATTTTTTGCCCACTTCGAAAATTAGAAGTCAAGGGATACTTGCGTGCAGGTTGAGCATCTGCTTGTGGGAAATGGTGCACAAAATTGTCAATATTTGAAACTGAAGCTCCCCTCCAACCATAAATTGCCTGCAGTGGATCTCCTACTGCAGTGACTGGATGGCCTTTACTAAAAATTTCAGAAAGAAGAAACCTTTGAATCACTGACGTATCTTGGTATTCATCAAGCAGTACCGCCTTGTATTGAATCCTTAATTGCTCCACAATTTCTGGATGCGTTCTTACTAATTTTAAAGCAAATCGCATTTGGTCTGCAAAATCGACTATGCCTTCATCTCTTTTTAATTCACGAAATTCAATAACCAACTTTGCTAATTCGATTCTGGCTCGGGTAACTGTTTCTAAATCTCGCATATCTTGTCGAGATCTAGTAGCCAAAATTTTTACAAGTAATAAATCGGAGTATTTGGCTAATGATTCATTTTCTAAATCATGCTCAGCCATTTGATTATCGAGCAACAATAATTGTTTTGCTATATATCTTGGTGATTTTTCTAAATTCGCCAGACTTGACTTTGTATTTAGCACTGTCTTAAAAGCCAACGTAGCTCTGGTGGTTTCGTTGATTGGTTTTAACTCAGATTCCACACCAATTAGTAATCCATGATCATTTAATATTTGTAGGGCAAAAGCGTGGTAGGTAGAAACGTTAGGTTCTACTAATTGATAAGAATCCTGGTATTTTTCACTCTTACTTAAGGTTTCCCGGACCCTTATTCTTAACTCCTGAGCTGCTTTGTTAGTAAAAGTTAATCCTAAAATTTCTGCCGGATCAATTTTTGCGGCTTCNACCAGCCAGAGGACTCTTTCTGCCATCACACTGGTTTTCCCAGTTCCTGCACCAGCAATAACTAAAGCAGGTTCCAGCGGTGCTGTTATCGCTGTAATTTGTTCTGGAGTTAAGTTCATTTTGGTTTCTGATCTCATTGCACAANCCCTTTGCCTTCTGGTTGAGCAGGACACATTCGCGTAAATTGACAATATCTACATAGTGGGGAAACTTTGGCAGTAAATTCTTCATTTTTNATTTTTCTAAATGAATCTTTTANTACTTCNAGNATTCCATTATCNGTAATGCTTTCAGTNGCTAATTCTTTAACTCCATTTTTTTGCATATGTTTTAAATAAACTAAACTGGCACTTGCATCCACGCTTTCCTCTGTGGTATCAATTTTTAACCCATTTTGTTCAACAGCAAGTCGATAAACTCCTAATTGAGGATCAACCTTAGCTTGGTCTTTAGATAAAGTGTGATTTGAAGTTTTGAAGTCAATGATGTGTAATTGCTTTTCGTCTTCGATTTCTGCTTCTAATCTGTCTATATATCCACTAATTCTGACCACATCTTGAGGATTTTCTTCATCAGGTGCAAGATTGAGCGAGAAATAAACTTCTGATCCAACTACTTTACGATCTTTTCTCTTGGTGTGCCAAGAAAGTAAATTCATCACGATCTCTAAAGTTTCGTCATATGAACGCTTAGCAAGCCATGGCGCATCAAATGTTAATTGCGGCCATATCTGATCAAGTTTCTCTTTCAATGATTCAAAATTAGGTTCAATGACTTCATCACTTAAACCTTGCGCCAAAGCGTGAACCAATGAGCCGATACTTGCCGAATTTTGGCGGGGAATATTTGCGCCAGCTTTTTTCTCCAAAAACCATTTCAGGCCACAGTCTCTTAAAGTGGCCAAACCCGATCCTGACAAAGCCACCGGTTGATCATCAGGAGCTAATTTGATTTTACTTGCTTGGGGTTTGATGGTGGCCCACCAATTTTGTGGATCGGCAGCCTGACTAATTTCTCTTCCAAAGCATCTTTAGTTTTGCTTATGTTATTTAATCTTTTTGCTAAAGCTTTTTTGAAATTTGGATCTATTGTTTCACTTTGGCCAAATTTCCTGATTTCTGCAACAAGTGAAGTCAAAGATAGAGCTTTTGTGGGAAACCCTGAAACATGATTTATCTCTGCTGCCCCCAATTTTGTTAACAAAACAGACGGTTCACCACTATCTGAAAACTCACTTTTTATGGCACTAACTAATAATTTTTGACGAGCTCTTGATTTAGCTACCTCGAAAAGTCTTATATCTTCTGCAATAATTTCACTTCTACTTGGTGATCTAACAACTGTTTCGTAACCAAGTCTTTCAACTTCTAATAAGTTGTTTCTTAATCGTGCTGAAGGCCAAATATCTGCCTGCACATCAGGAATAATCACAAATCTTGCTTCTAAGCCCTTGGACTTGTGGGCTGTAACAATTTGAACTCGATCATCTTCAATTGGTTTTTGCGCTAATGTTTCAGCTTGAAAAGCTTGCATACCTAAATCATTTAAAAAATTAATCACTCCGCGAGTTCCCAAAGTTCGCTCGTCATCTCGAGAAGCAGCATCAAATAAAGCTAAAATAGAATCTAGATCTTTATCAGCTTTTCGACCTTCAATCCCACCTCGTAATGCATTATTTTGTAAAGTCTTACTCCACGTATATTCTGAGTCGGTTACATCAAACATTTTTATGTTTGATTCACTTATTTCTAAATTCCAAATACTCCACATCACTACTTCCACTCGAGTTTTTTGTTTAATCAAATCTCGAGCACTAAATAAGATTGCCCCTAATTTTCTTACCCCTTGTGATATTTCACTTGGGATATCTAACAAATATTTAGGGTCAATTACTGCTCTATATAAAGCTTGATCAGAATTCAAAGGATGTTCATCATTTTCCCTTGATCTTTTTCGAAGCAGTCTGGAAGTTTCCCTTAATTCAAATGGGGAGGCATTTATTAGGGGTCCTCTAAGTAAATCTCTTATCACTTCACTATTACTTGGATCATTATTTCCCAGCGCTAATTGGCTAGAAATATTCAAACAATCAAGCAGTACTCGTGCGGCAGGATCTTGTGAAAGAGGTAAATCATCTGATTGCACACTTACCGGTATCGTATAATTAGTTAGTGCACGATTTATTGAATTAATTGAATTAGCATTTCTAACAATAACTAAAATATCAGACCACTTAGTTTCTGTATTTTCTTGTTTAAATCTTCTAATTTCATTAGCGATGTGAAAACTTTGAGCATTAGTTGAGTCATAGGTATTAACTTGTAAATCAATGGCTTGAATCTGTCGGTAATTGTAATCTAACTCGATTGTCGTACTATCCCCAAAATCTTTACCAAATCTTTCTAGTGCTTCAAAGTCTGCCCCCCGAAATTGGTAAATACTTTGGGCTTTATCTCCTGCGGCAATTAGGAATTTATTGGGTCTGACTAAAGATTTTAATAATCTGACTTGCGCAGGATCAATGTCTTGATATTCGTCAACAAAAAAATGCGTAAACTTGATATTCAACTCTTCTAAACTTTTTAGTCGAAGTAATAATAGATTTACTCTATGAACAAGTTCACCATAATCAGTAGTTTCGGATGAATCTAAATTATCTAAATACATTTCTGCAAAATTACCTAAAGCAACCCAGTTCTCATTTCCGTGCTTAATCCCAATATCAATTAATTGTTCTGGATCCATCCCTAAAGATCGCATGCGAGCAAGCAGATTTCTAACTTGTCTAACAAAACCTTTTGTTTTTAAAGCACCAATTAAATTGGGCGGCCAATTTATTGAATTATCTTCAATAGTTCCTTTTATCAATTCATTGATCATCACTTCTTGTTCAGGACCCGATAATAATCTCAGTGGTGAGAAAGCATAATTTTCTACAACTAAACCTTGATTGTAAGCAGCTTGCATAACTGAATGAGTAAATGAATGAAATGTTGCAACTTGGGGTATGGAGTAATCAGGTAATCTTCTTGCCAAATATTTTCGCATCGCTCTAGCTGAATGTCTTGAAAAACAAAAAATAATAATCTTATCTGAATTAATTCCATTCAATACTTTATTAACAACGGCTTCTGCCAACAAAGTAGTTTTACCTGTTCCAGCTGTACCAGTAACTAGTAAGGATCCCGAATCGTGTTCCAAAATCTTGTGTTGTTGAGAATCAAAAATAGGTTTTTCAATGAAAGGTAGGGCAGTCTTTTCCAGGGTGATTTCAGGGATTCCGATTAATGCCATATGACTACTTCATCATTGACCTACGACAAGTGTCTGGTCAGGTGAAAATGTTGAGGTAATGGGACGATGGAGTAGATGAATATTGCAACAAATAGGCCTTCTAGAAGAGCCGCGCGACGCCCCCGAGACTTGGTCTCACTTCTTGTTTCGCTGGGCATTACTTTGCTGGTTACCTTAATTGGAACACTGGCAGCTCAAACCACAGCAGGAATCGATGCTGATTTAACCACCGCTACTCGGGTATTACCAAGTTTTGTTTTATTTGCAATTAACACAATTGGCGCCACGGCAATAATATTTGTTCCTGTCTTGGTGGGTATTTCATTGGTAGTTCGAGGTCGCGCCCGACAATTAGTTGATGCCTTATTAGCTGCTGGATTAGCGGTACTTGCTTTAGTTTCTCTTTCTATTCTTATAGTTGAAAGTAATTCTCCACGATTATTGCTTGCTTTAACTGGTGGAACTCAAACTGCGGGAATAACTCCACTCGATCCATTGATAGCAGGCTTGATTGCATTTTTGGTTATTGCGCGCATCTTTGATCGTGGCAAAATTGGAGCAGTTGCCACTATTTCTGTTATTGCGTTATCTTTTGTGTCATTGGTTGCTGGGCAAACTACAATTGTTGCCCAAATCGTAAATATTTTACTTGGCTGGACAATTGGTTTAACAGTTCGTTACAGCCTAGGCACACCCATAAATAGAGCCTCTGTTGAAAAAATAACTGANGCCCTNACNTCAAGTGGTTTAAGTGTTGNAAAAATTGATTTACTTTTGGAAACTTCAGAAGGCAGAATTTACAGTGTCAATTTAAAAACTGGTGAGCAATTAAATGTGTGGGTGTTTGACTGGGAACTTCAAGGATCTGGAGTAATTAGTTCTTGGTGGCGTGGTTTAACAATTAAGACTTCTGGTGATTTTAGAGGAATGAGTATTAGGCGCAGAATTGAAAGAACTGCCCTTTTGTCTTATGCCATATCTGCCACAGGAATACGTGTACCTGAGGTACAACTTGTACGCGAAATTGAACCTGATTCTATATTAATTGCACTAGCAAATCTTGACGGTTCCACTTTTGCTGATCTTAAAGCAAAAGATACCCAGTTAAATATGGAGCAAATCAAAAAATTCTTACAAGGTGTAAAAACCATTCATGACGCTGATATTGCACATAGATCTCTTTCATCTGAAAATATTTATGTAACACAATCTGGTGAAATTACGTTTACAGGTGTTCACTCCGGAACAATCGGTGCAACAGAGTTGCAACTAAGAGTAGATCTAGCTGAAGCATTAGTAACAGCTGCCCGCAGTTCCTCGNTTANAGAAACTGTTTCGGTNGCAAAGNTNGTCTTCTCNACTAAAGAGTTAATTAGAATTATTCCTGCAATTCAAAGTGTGGCNATGAGTCGAAAGACGCGTGAATATTTAAAATCGGATCGAGAATTGCTACGTGGGTTAAGAAAATCTCTGGGAGAGCTAACCCCAAGTGCTGAGATTCAACCAATTCAATTCCAACGTATTAATTGGCAAAGTGTCCTTTTGGCCATTGCTTCAGTTATTGCGTTGTATGTATTAGTCCCTCAATTCAGTCAAATAAGTATTAATGAATTAATTTCCACCGCACAGTGGCGTTGGGCTTTGGTGGCTTTAGTTGGCTCGTCCCTAACTTACTTTGCGGCAACCGCTTTACTTTTGGCTTTCATTCCTACCAAAGTTAATAGAGTTAGAACACTTCAAGCCCAGTTGGCAGCATCTTTTGCGACGTTGGTTACGCCCCCAACTCTTGGTTCGGTGGCAGTAAATATTCGTTTCCTAAACAAATCAGGTGTTCCCGCTCCTGCTGCTGCTACTGCTGTTGGGGTTTCCCAGGTAGTAATTTTCTTTATTCACTTAATATTATTACTTTTATTTGGAGTGGTAGCAGGAACACAAACTGAATTATCATTTAGACCACCTCGAATAACCTTAGTAATTTTTGTAATTATCGTGGCACTAGTAATTGTCGCATTTTCTATTTCTTCTTTCAGAAATTGGGTTATCAATCGTGCTAAACCAATATTTAATCAAGTCGGCCCAACCCTGGCCACAATTGCGCAACAACCTCAAAGATTATTAATAAGTTTGGTCTCATCACTTGCTTTAAATAGTGCCTACATTATGGCTTTTTATGCATCCCTTCATGCTTTCGGAAGTGAAATTTCTTTATCAGTAGCAGCCTTTGTTTATCTTGCTGGNGCAACTCTTGGTCAAGCAGCTCCNACTCCCGGNGGTATTGGTGCAGTNGAAGCAGCTTTNGTTGCTGGACTTACCGCAGTTGGAGTGGCTTCGGGAATGGCATTATCTGGAGTGTTGTTATATCGGGTAGTCACTTTTTGGTTACCAGTTATTCCGGGCTGGTATAGCTTTGCAAATCTGCAAAGCAAAAATCTGTTATAGCAATAGTTTTTCGTTAGAATCTAGTCATAATTTAAATATCTAAGAATGAAATAAATATCTCGCAAATTCTTTTGTTCTACATACGATTAGACTGGAAATATCATGGGATCAAACTCAAAAGAATTAAAAACTGGTATTGAGCATGTGAAATCAGTATGTCCACACTTAAAGAAAATAATTGCAGTTAGCGACGTCTGTAATCTTAAACCTCAAGAACAATCAGTTAATTCATACTTTGAATCCTTAGTTAGATCAGTGATTGCTCAACAAATATCTTCAACGGCGGCTTCAACCATAATTCAAAGAGTAAGAAAAATTTCTAACAACAACATCACTCCCCGAGTGTTAGTAAATAGAACTGAAACACAATTACGTAAAGCAGGTTTATCTGCCTCCAAAGTCAAAACAATTCATGGTTTAGCAAATGCTCAATTGAATAAGGAAATTAATTTAGCCAACTTAGCTGATGCCTCTAATGATGAAGCGGTAGCGATGCTCAGTTCACAATGGGGCATTGGCAGATGGACTGCAGAAATGTTTTTAATGTTCACCATGGGAAGACTTGATGTTTGGCCAGTTGGTGATTTAGCGGTTAGAAGAGGGTGGCAAATTGTGCACGGTTTAAAAGAAATGCCTAACGAGAAACAAATGGAACCTTTAGGAGATCCGTTTTCTCCCTATCGCTCTATTGCTGCTTGGTATTGCTGGAGGGTTCTTGAACCACAAGAGCCTTGGTGATGAATTGACGATAGGTTTGGAATCAAATGTTTAATAAATCACAGATTCAACTAAAAACTCCTGAACAATTCGCGATAATGAGAAAAGCTGGACGAGTAGTAGCACTTTGTTTGGCAGAAATTAATTCTGCAATTAAACCTGGCATGACCACACTTGAACTTGATTTAATTGCTAGAAAAGTCATGGAGAAAGAAGGAGCACAGCCATCTTTCTTGGGATATCACGGTTATCCCGCAGTGATTTGTGTTTCAATAAATGAAGAAGTTGTTCACGGAATTCCCGATGAAAAAAGATTTATTAACGATGGTGATCTAGTTAGTGTGGATTGTGGTGCAATTATTGACGGCTGGCATGGGGATGCCGCCATCACAATTGGTGTGGGAAACGTTAAAGCAGAACATCAAAAACTTAGCGATATCACAAAAGAGGCGTTACAAATCGGGATCAATGCTGCCTTACCCGGTAAACATATCGGTGATATTGGATTTGCTATTGAAAAATTTGTGAGAAGTCATCAAGGTTTGCAAATTGGTATTTTGGAAGATTATGTTGGCCATGGCATTGGAACAGAAATGCATATGGCACCAAGTGTGCCAAATTATGGCAAAGCTGGATCTGGACCTGAATTACAAGTTGGTATGGCTATAGCAATTGAGCCAATGTTAGTTTTGGGTAACAATAAAGTTCATGTCTTAGAAGATGAGTGGACAGTGGTTTCTAGTGAAGGATCTTTTGCAAGTCACTGGGAAAATACCATTGCAATCACTGCAAATGGCCCAGAAATTTTAACAAAATTATGACCGAGCAACAGAAATACAGAGTCGTAAAGAAATTCATTGATTTTGAAATTCGTGATTATGAACCGTGCTTAATTGCTGAAGTAATTGTCGATGGTTCAATGAATCAGGCAGGCAGCTACGGATTTCGTCCACTCTTTAATTACATTTCCCAAAATAGTATTTCAATGACTGCCCCAGTTATTCAGATCCCAGTCAAAAAAGGCCAGTGGAAAATATCATTTGTTATGCCACATGGTTCAGATATTTCAAGTTTGCCGATTTCTAAGAATTCAGATGTTGAAATAAAACAAGTACCGCAAGGATTTTATGCGTGCTTAAAATTTTCTGGAAATTACGCAGAAATAAAACTAGAGAAAAATCTGAAATTGTTAAAGAGCGCCTTGGTTAGAGAGTCAATCATTGAAATAGGCAATGAAAATAATTGGCGAAGCGCAAGATTTGATCCACCTTTTAAACCATCTTTTTTAAAAAGAAACGAAATTCATATTCCAATCAATTGGAACAATTAAACACTAAGAGCTGTTTTAATCTTTCCTTCAACTTCACTAACTGAACCCATGCCATCAACTTTTATCAATATGCTGCGGTTCTTATATTCTGTTAACAAAGGTGCTGTTGATGAAGCATAAACTTCTAATCTTTT
>JGI25911J50253_10000901_pt1 | contig 10341 bp, 9 predicted proteins | sample LauGreSBDMM110SD_3_FD_50253 | JGI IMG/M metagenome (IMG submission 50253) | reverse complement strand
GGCACGCGCAGCGGCGGTTTTTTGGTCCCGCCGCTGCCTAGACAGACTGTCAGCGCCAATGAAAAGCTCTTTAGAAGGGCCGGCTTTGGCGGTTTTAGACGGTGTTCGCCTCAGGGTGCTGGGCCTGGCGGCAGGGGCTTGGTGGGTGGGTTTGGCAGCGCCTAGGTGCGAGGCACCGGCGCTTCGGGTGAGTTGATCTATATCTGCCGCATCAAGCTCCATCCAGTCGCCGCGCTTTAAACCGCGTGGCAACACCATTTTTCCATAGCGTATGCGGATGAGACGGCTGACCGCGTGGCCCACCGCCTCGAACATGCGCCTAACTTCTCTGTTGCGGCCTTCTTGGATGGTCACGCGGTACCAACAATTGGCCCCTTCACCTCCACCGTCTTCCAAGCTGCCGAATTGCGCCATGCCGTCTTCTAGGTTGACGCCAGCGAGCAGTTTTTCTTTCTCTAAGTTGCTTAATGCGCCCAAGACCCGCACGGCGTATTCGCGCTCCAAACCAAAGCGGGGGTGCATCAATTTATTGGCAAGTTCGCCTGAGCTGGTGAACAACAGCAGGCCTTCGGTGTTGAGATCCAAACGTCCCACCGCTTGCCATTTGCCTTGGTACAGGCGTGGCAGTTTCCTGAACACTGTAGGGCGGCTTTGCGGGTCGTCACGGCTGACAATTTCACCCACCGGCTTGTGGTAGGCCAAGACCCTTGCGGGCATGGCTTGAATACGCACAGGCAAAGAGCGGCCATTGACTTTGATGCGGTCGCCAAATTTGATGCGTTGCCCCACGTGGGCGAGTTCATCATTGACGGTGATGCGGCCTTCGATGATGAGTTTTTCCATCTCTAAGCGCGAGCCCAGCCCCGATTGGGCCAATACTTTATGAAGTTTGGGGGTGTCGTCGCTCACGCAGGGCTCTCGCCTGAGGCTTCAAGCGGCGAATCATCCAAAGCCATGGGAATCTGCGCAGGATCAACTTCATCAACCGCCGTCAGTGGGTTGAAAAGTGCATTCACGGCGACGGGAGACTCTAACGGGGGCAACTGGTCTAGGGAAGCCACGCCCAAGTCGTCTAAAAATTGACGGGTTGTGGCGTAAAGCATAGGACGACCCACGGTCTCGCGCTGACCAATGACCTCAACCCAACCGCGATCCTCGAGTTGCTTGAGCACCAAAGAATTGATGGTCACGCCGCGAATATCTTCCATGTCGCCTCGTGTGACGGGCTGGCGGTAGGCAATGATGGCCAAGGTCTCCATGGCAGCACGCGAATATTTGGGCGGCTTTTCAGGGTGCAGACGGTCCAAGTAGTCGCGCATTTCTGGGCGACTTTGCATACGCCAACCGCTGGCGACCAACACCAGTTCGATGCCTCGCTGCGTCCAATCGTTTTGGACGTCATGTAAAAGTGATTTAAGCGTGTCGGCTCCCAGCTCATCATTAAAGAGCTGGCGCAGCTCGCGCACCGACAAAGGTTGGGTGGCGCACAGCAGAGCGGTTTCGAGGACACGCTTGGCATCCAAGGTGTTCATAGCAGGTATTCCGAGGGAAATTCAACCGCGCATTCTAACTGAGCACCTCAGACAGACCCCAATCTGACAAGGCTTGCGTCAAGTCAGGGGGCAAGTCTCGGCGAAATTGCATCGACTCGCCGGTCATGGGATGAATAAATCCCAATTTATAAGCATGCAAGGCTTGGCGTTGCAGGTTGGGCGTGTGCGTGCCGCCATATAAGGTGTCTGCCAGCAAAGGGTGACCGATGGAAGACATATGGACACGAATTTGATGGGTTCGCCCGGTATGCAAGGTGCAGTGCACCAAACAACCANCNTCTTGGCTTTCCAAGCAGCGCAAACTGGTGTGTGCTGTTTTGCCAGATTGCTTGGCCAGGTCCACCACTGCCATGCGTAAACGCTGGCGCGGGTCGCGCCCAATCGGCGCATCCACCTCGCGCAACAATGCACCGCGCCACGGGCGGTGCGCAATGGCGAGGTACTCACGGTGGACTTGTCGTGCGGCAATCATCTGCACCAAATCGTCCATGGCTGCGCGGGTGCGGGCAGTGACCATCAAGCCGCTGGTGTCCTTGTCCAAGCGATGCACAATGCCCGCGCGAGGAATCAATTTGAGTCCGGGGTCCAGATACAACAAGCCATTCAGCAAAGTGCCGCTCCAGTTGCCAGGCGCCGGATGCACCACCATGCCCACGGGTTTGTAAATGACACGCAAGTGCTCGTCCTCAAACACCACATCGACAGACAAGTCTTGGGGCACAAAGGCTTGCGACATGTCGGTGGGCTGCAAGCGCACTTGGCACACCTCGAATGCCTTGACCAAATGAGCAACTTTGATCATCACCTGATCGTTCAAAGTGACGCAGCCTTCTTCGATCATGTGTTTCAAGTGGTTACGCGAAAATTCAGGCAATAAACTGACCAAAGCGCGGTCTAGCCTTTGTCGGTGCAGTTCTGTGGGTATAGCGAGATCGCGCACTTCGACTTCAGTGGCGAGCTCATCGCTTTCTATTTCAGCCAACGTGGGTATGACTTCTGTTGCTTTGTGGGTGGGGCTCATCGTTGATAATGCATGCCATTCAAAGCCTAAAGGTTGACTGTGTTGAGATTACTTTCATTATCGGTGGTGTTTGCAACAATCCTGCTGCTGGGTTGTGCGGTCGAGGAAAAAGACAAATCCCTCAAGCTCTCGCCTGAGGAAATCTACGCAGAAGCCAAAGACAGTATGAACGGCAGTTTGTACGACAAGGCGATTGCCTTGTACGACAAACTCGAAGGACGGGCAGCGGGTACTGTTCTCGCCCAGCAAGCCCAGCTTGACAAAGCCTATGCGCAATACAAAAACGGTGACCGCGCCACCGCCATGGTCACCCTAGACCGATTCATCAAACTCAACCCCGCCAGTCCCGCCATCGACTACGCGCTTTACCTCAAAGGCACGGTCAACTTCAACGACGATCTAGGTTTGCTTTCCAAATGGTTCAAACAAGATTTGGCCGAGCGCGACCAAATGGCGGCGCGTGAATCTTTTGAAGCCTACAAAGAACTGGTGACGCGCTTTCCCAATTCCAGCTACACACCCGACGCCACTTTGCGCATGCGTCACATCGTGAACTTATTGGCGCAATCTGAAATCAAAGTGGCTCGCCATTACTTCAAAAAGGGCGCTTATGTGGCCGCCATCAACCGCGCACAAACCACGCTCAACGACTACCAAAATATTGCAGCGGTTGAAGATGCCTTGATTATTTTGGTCGACTCTTACGACGCCTTGGGANTGACCAAACTCAAAGACGACACNATCCGCGTNTTGGAAAACTCTTATCCCAAGAGCCGCTATTTCACCGATAAAGCCCCGCCCCCACCGGCGACGNCTAAGAGTTGGTATAAGTTTTGGTGATGGTTGCTAGGGCTTGTAAAAGTTCTGGCAAAGTTTGAACCCTTTGCATAGGTGGCAAATTGCTTAGTAAACGCCTACCGTAACCGGTACTGACCAAACGGTTGTCGCAAATCACCAAAGCGCCATGATCGCTTTCACGCCGAATCAAACGCCCGGCTCCCTGTTGAAGGGAAACAGCGGCTTCGGGTAAAAAATAGTCATTGAAAGAACTGCGGCCTTGCGCCTCAAGCCGCTGGCCGCGTGCTTCCACCACCGGGTCGTTGGGTGGCGGGAAAGGCAGTTTGTCGATGATGACCGCTTGCAAAGCGTCGCCAGGCACATCAAAACCTTCCCAAAAACTGGCGGTTGCCACCAACACGCAGGCTTGCTTGCCAGGCTCTATGGCTTGGCGAAAGCGCTGCATCAATTGCCGCTTAGGGCTCTCGCCTTGCACCAAAATTTCCATCTCGCCCGATGCACCCAGTTCAGCTTGCAACTGCGCTCCAATGGCGCGTAAAGCACGCGAGGTGGTGGTCAACACCAAGGTACGCCCACCCAATGCCCGCGCAATTTGCACGGCCACTTGCCCCACCGCAGCACTGTGCTGTGGGTCTTTGGGTGAAACCATGTCGCGGGGTACATACAACCAAGCTTGGGTGGCATAGTCAAAAGGACTGTTGACACGCAACACCTGCGCCTGCGTTAGGCCACAAGGCTCGGTAAACCAACTCAAGCGTTCGTCGTCTCCCAAAGTGGCCGAAGTGAATATCCAACTGCGGGGTAAATCCACAGCTTGGCCTTGTGCATCAGGCACAGTCACCACGCTTTGCAGCAAACGACTTTTCATCACCTCAGCGATGTCCAAGGGCGCTTCCATGCAACGGGCTTGCGTACCCACTTCCAACCAACGGACCGACCCCTCAGGGCAACTTTGTGAAAAATGGGCAATCAAGCCTATGACGCCACTGACACGTTCATGCAAACGTTGAAACTCTGGCGCTGTCTCCACCACAAGTTCAAGCGAAGCAAGCAGGGCTTGCGACCGCTCGGTCAATAACAGCATGGCAGAGGCCCAATCTTGCGGGTCTATGCCCTGGGGATAGCCAGACAGCCAACGCAAGCGAGAGTTAGGCGGATGCTTGCCGATCAACAAACGTAAATCGCGCAAAGACTTTTCAAACTCAGCCACCAAGCCTTGCCAATCGGCCAGGCCTTTGGCCATTTGTAAACCACAGGCCAAGATGTCTCGCGCCAAATCCAGCAGTTGTCCCAAACCCAGTTGTTGGCCCAAAAACTGTATGCCGGTTTCATTGAGTTGATGAGCCTCATCAAACACCACCACCCGCACACTCGGGAGCAACTCTGCCATGCCGCCTTCGCGCATAGCCAGATCAGCAAAAAATAAATGGTGATTGATCACCACCACATCGGCCGCCATGGCTTCTTTGCGGGCGGCATTCACATGGCATTCTTTCCAAAAACTGCAGGTTGAACCCAAACAGTTGTCTCGGTTAGAAGTGATCAAGGGAATCAGGGGCGAACGCTCATCTAAAGTGGGCATTTCAGCCAAATCGCCTGTGCGTGTCGCGCTGGCCCATGTTTGCACCTGGGCCAAAGTTTTGATGGAGGCTCTGTCAGGCAAAGTGGCCGCTTGTTGTGCCATGCTTAATCGTTGTTGGCACACATAACTGCCGCGTCCCTTGAGCATGGCCAGACGCAGTGGCAAACCCAAAGCAGCCAGCAAGTCGGGAATATCTCTGGCAAACAATTGGTCTTGCAAAGTTTTGGTGGCTGTGGAGAGCAAAACTCTCTCGCCGCTCAGCAAGGCAGGCACAAGGTAAGCAAAAGTTTTGCCTACCCCCGTGCCCGCTTCCACCACCAAGGAGCCCCCGGTGGTCAAGGTGTCAGCCACAGCCATGGCCATTTGGGTTTGGCCTTCTCTGGGTTTGAAATGGCTGCTGGACCTGGCCAGCGGTCCCAAGAGACCAAAAACCTCTCTGACCGCATCCGACAAAGGGTTTGTCAAGGCAGGCCCATCATGGTTTGTCCACAGGCCGAGCCGGCAAAGGCGCTGCCCCTGGCAAGCCGCGTTGGACGCGATTGCGCTCAACTTGCTCGCGGTGCTCCTGCGCCGATTGCAATTTTTGCAAGTACTTTTCTCGCTCAATACGCGCAGCTTCTGATTTTTCTTTGTGAGCCCGTTGGCGCTCGATTAACTCTTTTTCACGTTGGGCGTTTTTCTCTAAATTTTCAGCTTCACGGGCTTGCCTATCAAGACGTTCTTGATTTTTTTCAAGATTACTCTCGAGCTTGTCTAGGTGCTGCTGAGAGCTACGGGCGCGACGCTCGGCACTCTCGGTTTGGCTCTCTAAACTGTTTTTATCTTCTATGCTTTGCAAGGCCGCAGCACTGCGTTTTTTTCGCTCTTGGTCATTCAAGACACGTTCTTGGGCGCGCAAGACATTGGTTTTTTGCAGACGAATCTTGAAGGCTTCGTCTTTGCAATTGTTGACATGGATTTTTTGGTAGCAAGCTCTGAGTGAATTGCTGTACTCGGACTCCATTTGGGACCGCTCAATTTTGATGCGTTCACGCTCGCTGTCAACGTCAATGCCCTGGGTCAAGCTTTCCTGCGCATGCAAAGTGGCGGTGCATGCAAAACACAGGGTCAGAGCTGAAAGAGTGGGTGCTGAATATCTCATGTCAGCGAAGTATCCACCATACGTCGCCCCAGCGTTAAAAAAATGCCTGACTGCATTTCTCTTAACCTAGAAGCTGTGCGAGGAAACTCGTGCGACATGGGCCCGTTGGTGTACAAAGCTTCGGGCTCAACATCGGCCATCATCACCAACTTGACCCGCCGGTCATACAGCACATCTATCAACCATGTGAAACGCCTAGCCTCGGACGCCATGCGTACTTCCATAAGCGGTACGCCGCTTAAAAAAACCGTGTGGAATTGGGTGGCTATTTCCAGAAAATCATTTTGTGATCGAGGTCCACCGCACAAGACCTTGAAATCAAACCACACCACGCCGCCTGCTCGGCGTTTGGCCCATATTTTTCGCGACTCAATCAATAACAAGCCGTCTTGGTCTGGCATCTCGGCCAAGCGGTCAAAGGTTTGGTGCATCAACGCTTGGTTGGCTTCGTTGCAAGGGCTCAGGTAGAGCTGTGTCTGCTCCAGCATACGGCCACGGTAATCGGTGCCGTTGTCCACATTGACCACAGCCATGGTGGAATTAAGCAAATCGATAGCCGGCAACATGCGGTCGCGGTGCAGACCGTCGGGGTACAACTCGCTAGGCTTGAAATTTGAGGTGGTGATAAAGCCTATGCCATTGACCTGCATGGCCACCAACAAGCGATGCAAAATCATCGCGTCGGTAATGTCGGCGATATGAAATTCGTCAAAACAAATCAACTTGAAACGCTTGGCCATGCGCAGGCCCAGTTCATCCAATGGGTTGACCGTGCCTTGAAGTTCATGGAGTTCTCGGTGTACCTCACGCATGAACTCATGAAAGTGCAAGCGGGTTTTGCGCTCAATGGGAACCGCTTGGTAAAAGCAGTCCATCAAGAAACTTTTACCGCGCCCTACCCCGCCGTAAAGATAAACCCCTTGGGGAATAGCGGGGTGGTTAATCAGTTTTTTGATGGCGTTGGCTCTTTTGAGCTTGTAATGCGCCCAAGCTTGCGCACAAATATCGAGCGCGGCAACCGCTTGCAGTTGCGCAGGGTCACTTTGAAAACCTCGCGTTTTAAGTTCTTGCTGGTAAATCTCTGAAACCGACATTGAGCTAGGCGCTTATTTGGCTGGTCTTTTCATTTGACAAGAAGTTGGCTGGGAGCTGATGTAGGCATCCCAAACCGCTTCCGTGCGAAAACCATAGCCCGTATTTTCCGCGTCGTACTTCACGCCCTTGGTGCCTTGCTTGGCCCAAATACCCAAATAAAGCGGGGCCTCCAGTTGGTGATCTGTTTTTCGCATTTTGACTTCCCCTAAGGGACTTTTGTAGCTCAAGCCCTCTAATGCAAATGCAACGGCTTTGGCATCCGTAGACTTGGCATTTTTGATGGCTTGGAAAAGCATATTCATGGTGTTCCAGTGCGCTGCAAAAATAAAGTCCTCGTTGTATTTCTTCTTGTAAGCCACAGAGATTTTTTCAAGCTCTGGCGTATTGGCATTACCCAGCCAATTCCAAATAACCCCCACTTTATTGACACCCCAAGCGCCCATTTGGGTTGGCGTTCCAGGGTTGTTGGCATTGAGAGTGAAAAAATTCACGTTCAAACCAAAATCTTTGGAAGCCTTTAACAAAAGAGTTAAATCGCTGCCCCAGTTGGAAGTGATGACGGTGTCAGCACCCGTGGCCGCAATTTTGGCGACATAGGGCGCGAAGTCACGAATTTGCGCCATGGGAATGAATTCATTCGCCACCAGCTGTACATCGGGTCTTTTGCGTGCAAGATATTCTTTGGCCGATTTAGAAACCTGTTGTCCATGGGTGTAGTCTTGGTTCAGGAGATAAACTTTTTTGATGTCCTTGCGTCCCAGCATATAAGTTGTCAAGGCTTCCATTTGCATCTCGCTTGAGGGGTAAAAGCGGAAATGCCAAAAGCTGCAGCGGTCATTGGTCAGCAAGGGGTCCATGGCTGAGTAGTTCAAATACACCATAGCACGCTCGGGTTCACGCTCGGCCAATTTATTAAGGGCATCTACCAGCGTCAAAGCCACGCCAGAGCCACCTCCTTGCGTAATGAAATGAATGCCGCGGTCCGATGCGGCTTTCAACATATTGATGCTTTCCTGCGGTGAACCCTTGTTATCAAATTCAACCACTTCAAATTTAGGATCAGTGGCTGCTGACTTTTCATTCAATTGCAAAACCACCTCACGCAGCTGTTTCAAGGAGCCCTGCCCAGGTTAAAGCGAAGGGGCCGGAAAGGACATCGATGAACCCAATCTTCACTGTCTCAGCAGCTTGAGCGGAAACAAGACCACAGAAAAATACAGCCAAAAGGGACAGGCGAAGCAAGGGTTTGAAATTCATAAGATCCTCTTGGGTAAATATTTAAAATATTTTTAGGCAGAAAAAAGTCCACCGTACTTCAGTCGCAATTCATTCTTCTGGACTTTACCTGTTCCACCCACAGGCAAGCTGTCCACAAAGATCACGTCATCCGGAATCCACCATTTTGCAACCCGTTGCTCTAGAAATGCCAAAAGCGCTTGCTTGTCAGTAAAGTCTGGCTGCTTACGAACAATCAACAACAACGGTCGCTCATCCCACTTAGGGTGCTTGATGCCAATCACCGCTGCCATGGCCACTTGCGGGTGTGCCGCTGCCGCGTTCTCGAGTTCGATGGAGCTGATCCACTCGCCCCCCGACTTGATGACGTCTTTGGTGCGGTCACGTATTTGCATCACTCCATCTGCGCTGATGGTGGCAATGTCCCCCGTGGGGAACCAGCCATCTACCAAGGCTTGGGACTCTGCCTTGTGATAGTTCTGCACAATCCACTGCCCTCGCACCATCAACTCACCTTGCGATTGACCATCTCTGGGCAAAGAATTTCCTTCTTCATTCACGATTTTGAGTTCAATTCCAAACACCGACTTGCCCTGCTTGGCCACCATGTCGTGACGCACAGCATCAGGCAACAACATTTCGTCAGCGCTTAAATTGCTGATGGTGGCAACGGCAGTGGTTTCTGTCATGCCCCAGCCATGGCGAACATCTACCTTGTATACATCGTTGAACTTGGCAATCAAGGCTTTGGGCATGGCAGAGCCGCCCACACCCGTACGGCGCATGGTGGTGAATGCAAGGTGGTTTTTCTCTAAATGCTCAATGAGGCCCATCCAAATGGTGGGCACCCCAGCACTTAAAGTCACTTTTTCCGACTCCATCAATTCATAAAGGCTTGCCCCATCCAACTTGGGCCCAGGCAGCACCAACTTGGCCCCAGCAATCAAACAAGCGTAAGGCAAACACCATGCATTGATGTGGAACATGGGCACCACCGGCAACACCGTTTCCTGTGAAGAAATGTTCAACACATTGGGCAAGCATGCAGACAAAGCACTCAGCGCGATGGCTCGGTGAGAGTACATGACACCTTTGGGGTTGCCCGTGGTGCCAGAGGTGTAGCAAAGAGCAGCACCGATGTTCTCGTCCAAGTCGGGCCATTCAAACACGGCAGGGAATAGAGCAATGAGGTCTTCATAGTTCTGGATATCAACACCCTCAACCGTGGGTGCATGGGTTTTATCGCTTAAACAAATCCAGTGTTTGACCAAGCTGCACAGCGGCGCGATGGCTTTGATCAACGGGGCAAAGCTGCTGTCAAACAACACCGCTTCGTCTTCTGCATGGTTGATGATGAAAGCGAGTTGATTGGGGTGCAGACGTGGATTGCAGGTATGCATCACCATCCCACCGCCCGATACAGCGTAATAGGACTCCAAATGCCGGTAATTATTCCAAGCGATAGAACCCACCACACTGCCCGGTTTAAGGCCAAGACTTTGAAGCGCATTGGCAAGCTGCTTGGCGCGGTTCGCCATATCCCTGAATGTGTAGCTGTGCAAAGAACCGTGCGTTTCTCGGCTGACTACTTGCTGCATGCCAAATTGATTAGCGCCATGCTCCAAAATGGCAGAGACCAAAAGTGGTCGCGCCATCATTTTTCCAAGAGACTGCATATATTTTTCCTAGGCAACATTTTTTAAGTATAGACAACGGCCTCAAGGCTTCTTTGCAAAGCGGGCTTAATTAATTATTTGCTACAATTTACGTTGATGAAATATGCAAGCGAACCCATACAGGGTGCATTTGTAAAGAGTTCTTCTAGTTAGAAAAACCAAATTTATTCCTCGATAGCTCAGTTGGTAGAGCGCCGGACTGTTAATCCGTAGGTCCCTGGTTCGAGCCCAGGTCGAGG
>JGI25911J50253_10000870_pt1 | contig 10492 bp, 3 predicted proteins | sample LauGreSBDMM110SD_3_FD_50253 | JGI IMG/M metagenome (IMG submission 50253) | reverse complement strand
AGCAATTCTTGGACTACGTATGCAAGTCCTAAGACTGCTGGCACAAGGAATTTGTTTGGATACGATATTGCGTTTTCCGAGTCAGCAGATATTTTTGTAGCATCTGCTCCTGTAGATTTAGCTAATACAGAATCATCNTATGAAGGGAAAGTTTATGTGTATAGATTAGCTAACAATTTATATACTTTAGAAACTACCCTAGATAGTACTACAGTTGATTTAACAGCAAGAGCCAAGTTTGGGCAATCAATATCGCTATCTACAAACGGAAAGTACCTAGCAGTTGGTGCTCCATTTACAGATGCCGATAGTGTAGATGCTGGAAAAGTTTTTGTATTCGATGTAGCTGATAATTTTAATCTGCATCAAACAATAGTTAGTAGTAAAAAAGAACTCAATGCAAAATTTGGATACACTGTTAATTTTATGAACACCGATGAGTCGTTAGTAATATTTTCAGCTAGCGGTGACATTGAAAAATTAACAACATTCATCGAAGGTGGCTTAACTACGTTTGATAATAACACATTAAGAATTGTTGATTATCAAGTAGACTCTGGTAGAGTTGATATATTTGATAGATACGCTACTAAATTTATATTTGGCGAAAGTCTTACTTCTGATTCTACTAGCATCGATCTATATGGAACATCTATAGCAATAGCTACCGATTATATTCTAATTAGTGCTCCAGAAGATTCATTAACTTATGATCGTCAAGGTTCAGTATACGCTTATACAAGACCGCTAACTGCTAGATCGTGGATTGCAGAATATACAGAAACTAGTAGACCTGATGTTTATAAAATTAAAAAAGCATTTATTTATAATAGAACTAAAAATGTTTTAACGTCTTACATAGACGTAGTAGATGCAAGCCAAGGAAAGATTCCAGGACCTGCTGATCAAGAAATTAGTTATAAAACATATTTTGACCCAGCTACTTATTCTGTAGGTAATAGTACAGTTAATGTTGATGACGGAATGAATTGGACTAAAGATCAAGTTGGCATGTTATGGTGGGATTTGACCCGTGCTAGATTTTTAGACAATCGTGCAGGCGGAGTTGTTTACCGATCAACTACATGGAATACTTTATATGATACTGCTAGCATTGATATTTACGAATGGGTAGAAACAAAATACTTACCTTCGGAGTGGGACAAGTTATCGCCTACCGATAAAGGAAACTCTTTAGGTATAAGCGGAACTAGTCGTTATGGCGATGCGGTATACAGCGTTAAAAAGAGATATGATGCAGTATCTAAAACATTCCAAAATACCTATTACTATTGGGTAAAGAATCCAACTGTTGCTCCTAATGTTATTGGAAGATCACTGTCAGCATACAATGTTTCTAAATTAATTTCTGATCCTATCTCAGAAGGATACTCATGTCTTGCACTAACAGGTGCTGACTCTTTTAGTCTAGTAAATGTTACTGGTCTAATAGACAGTACTGATTTTAATTTAACAGTTCAATATTGGACAGTGTCGTTAGATTATATAGGCACCAACGCACACAGCCAGTGGAAGATAATTAGTGAGCATCCTAATACTATACTTCCTGTTGAGCTTGAAAATAAATGGATTCATAGTCTAGTTGGTAAAGATGAAAACGATAGACTAGTACCTGATATTAAATTACCATTTAAGCAACAATATGGTATTAATTTTAGACCTCGTCAAAGTATGTTTATCAATCGTGTGGAAGCACTAAAACAATACATTGAACGTGTTAATGCAGTTTTAGCTACAAATTTAATTGTTGATGACTACGACTTAACTGATCTAGAAGGTTATAATTCTCCTCCTAGTACAGTAACTGGCCAGTGGGATATAACAATTGACACTAATGCTGAATTACGTTTTGTGGGAGTAGCAACATTAGAACAAGCCCGCTTAACGCCAGTTATTGAAAATGGTAGAATTATTGGAGCAGACATTGTGTCAGCAGGTCGCGGCTACGTTAATGCTCCATATGTAATTATTTCTTCAACCGGTAAGAACGCAGTAGTTAAAACCAAAATAAATGCGGCTGGNCAAGTGACGGGAGTTGAAATAATCAATAAGGGAGAAGGCTACCANCCCAACACTACATTTACAGTTCGTCCGTTTGCTGTACTGGTATTAAGCGACTCTAACACTTTTGATAAGTGGACTACTTATACATGGAATAGTACAGAATTAATTTGGGATAGAGAAAAAGGACAAGCCTTTGATGTAACAAAATATTGGGACTACATGGACTGGTATGCTACAGGATATAATCAATTTACAAAAATTGATCATCTAGTAGACAACACATATCAATTGGCACTATTAGAATCTAATGTCGGTAGTATTGTACGAGTTAAAAATATTGGATCAGGCGGCTGGCTGCTACTAGAAAAATATAATAATATAGCCACTATTGATTATACGCAAAACTATTCTGTTGTTGGCCGTGAAAACGGAACGATACAGTTCTCTAGCAACCTCTACAACTATTCGGCTATAGGATACGATAGTGTGTTATTTGATTCAGCACAATATGACGATCTAGCAACCATTGAATTAAAAATAATTATTGATACAATTAAAAATAAAATTCTTATTGACGAATTTAAAGTTGAATATTTGAAGTTATTCTTTGCATCTTTAAGATATGCACTACATGAACAAACTTTTATTGACTGGGCATTTAAAACTAGTTTTGTAAAAGCAACTCACAATGTAGGAAACTTATCTCAGAAAGTAACGTATAACAATGACAATTTAGAAAATTTTGAAGATTATATCAAAGAGGTTAAGCCTTATAAGACACAAATTCGTGAGTATGTAAGTTCATACACTGGAATAGAATATTCACAAAGTTCAGTTACTGATTTTGATTTAATTCCAACTATCAATTCTAAATTTGAAGTTGCACCAGTGACTGTGACAGTTTCTTCTACAGGTGAAATTGAAACATCTTCACCAGAAATTACATCGTATCCATGGAAACATTGGTACGATCATGTTGGCTTCACTGTACAAAGCATTGCACTTGTTGACGGTGGCTCTGGATATATAAGTAATCCAGTTGTTAGAATTGAAGGCGGGTACGGGACAGGCGCNACAGCTAAAGCCTATATTGCTAATGGTCGTGTTAATAGACTTGTATTAATATCAAAAGGTACAGGTTATCTTAAAGCACCNACAATTATAATAGATGGTGGACTATCAGTTNATGGCGTTGCTGCCCGTGCAGCAGTGGTAATTGAAAGCGAAGTAGTTAGATCTAATAAAATTGCAATTAAATTTGATAGAATTTCAAGAACATATGTAGTTACTGAGCTTGAAGAAACAGAAACATTTACTGGAACTGGTTCACAATTGCAATTTGTTTTAAAATTTAGTCCTAATGGAGATCGTAGTACAAGTTCTGTAACAGTTAATAACATTGATGTGTTAAGAAACGAATATACTCTGCAGACTAAAACAACTGCTAGTAGAGGATTTACTAGTTATTACGGAGTGTTAATATTAGAAACCGCTCCTGCTCAAGGCGAAATTGTTAGTGTTACGTACACTAAGAATTTTAATCACTTATCAGCAACTGATAGAATTAATTTTTATTACAACCCAACTAGTGGTATGTACGGTAAAGACCTTGCGCAGTTAATGACAGGTATTGATTACGGTGGTACACAGATAACTGGATTAGGATTTAATGTTAGAGGCGGTTGGATGGTAGGCACAAACGGAGAAGACATTGCGCCAGACGCATGGGAATCGTTTGATGCTACATTTGATGATAAAATCTTTTCAGCAGGTGCATCACAATATACATACGATTTAGATTATTCTCCTACAGACGGAGAAGAAATAAACGTGTATGTAAACGGACAAAGAATTGACGATTCTGAGTTTGTAACGTACCCGATGCCAGGTAAGCCATATGTAGTAATGACGCCAATTATCGGTGATGGCACCACACAGGTCTTTACTTTACCTAACTTAAATTTAACAATTAATGTAAATGACAAAGTTATCTTCCGTAAGAGTACCAGCGATGGCAGTTATACTCCGCTTGAGAATGAGTACGATACGCAGTTAAGTGGCGGAGCATTTGAAGGAACAGCACTGACATCTGCAACAGGTATAGCACCTGATGACATTATTTTAGAAGGGTCTGGCTTAGTTACTCCGTTGACCAGTGCTGCTCCTGAAGAAATTGTTCCAGGACATATTTCAGATGCTGTAGCAATTAAAGTTTATCAGTTACCAACTGCTGGTTCTGCTAAGATAATGTTTAAGAATTTTATCTGTGATGGAGCAACAAATGAATTTAACATGGGTCAAATTCCTGGCAATCTTGCATCTATATTTGTTAAGGTGGATAGTAATATTCTGAGACAAGGTATCGATTACACAGTAAACTGGCAAGATAGTACAGTTACTCTATTAACAGCACCACCGCCTGCAGATAAAGAAATTTTAAGTGTAATTACATTTAGTGTAGCCAGTGAATCATTATTAGATTCTGACTATTTTATATCAGATGGCGCAACATTAGAGTACGTAACTAATGCGCCGTGGATTGAAGGAATAGGATCAGTAGTGTTAGTTGACGGGCTAGCTGTTNATTACGAGCTATTTCAGACTACAGACGCATACGCATCATTAGATAAAGTTGGTATTAGATTTGCAGCAGCTCGACCTGTTAACGAATTAATCACTTATATGATAACTGCTGATGAAAATCAAACAGCATCTATTATTAAAATTGAAACACTGCCAACAGATGGTGTGCTAGACACCTTTACACTAGCAAATCCAATAGGCACTACCGAACCATATGCAAATAATGTTTTAGTAAGTGCTGGAAATTTTATATATAGAACAACTGTAAATGAATATTTTGTTTTAGAAAATAATACATTAGATTATACATTAGCTGCCTATAAGTCACCTCCTTATGTTCCAACACCTACAGATTTTGCAATCTTTGTAAACGGAGCCCAGTTAACATATGGATCTGGTTATGTAATTGATTACTCTGGAGTTACAATTAATCTAAGAGCAGAAGCATATGTAGAAGGAGCAACCTTAACTGTAGCTAAGTTAGCATATGAAAACTATACAATAAATGGTAATCAAATAAATTTTACAACTCCACCAACGGGCACTGTAGAAGTAATATCTTTTTACAATCATTCTGTTGAAGCTATTCAACGTGAAACAGAGTATACTAGTCTAAGCGGGTCATTAGTTAGCGGAACATACGATTATTTTAGAGCTAAACACTTAGTTGGCGGTAAATTTAAATTAAGTAGATCAGTTGTTACTGACGATTACGTTTGGGTTATTAAGAATGGTAAAATTTTAACACATAGCGTTGACTATTATTTAGATGCAGATCATGTTACAGTGAAATTAGCAGCTCCTATGGAAACTACAGATTATTTAGACATAGTTTGTTTTAGTGACCAACATATTAAATCTAGTTATGGTTACATGCAGTTTAAAGATATATTAAATCGCACACACTATAAGAGAATTTCTAAAGCTAAGTCTACACGATTAGCTAGAGATTTACTGCAGAAAGATGCAGAAATTCTACTAGTCGACGGATCAAAACTAAGCTCACCTAATCCTGTATTGAATTTGCCTGGCATTATTGAAATTAATGGCGAGCGTATTGAGTATTTTACGAAAGTAGGCAATACTTTAGGGCAATTACGCCGTGCTACATTAGGTACAGGAGCACCTACTGTACATTTAGAGCACACATTAGTGTTAGACATTGGACCAACAGAAACTATTCCGTATGCTGACACTCATGTTATTGAAACTTCTATAAGCAATGGTAGTACATCTAATGTAGCATTACGATATATACCAACTAGTGTAAATGAAATTGACGTATTTGTAGGCGGATATAAATTAAAGAAAGTAGACTATACGTTATTTGAAGAGTCAAACGGCTATCCTTACAGCCCGGAAGGCGACTCTAACTTTACTGCTGAGTTCTCAGTAAATGGAGTTGCCAGTGGTATTAGTTTAACAGATCAGGCAGCAGCAGACACACGAATTGTAGTGATTAAAAAGACAGGCACCCAGTGGGGCGAAACTGATCTACATAACTCTAACAGTGAGATTGCTAATTTTATTAAAAATTCAGAGGCAATATTTCCAGAATATTTGACAGATAAATATCAGTACACGCTGTCTAATAATCAAAATGACTAATATTTAAGTGGGTAGACGGTATAATCTACCCACTTATTAGTATTAGGTAAATATAAAAAAGAGATCATTTATGCAAGGTAAAGACTTATCAGGAATACACATTGAAGGGCATATTAAAATTCACAATCCAGAAACTGGTGAAGTGTTTATTAANAAGCGCAATGCTATCCACTACGAAAANATGAGNATCTCATTAGCAGAAAGTATTGCTAATGCAGGNCAGGGATTCATCTATGAGATGGCNTTTGGNAACGGAGGAACTACTATAGATCCTACGGGCATTATTACCTATCTTACACCTAATAGNACAGGAACTAGTGCAAGTTTATACAATGAAACTTATTCTAAAGTGGTAGATGACCGTGCTAGTGTAAACACTGATCCTATTCGCAATAAAATTGAAACTAGACACGTAACCGGNACAAATTATACNGATGTGTTTATCACTTGTTTATTGGACTACGGCGAGCCNAGCAGNCAAGAAGCATTTGANAATGCTACTAGTGCTGATGGTACATATGTATTTGATGAATTAGGATTAAAATCTTATGCTACAGATGGCACTGGCCGACTATTAACTCATGTNATCTTTCATCCAGTACAAAAGTCTCTAAATAGATTAATTCAAGTTGATTACACAGTGCGTATTCAGAGTTTAACTGGCCTTAGTGAGGTAGCATAATGCCATATCAAATTGACCATTTTGACCAACCTAACAACGGAAGTATTACAGTTAACGANTTAGACTTAAATCAAACAACTGATTTAAGTTTTGTAGGNAAGAATCTTCCAGGATATGCCCAAGCAATTGGAGAAAATTTNCTACATTTACTAGAAAATTTTGCTAGTTCTTTCATTGATCGTCCAACAAAACCNGTATTAGGACAACTATGGTATGACACTGGTACTACTTCGAGCCCACCTCAACCACAATTAAAAGTTTGGGATAGTACTAAATGGGTAGCTGCAGGCAATGTAACAAAAAGTATTGCCCGTCCCACAACAGCAGTCATTGGAGATCTATGGGTCGACACAAGTAATCAACAATTATACTTATGGTCAGGATCTAACTGGTTACTAGTCGGACCTCAATTTAGTGAAGGAACGCAGTCAGGACCTAAAGTAGAGTCAATTTATGATACAGCAAACTTACCACGCATTATATTAAACTTTATCATTGCTGGTGAAGTTGTTGCAATTATTAGTAAAGATACATTTACACCAAAAATAACAATTGATGGATTTTCAGTAATCAATCAAGGTGTTAACATGTCAACTAAAGACTTTGATCTTAATGGAATTGTACTTAACAAGTTTTGGGGAACAGCTGATCGTGCAACAAAACTTGTAGTATCAGGGTATGCTGATGGTCTTGATGCAAATAATTTCCTTAGAGGTGATGTTGCAAGTACTACTGACTACGGTCTTACTATTAAAAACAATGCCGGATTAATTGTAGGTGCCGATCTTAATACTACACTAACTAACACATTAAATGGTGCTACAGTTTTAACTAATAAAATTGAAGGTTCTAGTATATTCNTTAGAGTTAATCAAGCAGGAACTTCTAGTGATGTGTTGACAGTCACCGGAACAAGCGTAGGTATAAACAAAACAAATCCTGCAGAAGCATTAGATATTAATGGTAAACTACAAGTTAGTAATGATATAATTGTTACCAGCACAACAGATAGTACAACCTTAAGTAATGGCAGTATTAAAACTGCAGGTGGCGCAAGTATTGCAAAAACTCTGCGTGTAGGCACCGGNGCTCATATTACTGGCACACTAACTTCAAATTCTATCACTCCAGTAGCAAACAATGTACATAATATTGGTACTAATTTGTTACGTTACAACACAATTTATGCTAATAACATTGGCAATCCAGACCTTAGTACAATTTTTACTGGATCTTTTAACGGTGCATTTAATGGTTCAGTTACNGGAACAGCAACTCGACTAGTTAGCTCTACAGATTTTTCTTTAACTGGCGACGTTATTAGTACTAACACAATTAGTTTTGACGGTCAGCAAGTTGGCGGCACTGCAATTTTTACAACTGCATTAAGTTCAGACGTTATTGGTAATAAGATTGAATTGCTTGATTTTCTTTCTACAGATGAACTGCTAGTAAACAGACCATTAACTGGCCTAAGAAAAATAACAAAAACAACGTTCCTATCTACAGTAGCGACAGTGCCTATTGGATCTCTTGTGTCATTTGCAGGAACAACATTACCCAATGGTTACCTATTATGTGACGGTGCAGAGGTATCAATTAGTTCATACCCCGAACTGTTTGCAACCATAGGCACCAGTTATAATGGGTNAGTACCATTAGTAGGTATTGCAACATTTAGATTGCCTGATCTAAGAGGTAGGATGGCCATTGGTGCTGATAATATGAATAATGGTATATCAGTTCCTTTATTACCATCTGGCGCAACATCAGGAACAACTACGTTAGATAAAGACGGAATCCCTGGACCAGTAGCTAACAGAGTTACTGCAGTATCAGCGGATACTGTAGGGTTATCAAACGGTAATGAAGAACAATCAATTAATATTACAAACCTTCCTGATCACGTTCACNACTTTACCGGAGATACCGGCACCCAGTTTTACTCAGTCACTGATTCAACAGATCCTGGATCNATTGCAGACTCTGAAGCGGTTGGCCGTTCAGTACAATTACAAACTGGGTACAGTAAGTTTATGGTAAACAGCGGCAGCGTAGATTCAACAACTACTGATCTACCTTTGAATATTATGAATCCTTACTTAACAATAAACTACATAATTTATACTGGTAGGATTGTATAATGACTTATAAAATTAATAAAACAGATGGAACCTTGCTAACAGAAATTGTTGACAGTACTGTTGACCAAACAGCCACAGACCTNACACTTATTGGTAAGAACGTTGCCGGTTACGGTGAATTTTTTAATGAAAATTTAATAAAACTATTAGAAAACTTTGCAAATACTTCAGCTCCTAATAATCCAGTAACTGGTCAGATTTGGTATGACACTGCAACCAGCAGATTAAAAGTATATGACGGCAACGGGTTTAGAATAGGAAGCGGTCCTATCGTGCAACCTACTGCTCCTAGTATTGTAGCACAAGGTGATCTGTGGATTGACAGTACAGAAAAGCGTTTGTATTTTTATTCATCTGCAAACAACAGATATGAAGCAAGTAAAATATGGGGCGACAGTCAACAAAAGTCTGGATTTGAAGTTGTATCATTATATGATACAAACAATGCACTACGAGTAATTGTTGAATTATGGGCGCAAGGTCAACTGTTAGGAATTTTTAGTAGTAGTACAATAGAATTTACACCAAAGACTGCTATAACTAATTTTACAGGCACAATTAAGCCAGGATTTAATGCTAGTACACTTTCTGGAATGAAGTTTAATGTTACTGCTAGTAAAGCAGACACAATAACAGGACTTAGTGGAGCGACTCTAGACTATACTGATTTTATGAGTACTGGTGGTGATACTAGCACATCCGGCACAGTAGCAATTGCAAACAATCTACCGTTATTGTTGGGACCAAATCAGAATTTTGAAATAGCAACAAATGTAAGCACATTGGCAATTACTAGTAATTTTGGAAATGCTAAAGTAGGAATATTAACTAATACGCCGGAATATACATTAGATGTTGCAGGAGGAGTTAGGGCCACGACTCAACTCCAGCTGCCAAAATACACAACAAGTGCCCGTGATCTTAGAGTAATGACTAGTGCAAATAACGGCGAGCTAATTTATAATACAACAACTGATAAAATCCAGGCTTATGCAGCAGGAGCATGGGTTGATTTAAATTGATTTTGAAACTAAATACATAAAGTTAAGGGGTAGAACTAAATGCCATATAGTATTGATAGATATAGTGGTACAACACCAGTAGTAGTAGAAGATGGTACAATTAATAGTACATTTGATATTAAGCTAATCGGCAAAAATTACGCTGGTTACGGTGAAGTACAAAACGAGAATTTCCTACATTTGTTGGAAAGCTTCTCTGGCGGAAGTCAACCCCCTCGTCCAATTAGCGGCCAAATTTGGTTTGATTCGACTCAGAGTAAACTAAAATTCTATGACGGTAGTAGATTTCGATCTACAGGCGGCGCAGAAATTGGTGGCGATGAACCTGTAGGATTAACAACAGGTGACTTTTGGTTTGATACTGATAATAATCAACTTTATGTTAAAAAACCGTCAACCGGATATGTATTAATCGGCCCGCAAACTGC
>JGI25911J50253_10000864_pt1 | contig 10521 bp, 9 predicted proteins | sample LauGreSBDMM110SD_3_FD_50253 | JGI IMG/M metagenome (IMG submission 50253) | reverse complement strand
CGGTAGTACGTCCCAAGGGTTGGGCTGTTCGCCCATGAAAGCGGTACGTGAGCTGGGTTCAGAACGTCGTGAGACAGTTCGGTCCATATCCGGTGTAGGCGTTAGAGCATTGAGGGGAGTCTTCCCTAGTACGAGAGGACCGGGAAGGACGTACCGAGGGTCTGCCAGTTCTCGTTCCAACGGGAAACGCTGGGTAGCCATGTACGGAGCGGATAACTGCTGAAAGCATCTAAGTAGGAAGCCCACCCCAAGATGAGTGCTCTCCATCAGATCACGGCCAGACAAGCCGTTTGATAGGTGGCCGGTGTAGATCGCGTAAGCGAAGAGCCTAGCCATTCTAATAGATCGATTGAATTTGACCTAAAAACAACCGAGGAGGCCTCTTTTCTCTTCCTTTTCCAAAAGAAAAGGGAAAGAGAGGAAGCACCCTCGCATTGCTCCTGGTGCCCTTGCCTAGCTGGCCCCACCCCGATCCATCCCGAACTCGAGGGTGAAACGACTAGGAGGCAAGAATACTTGAGGGGGGACCCTCTGGAAAGGTAGCCCGGTGCCAGGGCAACAAAAAGAATACATACTTCTTCTACCTGCATACTCCAAACGAAAGTTTGGAACGCGTACTTCTTAACTTTTTCTTTTTCTAAAGAAAAAGAGTAAGAAGAAACAGAAGAAGTCGGCGGATGTAGCTCAGTGGTAGAGCACAACCTTGCCAAGGTTGGGGTCGCGCGTTCGATCCGCGTCATCCGCTTCGAAGGCGTTCCAAACGTTGGTTTGGACAGGTGGCTTCCGTACGGAAAGAACCGCTTCGAAGGCCTCAAATCTTCCTATCTTCATCAAGAGGTAATAAAAAGAGACCTCGTAAGCTTTTCTGGTGGAACTGGTAGACACTCTAGTCTTAGGAACTAGCGCCTCACGGCATGGGGGTTCGAGTCCCCCGGAAAGCAAAGGGTTCTTAAAAAGTAGATTCTGCCTCTGTAGCTCAGTTGGTAGAGCACAGCATTCGTAATGCTGGGGTCGCCGGTTCAAATCCGGTTGGGGGCTTCGAAGGCCAGCCCCGGCCGTCGAGGGGCTTCAAAGGCCTTCCAAACCTTCGTTTGGAAACCAAAATGTTATTCTTTCCCTTACGTAAAGAAAGAGAAAAAACAAAGGAAAGATTTTATTCTTAATACTTTTCGATAAAATTCTATTTTAAGATACTCCCGAGGTAGGACTTGAACCTACGACCCGCCGGTTAACAGCCGGCTGCTCTACCGCTGAGCTACTCGGGATGATGAAAAACTCTTCCTCGCTATTCTAGCGGTCCTTGGTCTCTATGCTTTCTTTTCTTCTTTTTTTAAAGTAAAGAAGGCCCTTTCGTTGGCCATCAAGCCCCTTCGAAGCCCCTTTTCCTCTTTTACTTTCGTAAAAAAGAAAAAGGAATGGAAACCTTACCTTTTCGCTGGCTTTCGAACCCAGTTTGGAATTCTAAGCTTCCTACTTTAAACGCATCCCTAAAAAGAGCAAACAAGCCTCCCCTTTTCACAAATTGCAACGGAAGCCTTGCGGTCTGCCTGACGCTATTTTGCTTTGTTTGAAAAGACAAAAGGGTCGATTTTCCGCGAGAAGAATGATACCTTAGCGTCCTAACTTCTGCACCCAAAATCAAGAAAGCCCTAAGAGAACCATCCCACCATCCCGCCGAGCGTGGCCAATCCAAAAAAGTTCCCCTAAGACTTCCTCCCAACAGACCAAACAACAAAGAACCTGCAGCACGAGCAAAAAAAGTAAAAAAACTTTTACTACGCCTACTCAAGCTTTTTTGCGTTTTTTGCAAAGCACGAAACAACCGTGGTGGTTGAAAGCTCATTCTTTCTTAGTATGCTAGACCCATGCTACGCGTGGTTTCTGCACCCAAGTATACACGTACACTTAGGAAGTCCGTAGGACATGCAGATTCACAACGTTTGCAACCAACACAATCTTCCGTACGTGGCGCAGAAGCAATTTGATTTGCTTTACAACCATCCCAAGGCACCCTTTCCAGAACGTCCGTAGGGCATGCACGAACACATTGAGTACAGCCGATACAAGTATCGTAGATTTTAACGGTATGAGACATAAAAAAAGAAAAAGCTTAAGTCGCATGTAATCAGAAACTTTCTTAAAAAGAATAGTCTTTGATATTGTACTCCCTGAACGAAACCTGTGCAAGAAGAAGACATAAAAACACACTTTCTCCTTTTTCTTAATCAAAATAGCTTCTCTTGCTTGTGAAAATAAAGGTTTTTCCCTAAAATAATTAGGTATACAATAAAAAAGATGATGTCTCTTTCCTTTACTTCAGTAAAAGAAAGAACAAAAAAACCTTGTGTTCATCACGGGTCACGAGGGACTTGAACCCCCGACCTTGTCGTCCGTAGCGACATGCGCTATCCACTGTGCCAGTAACCCTTGATGAGATTTTAGTACTGCTTTGTTTTAGAAACAAGCATTTAGTTTTAACTTACCCAACCATAACTGTGCAACCCTTTGCCAAGCAAATTCACACCCAAATAACAAATCCAAACCCTAAGAAAACCGGCCGAAGCAACTTGCGCCGGCAAAACACCCGTTTTCTCCCGCACCAAACGCGTATGCAGATAAACCGCAAAAACAAGCCAGGTAATCAAAGCCCACGTTTCTTTTGGATCCCAGCTCCAATAGGAACCCCACGTTTCATTGGCCCAAACCGCACCCGAAAGAATTCCAAGCGTCAAAAAAGGGAAACCAAAACTAATCAAACGATAAGCAACCTGATCTAGACGATTCAAAACCGGCGAATCCAAACCTTCTCGAAGACTTCCCGTTTGCCTTGCACCTTGTGGAAACAACGTGACTGCTCCAAGAAACAAAACGCCCAAAAGCGAGCCCAACAAGAGTCCGGCATAAGCAAGAATCCTAACGGTGACATGCCTCAAAAGCCAATTGGACTTCAAGGCCGGAACCAAAGGGCCTGCTTGTTGAAGTTCTGGTGGCAAACAAAAAGACGCAAACCCAAGAATAAGAAGTGGGCAAAGACTCGCCAGGGCAAAAGTTGGTTCTGGAGCCCCGACTTTTTTCAAGGAAAGAAGACCCACACACAACAGAAAGGCCAAGAAAAGAAGGGATTCATACAAATTACTAATGGGTACATGATGAGAAGTTACCCAGCGTTCCAAAAGCGCCACCCTCAAAAAAAAGGTCGAAACCCTTCCCAACCAATCTCCCCCTTCAAACCTTTGTTTCGAAGATCCTCGAAGCCTAACCGTTGGTTCATTTCCATTCGAGGAAGCAAGAATCGTTGGTTCTGCCCATCGAAAAACAGCTTGTAGCAAAAGAAACAAAAAAGCACCATTGACCAAAGTGGCTTCATTGGTAAGAAAAAGTAGATTCATCATTTTTAAAATCTATTTTATCATATCTTTTGGTTCCAAACTTTGGTATCTTTCTCTCCTTTTTTCCCTTTTTAAATAATAAGAATAAAATCGGTTTTTTCTTGTTTCATTCCCTTTCGTCTAAGCTTTTAAAAAGTGTTTTTTTCGTTTTTTAACCCTATGAAACTGGCCATTTATGGAAAAGGAGGAATTGGCAAATCGACCGTTAGTTGTCACCTTGCTCTTGCTTTTGCTCGACGAGGCGCACGTGTACTACAGATTGGTTGTGATCCCAAACACGATAGTACTTTTACGCTCACGGGATTTCTTATTCCCACCATTATTGATACTTTGCAAGAAAAAGACTATCACTATGAAGAAGTTTGGCCGGAAGATGTCATTTATGAAGGTTATGGTGGAATTTCTTGTGTTGAAGCTGGCGGCCCTCCCGCGGGTGCTGGTTGTGGAGGTTATGTTGTCGGTGAAACCGTGAAATTGTTGAAAGAATTGAATGCGTTCTTTGAATATGAAAGGATTCTTTTCGATGTTCTTGGAGATGTCGTTTGTGGTGGTTTTGCGGCCCCTCTAAACTATTCGGATTATTGTTTGATTGTTGCAGAAAATGGTTTGGATGCCCTTTTTGCTGCGAATCGGATCGTAGCTTCGGTTCGAGAAAAAGCTCGCACCCATCCTTTGCGTTTGGCCGGTTTGATTGCCAATCGAAGTGAAAATCGAGAACTTCTGGAAACCTATGTTCAACATTGTCCAAGGCCTATTCTTGAACTTTTTCCTAGGAGGGAATGTTTCCGCTTGGCTCGTGTTCAAGGACAAACGCTGTTTGAAAGGAAAGAGAGGGAAACCTCGAAGGAAAGGGAAGAAGCTTGTTCTACTTTTCTTAACTTGGCGGATCATCTAAGGACCGAACCCGAAGGAGTTCTTCCAAAAGAATTGCCGGATCGTAATCTTTTTTCGCTTCTTTCTTCTTCGTATTTGGGTACTTCTCAAGCGACTAATTTGAAAGAACTTCCTTTCGTTTTCTTATCTTTTTATGACAAGTTTTTCTCCTCCTTCGTTGGCCGTCCATCCGGACGGAGCTGGAACCTCCCTCGCCGGGGGTGGTGTTGGAACCCCTTCGAAGACCAGGGGTGGCCAACGAACCCCTTCGAATTTGATTTTGGATTGTGAAACCGGAAATTATCATACTTTTTGTCCGATTAGTTGTGTATCTTGGTTGTATCAAAAAAGGGAAGATAGTTTTTTTCTTGTTATTGGAACCAAAACCTGTGGTTACTTCCTTCAAAATTCGAGGGGAGTAAGGATTTTTGCGGAACCTCGTTATGCCAGGGCAGAACTAGAGGAAGCGGATATTTCGGCTCAACTAACCGATTATGATGAACTACGAACCTTGTGTCTCCAAATTCAACAAGATCGAAATCCCAAAATTTTGGTTTGGATTGGGACTTGTACCACAGAAATTAGGAAAAGGGATTTGGAAGGTAGGGCCCCAAAACTTGAAGCTGAGTTGGGGTTGCCTATTGTTGTTGCCCGTGCCAATGGTCTCGACTATGCTTTTACGCAAGGAGAAGATACGGTTTTGGCCGCTAGGGTTCCACGGTGTCCAATCGAAACGTTTTCGCCCGTAGCTTTGGTGGAAAAAGAAGGAACTTCTCTTCCTCCAGCTTTGGTAGACAAAGAAATTTTGGCACCCATTCCTTCGTTGGTTTTGTTTGGCTCTCTTCCAACCAGTGTTGCGAATCAATTGACGTTGGAATTGAAAAGGCAAGGAATTGAAGTGGCCGGTTGGTTGCCACCCTCGAAAGTTTCGGCCCTCCCGACTTTGGGTGAAAATACCTTTGTTTGTGGAGTCAATCCTTTTCTAAGTCGTACCGCTACCAGTCTAAGGCGACGAGCACGTTGTCGTTTGATTACTGCCCCTTTTCCAATTGGACCCGATGGTACTCGGGCTTGGGTAGAAGCGATTTGTTTGGCTTTTCAAAAAGAACCCCAAGGTTTGAAAGAGCGCGAAGAGAAAGTTTGGTTGACTCTTGAAAAAGATGTTTCTTTTCTTAAAGGAAAAAGTGTATTTTTTAGGGGAGATAACCTTTTGGAATTGTCTCTCGCTCGCTTTTTGATTCGTTGTGGTATGACCGTGTATGAAATTGGAATTCCTTATTTGGATCGACGATTTCAAGCAGCCGAACTTCAATTGTTGGAAAAAACGTGCTTGGAAAGGCAGAGTCCTTTGCCACGTATTGTGGAAAAACCGGATAACTATAATCAAAGGCAACGCATTCGCGCTCTTCAACCGGATTTGGTTATTACGGGAAGGGCACATGCGAATCCATTGGAATGGCGAGGAACGACGACCAAATGGTCGGTAGAATTGACTTTTGCGCAAATTCATGGTTTTACAAATGCCCACGATCTTTTGGAAATTAGGACCCGTCCTTTGCGTCGAAACGACTCGTTGCAGGCTCTTCATTCTGGCTTATTTTTTTTCCCACTTTCTTTTGAAATAAAATTCAAAAGAAAGTTATTCTTAGTTATAGTATATTTAAAGGAGAGATCCCTCCTTTCTTGTAAAAGAAAGGAGTGAAAAAAGTTAGAAGAATTAACGAACCAGAAACCGCAGTTTCCCTTGGTGCACCTGGTCGATAATAATTTGCTGGAAGAAGTTGATTGCGATCGGTACCCAACCAAACCAAACCACCGCGATTCGAAGGTTGAATTTCTCCAGGAGAATAAACACCCCTACGAGCACTTCGTTCAAAAGCAAGTGGGAAAGCCTGTGCAGAACGCGTTGGCGTCAAATCCAATGGATTACGCCTCGAATCACTGCGTGGATTGAGCCAGAAAGCAAATTGAGAAACAGAAGGAGATCCCGCTGCTCCTTGTGCCCATCGTGCACGATCTCGTGCCAAAAGAGCAACTTCGCAAGCAGGCCTACGACGCGACAAGAAGGCGCGAGACGTATAACGAGTATTTACAGTTCGCCTACGACGCGTACGACCATTCCTAGGCCAAACAGCAAAACGAGCACGACGGGTTTCTCCTGCACGAAGAGAAGCCGTACTGTTTTGATCCGCCAAACTACGCGCCGCTGGGGTACTGAAAATATCCGTAGACGAAGGAGCTCGTTGGCCGCTCCTGGCCAACGAAGGAGCAAGAATTCCATTACGAACCGCTTGTTCCGCTGGAAGATAACGATTACAAAGAACCAAGGAACGTCGTTCGTTATCCCATCCTGCATACAAAGGTTGTGGATGAATTGCGCGATCTGGACGCGAAACACCACCAGGAAGCAAAACCCATTGCCCCGACCTATCTTCATTTGCCCTTTTGCTACGAGTACTCGGATCGACGGACGCGAGCAAACGGTTGCTACCATTTCGAACACGAAGTTCTTGAACACGACCAAGTTCCTCATGCTCAAAAAGAGCCTTCGAACGTTGAAGCGTTAGTTGATCCAACGCCAGTTTTCGACGAACCGTTTTAGGCAAATTCGTATTTGGAGAACTACTACGAGTCCTACGGTTTTCACGACGATCCCAAGAAATCGAAAAAAGACGACGAGCCAAGTGTAGATTTCCCGTATATTGTTGACTATAAACGGTACTCGCACGACTTCGAACACCGCCGCTAGAACGATTCCTCAACTCACGTTGCCAAACACCACGAGTCGAAATACGACGATTGACTTCCCAACCACGTGGACCGCGTTCTGCTTCTGCATAACGACGACAAGCGGAAAGGTAATCTCCCAAGGCCAAACGAGCACGATACAGCGACTGTTGTTGCAAAGAACTTGTCCTTCCTTCTCGTGGTTGACGAGACCTAAGCCAGTCCCTATAAGCATGAACGGGAGCACGGTGGAGCGGCGAACGACGAGCGTTGCGCTTCCTCGACAATTCATTCGGAGAATCATAACGAATAGCACGGAAAGGTTCCACAAGACCGCCACCTGCCAAATAACGAGGAGCTTCCAATCCCGTGTGATAAAGAGCTGTCAACCCTTCTGGATGTCCTTGAGAACGTTCCAGAGGAAGATTCACCGCGTAACTATCCGCACGACGACCACGTGCGGCACGATACCAACGTTCCAAACGACCGGCTAGTCGATCCGCGTCTCCGACGCTTACGGCCGCAGGAGAAACCTCACGGCCCAAACCCAAACGAACTGGTTCCGCAATCGGAATGGTATCTCGATTCGAAGCCCTTGGACTTGCCGAACGACGATTCAACCAATCAAAAACCGCTCGTTCCAACGAGCCCAAATAAACCGCATCTACACGTTGGTTACTGGTTCGCGTCGTATAGGTTTCATCAATACCATCACGAACCGATTCCACCGCGAGTTGTGCCCTATGCCATGGGTCACGAACGACATCTGGGGCCGTTCGACCAAAAGAATCCGTCGTCAAAACATTTCGACCTTCAAATTGAATCGAAACCGGTTCATTCGGTCGAGGAAGAGGTACACTAAAAGCCCTACGACTCAAGGCACGACTTAGATCGGTATCTCGTCCATTAAAACCAAGAGGTCCCAAGAACAAATAATCCGCCGTGTAAAAAGGAAGGGTAGCCCTAGCCAGGGCAACCACCCTCCGGGTACTCCATTGATCCACGGTTCGGCGCCAAGCTTCGGGAGGACAACGGAACCAGAAGAGCCTGCGCTCGACCAAGGCCAACCCGCCGGCCAACAAGAAAGCATCCCTCCTCAAACCTCCACAAAGCAAACCAAGACCATACCTACTATGTGCCCTCCAAGAACCAGGGCCAACATACAGACGAGTCGCTTGAGAAGCTGCTTCCAGCGTTTGACCGCCAAGACTTCCCAAAAGAATGCCTTGTTCCGTCCTACCATACCTGGCATGCAATCCACCAATCCTCCAAAGAGTTTTTGGTTGATTCCTAGCCGCCCTACGATTACGCGTGGCATCCCAGACCACCCTGGCGGTCAAACCTAGACCTACCAACAAAGGAAGGGGTTCCAGCGTTTGCCATCCCCACCAAAGAAGTCCTCCACTGGAAAGAAGTTGAATTCCAACAACTTCTCCCAGGCGATAACCAACGGTTGCCGTCCAGCCCGAAGGCCTTCCTTGCAACGCATAACGACGAAATGCAAGAAGATGAGAAAGGGTAATGGGTAGGCCAAGAAAAAGAGCATTTTTCCTGCCAGCTTCAAACGCCCCTCCCGTTGGATTGGTCCATTGATCCAACCTCCTTTCAATGGCTCCCCCAGGTTGCCATCCCCAAGTTCGTGCATGAGTAAGTTCTGGAGCAAGAACTGGAAGTTGTGTCCATTGACGTGCCCAACCTAGACCAAAAATGTATTGAAGCCTCGATTGAAACGAAAGTTCCAAATACATTCCCCCAGTTCCCCTGAACGGAAGCCAATCCCCTGGTTTCTGGCTTACCTGAGCGCCTAGCGCTTCCAAAGTATCCCGAACCACGATGGTCAGTGTCATAGAGGTAAAAGATGAAAAAAAAGACTTCTTCCCGTAAACCTTCGTTCTTCTCTTCTTTTTTTACTTTCGTAAAAAAGGAAAAGGAAGAACGACCTATTTGTGAAGAAGAGAAGGAGAAAGAAGAGAAAGAACTCTTCGTTTTCCTGTGGAAGTGGCCAAAGTATTAATCCTTACCAACCTCACCAAGGACAACAGGAGCCTAATGGCACCAATCAAGCTTGCTCCTTGGGTGTCATATTGTTCCAGAGATTGAAACACAAGAACCGGCGCAACCAAATCACGAAGTGGAAGATTCGAAGAAACCCTAATCACCGAACCGAATTCTCCGACGGCGCGAGCAAACCCCAAAGAACCCCCGGTGACCAAAGCCGGACGAATGGTTGGCCAAACGACAAAACGAAAAACTTCCCAGGGACGTGCCCCAAGACTCAAAGCAGCTTCTTCCAATTCTGGTTCAATTTCTTGAAGCACAGGTTGAACACTTCGTACCGTGAAAGGAAACGAGACAAAAGCCCTAGCCAAGGCGACGGCAAGAGGTCCAAAAATGACTTGAATCCCCCTCGTTTGTAGCCAAAGCCCCAACGGCCCATCTTCTCGATAGACCGACAAGAGTGTCAACCCTGCTACCGAAGTTGGCAACGAAAATGGCAAATCGATCGACGCATCAACCCATTTTTTCCCTGGAAAATCATATCGTACTAGAGCCCAGGCGAGTAGACCTCCAAAAAACACATTCCTAATTGCAACCCTAGCAGCAGTTCCAAAAGTTACTTGATACGCGGAGAGAGCCACGGGCCCCAACGCTGTGCTCAAGGCGGCTGGGGATTTCCTTGCACCCCAAGCATTTTGAAACAAGGCCCATAGAGGCAACCTTACCAAAATCCTCGGATACAAGAAAATCGAAAGCCTTTTCCTTCGACTCCAAAAGAAGATGTCTTGGAACCTCCCTTTGGGCTCCTTCTTCTTCAATGGTGTTACCATGATAAATTGTAAAAAAGTTCTAAAGACATCCTACTGCAATTTTTCCCTCCAAGCTAGTCTTTCTCTTTCCTTTCTTTATGTATGTAAAGAGAAAAAAGGAGTTTCTACCCAAGAAAATGTTCTTTTAAGTTCTAGTTGCTGTACCTTTTTTCACGAAAAGTTCTCTTCGCGAAGATCATCTTCAAAGTATAGTAAAAAAAGAGTTTCCTTTAGAAAAGTTTAACTTTTCTAAAGGAAAGCAATTGGTTGTTTCTTTTTCTTAAGAAGTTTCTCCCTTCGAGAGAGAGGCTTCTTCTTGTGCTTTACGATGTAGTGCAATATGAGAGAGCGAAAGAGATTTTTCGGCCGCTTTGATTGCTACCAAACGCCACTGGTATCGACGTTTTGCTTTTTTCGTACGACTCCTTTTCTTCTTAGGTACTGGCATAAATTTTTTTAGCTAAGGATTCAATAAGTCTAGAATAGTTCGTTTTCGTTTTTTTTGCAATTTTTTTTCGGAAAAAGAGGGATTCGAACCCTCGTGGGCACAGAATGCCCAACCGGTTTTCGAAACCGGCGCTTTCGTCCACTCAGCCATCTTTCCCAGTGGATGAAAAGGATTATAGTCATAGCGTCAGGCAGACCGCAAGGCTTCCGTTGCAATTTGTGAAAAGGGGAGGCTTGTTTGCTCTTTTTAGGGATGCGNTTAAAGTAGGAAGCTTAGA
>JGI25911J50253_10000863_pt1 | contig 10527 bp, 11 predicted proteins | sample LauGreSBDMM110SD_3_FD_50253 | JGI IMG/M metagenome (IMG submission 50253) | reverse complement strand
AGACCGCCGCCGGCGTAATAAATACCGAGAAGCAAACCTGAGCGATTTGGATGCTGCGCCGCTAATTGCGCGATCAACACGGTGCCGCCCGCGAACACCGAGGCACTGGTAAAGCCGGACAAAAAACGCAGCAAACCTATCAGCGAAGCATCAGTGACCAGGGCGCACAAGCCCAGAAACACGCTGGAGAGAATGCCGCCTGCAATAAATGAGCCCCAGGAGGAAAAACGCCTTATCACCATAGACAAACTAAGTGCGCCAAGCAAATAACCGACGGCGTGAGCAGTATTCATGGCCCCCAGCAAAAGATAAGACCAGCCCAGATCGGCGCGCATGGCAGGCACAAACAAAGCGTAGGAAAACCGAACCAGACTGGTGCCGATGATGCTGCCCAAAGACAAGCCCATGGCCAGCAGCACCGGCCTGGCCGACAGCCAGCGCTGCGCCCTGGTTTGCAAATCAGCAGCCGGCATCAACACATACTTACGCGTTCAACATGCCGCTGAGACGTTGGCGGATGATGCCTTCGGCCTCGGCCATGATGCGGTCTATCAATTCCTTGACAGTCGGTATATCGTGGATCAAACCGGCGACCATGCCGCAAGACCAGGCGCCTGAGTCCATGTCGCCATCCACCATGACGCGCGGATACACACCGGCGACTTCATCCATGATGTCTTCAAACTTGATGCTGCTGCCTAAAGCACGCTCTTTTTCAAGCAAACGGTCTACCGCCGGGTTGCGCAGCACGCGCTCGGTGTTGCGCAGCGGGCGCATGACCAGACGCGTATCGAGCTCGGTAGCGCCCAGGATGGCTTGTTTGACTTTTTCGTGAACCGGGGCTTCAACGGTGGCGATAAAACGTGTGCCCATGTTCATGCCTTGCGCGCCCAAAGCGAGCGCCGCCACGAGTGAGCGGCCATCGGCCATGCCGCCGGATGCGACAAACGGGATTGTCAATTCGTCGGCGGCGCGCGGCAACAAAATGAAATTCGGAATATCGTCTTCACCCGGGTGACCGCCGCACTCGAAACCGTCAATGCTGAGCGCGTCGCAGCCTATGGTTTGCGCTTTGAGGGCGTGGCGCACCGAGGTGCATTTGTGAATCACTTTGACACCGGCGGCTTGCAACGCAGGTAAATATTTTTGCGGGTTGTTGCCTGCGGTCTCGACCGCTTTGACGCCGCCATCAATGATGGCTTGTATGTAGCCGGGGTAGTCGGGTTCCTTGAGCGCCGGCAAAAAAGTGAGATTCACACCAAAGGGCTTGTCGGTCATGTCGCGGCAGCGACGGATTTCATTGGCCAGGTCTTGCGGCGTGCGCTGTGTCAGCCCGGTGATGATGCCTAGGCCGCCCGCGTTAGACACAGCAGCAGCCAGTTCGGCAAAGCCTACATAGTGCATGCCGCCCTGGATAATGGGGTGGCGGATACCGAACATGTCTGTGATGAGAGTTTTCATTGGGAAAAGTGAAGTTGGATGGGTGAAAAAAAATCAGTGTTTGAGCGCGGACTTGACCTGCTCTATGCGGTCCTGGCCCCAGTACATGTCTTCGCCGACAAAAAACGTCGGGGCACCGAAGACGCCGCGCTCCACCGCACGCATGGTAACGGCTTTGAGCTGGTCCTTGGTGGCCTGCTCATTGGCCATCGCCAGCATCTCGGCGGCAGCAAAACCTGCACCGGTCAAGACCTCGGCGACCACCGCCGGGTCGTTCATGTTCATACCGTCGACCCAGATGGCGGCGTACACCGTATCCATGAAATGCTGCAATTGCGGGTCGGAGCGCATTTGTAAACCGGTGACCATGCGCATCAAAGTGGTGGTGATGATGGGGAAAAACGGATTGAAATTCAAAGGCACGCCGTAACTTTTGGCATAACGCTGCATATCGGTGATGAGGTACTTGCCCTTGGCCGGCACCGTCATGGGCGCTGCATTACCGGTGGCCTGAAACACGCCGCCCAACAGCATGGGCAGCATTTGCACCCTCGCGCCGGTGTCAGCGCAAATATGCGGCAACTGCGTATGCGCCAGATAGGCGGCCAGGCTGCCGAAGTCGAAATAAAAATCGAAGGTTTTTTGCATGCGTGTCTTTCTTTGCAAAGTGGCTATTTGTTGTAGATGCTGGAGGCGTGGTTCCACCAGGGCAGATCGGAATAAGCGCGCAAATCGAGTTCATGCGTCCAGGCCGATCGGTGTTGCTGCGCCAGATGGAAATACGTGTCCGCGACTTGGGCCGGCAGTATCAAGCCGTCGTTTTCAAGGCCTTTGTCCTGGCGCAATTGCTGGAATTTTTCCGGACCCAGCATTTTGCCCAAGGTGTCCGGTGCATCCACAGCACCATCAATCAAAATATGCGCGACATGAATGCCCTTGATGGAGAACTGCGCATTCAATGACTGACACAGCATGCGCCTGCCCGCCATGGCCGAAGCGTGTGAATGCTGACCGGCGTTGCCGCGTACCGCTGCGGTGGCACCGGTGACCAGCAAATTGCCCTTGCCGCGGTCTTCCATGTAAGGAAACAGCACCGACGCCAGCCGGAACAAGCCGAAGGTAGCCAAGCGCCAGCCCATCTCGAAGGCCTTGAGCGAGGTGTTGCCAAGAGACCGGTCGCCGATTTGCGCGCCTATGTTGAATACCGCCACTTCTATGGGGCCTATGTTTTCTTCGATGTGACTGACCAGGGTTTCTATGCTGCCCTCTTCAGCCACGTTGATCAAACTGCCGTCGGCTGAACCGCCGCTGGCTTGGATGTCGGCAATCAACCGCTCCAGCCCTTGTTGGTCGGTACGGCGGGCCAAATAAGCGTGGTAGCCCTCAGCGGCAAAGCGCATGGCCACATGGCCGCCTATGCCGGCACCGGCACCCAGAATCAAACAAACAGGTTTTTTCATTATGGTTCGAGCAGTCCAGAAAAAAGAGCTTAGCTTAGCAAATGGAATGCTTCATATATTGTCAGTCCAATCCATGCCGTGCCGGCGTTTGCTATCCCTTTGTTCAGGCGAGGCCAGAAATTCCATGAAACTGCCCGCTGCCTGAGATCTTGTCTCGTCCTGCGCAGCAGCTGCGCCTATGGCTGCACTGAACCTGGTGATGCAGGCCACTTCCGGCGGCAAGTCGCCTACCAAGATGATGTCAGCTTGATTCATAAGTTCGCTGCGCTGCTGAAAACCAAGGGCAGCCTTGCCTTGGGCCAGCAGCAAGCCGACCGGCGTACCGGGCGGCGGCACCACGATGCGGGGCTTTAATTCATCCATCACGCCCCAGCGCGTAAAGAGTTGTTCGAGGTAGGTGCCGCTGGGTCCGGTGGAATAACTCAAGGAAGGCGCGGCCAGCACCGCTGCGCGCAACTGCGCTTCAGAAGATATGTCAGGCGGCGTGACATGGGAAGAAACCGCCACCGCCACCGGTGAATCCACCCAGTCGCAACGGCTACCCGGCAGCAAATGCCCGGCGTCCAGCAAGCGCTGAATTGCGTCTGCGGCCAGCAAGACCAGGTCGAAAGCCTCACCGGCCTGCACGCGTTTGGCTGCGTCAACGCCGCCGACAGACTCTATAAGCACCTGCAAACCGGTTTTATCCAAGTACTGAGCGCACAAATCGGTCAGCAAGGCTTTGGTCGCCATGGATGAAATGCCGCGCAAACCGGCAGAAACAGTGTGAGTCATGACGGCTATTGTAGAAATCTGCCGGTAGCACGCAACAGTACGGCGTTTTTGCAAGCTTCACCCTTTCTCAGGACTGAAAGCCGTGAAATTATTCAAAAGTGATGATTGGCCATCTTCAATGACCTGGTTTGTCAAATTCAATAAAAATTGAATGTCAAGAGATTGACCAATCGAAAAACTATTAGCATAAAGAGTGCCAAATTTTTTAGGCAGCCTCAAATCCTTCCGTCTTATTGAGGTATTCTGAGGGCATAACTTGGACTCAAGTCCTGTTCATACACCAAGGAATTGTCATGGCGTCTGTATTTACTCCTGCTCAGCAAGCTGCCTTCGAGGCGGATGGTTATGTCATCATCCGCGGTTTGTTCGATCAGCAAGAGGTTGCGCTGATGCGCGGCTCGATAGAACAAGACCCGGATCTGCAAAACAGCTTGTACAACCGCAAGGACGCGCAGGGTAAAGCCACCATGATGGCCACCTGGAACCACCCCGGCGACAGCGCATACGGGCTGGCCGCCAGGTCGCACCGCGTGGTCGACACCATGGAGCAAATGCTAGGCGGAGAGGTGTACCACTACCACTCCAAACTCACGGCCAAAGAGCCGCTGGACGGCGGCGCCTGGGAATGGCACCAGGATTACGGTTACTGGTACCACAACGGCTGTTTGCTGCCGCACATGGCCAGTGTCATGGTGGCGCTTGACAGGGCCAACAAAGAAAACGGTTGTTTGCAGGTCTTGCGCGGTTCGCACTTGGCCGGGCGCGTGGAGCACGGCATCATCCCCGGCGAGCAAGTCGGTGCCGACCCTAAACGGGTTGAAGAGATGATGCGCAGCATGCCGCTGGAGTACGTGGAAATGGAACCCGGCGACGGCTTGTTTTTTCATGCGAATGTGATGCACCGCTCGGACCAGAACCGCTCACCGAACCGGCGCTGGACGGTGCTGTTTTGCTATAACGCGGCGCGCAACAACCCGTTCATCGCGCACCACCATCCGTTTTACACGCCGCTGGACAAGGTCAGCGATGAAGCCATCAAACAAGCGGGTTTGAAATTCTCCGGTTCCGGCCAAGATGCCTTCATGAAGACGTTTTCCAATCCGCCCGGTTTGAAACAACGCCTTGGCACCGGCGCCTGATAAGCGTATTGACTGAAGAATCGAGCCAACTGTTGAGACCTGTAAAGCTTTGCCTGTTGATGTTGCTGTCCCTGACGCTGGCCAACGCCAGAGCAGAGTGGACATTTTTACTGGAAGCCTCTGACGGCTCCGCTTTTATTGACCTGCAAACCGTGAAAAAAAACGGGTACCAGGTCTCGGTCTGGTTTTTACGGGAAATGAAGCAACCGACGCCCTCCCCCATGCACAGCAACAGGTTGTACCGTTCATCCAAGGTGCAGGTTGAAGTCGATTGCAAAAAACAACACTACAGGGTGTTGTATTCAGCCTGGCATGAAGGGCTTAAGGCCAGCGGGAAAATAGTATCTGAACTCAATAATGTTCAGTCCGGCACACTGAATTGGCAATTGATCCCACCAGAGGGGTCGTTCATACTCCCCCTGGTGGTTTATGTCTGTCAGTAAAAGCGGGTTTAAGACAATTTCTTCTGCGTATTCGGCAACACCAAGGTTATGACCGCACCCGCAACAGCAATAACGGCCAGAGCCCAGAATGCCGCTTCACTGGCGCCGCCCGACATAGTGCGAATGCGACCGATCAGATCCGGACCGAAATGGCCGCCGAGGTTACCTACCGAGTTGACTAACGCAATACCTGCCGCCGCCGCTGTTCCTGAAAGGAAGGCGGTAGGCAATGACCAGAAGGTAGAGACAAAAGCCAGCATACCGGATGCCACCAGCGTCAGTGCGATCAATGAAGGAATAGGCGCATGACCGACCAAGGCCAGACCAATCAAACCGGTGACACCGATGAGAAGTGCACCAGCCACGTGCCAGCGGCGCTCGCCGGTTTTGTCCGAATGCGCAGCCCACAGCACCATGAACACCGCTGAAATGCCCCAGGGAATCATGCTTAACAAGCCGACTCTGAAGAAATCTTTTTTGTCCACACCAAGCTCCTGAATGATGGTCGGCATCCAGAAATTGATGGCATAAAAACAGATCACGCCAGAAAAATACACCAGCGCCAGACACCAGACACGGTAGTCAGTGAAGGCATCCCACAGGCTGTGGCCCTTGCCTAATTCATCCTTGGCGGCATCGTCCAATTTAACTTCTTGAATAATGAACTCTTTTTCACGTTCGTCAAGCCAGGGCGCATGGCGCGGTCCGTCGGGTAGAAACACGAACACCAAACAGCCGACGATCACAGAAGGAATACCTTCGAGCAGGAACAACCATTCCCAGCCGCGCAATCCGCCCATGCCTTGCATGTACTGCATGATGGCTCCTGAGACTGGCGCGCCTATCACATTGGAAATGGCAATCGCCGTCATGAACAAGGCTATAACTTTGGTGCGGCGTGAACCCGGAAACCAATAGGTCAAATACAAAATGATGCCGGGGAAAAAGCCGGCTTCACAGGCGCCCAGCAAAAAGCGGAAAACGTAGAAAGTGAATTCTGCGTCGGTGCAATTGAACAAGGAGGCAATAGAACCCCAATAAATGTCATCAGTGAACATGAAGCCTGAGGAAATAATGCCCCAGGTGATCATGATCCGGGCAATCCACATGCGGGCGCCGACTTTCTCCAGAATGATATTGCTGGGCACTTCAAATATGAAATAGCCAATAAAGAAAATGCCTGCGCCAAAGCCGTAAATTGCATCCGAAAAATTCAGATCTGCCGCCATTTGCAATTTGGCAAAGCCTACATTGACCCGGTCAAGAAAAGCGACGATGTAACAAACAAAAAGAAACGGAATCAATTGGCCTGCGACTTTGTCGTAGGTGGCCTTGACGAATTCCGGACTGTCTGTGACGTTGGAAGTGGAAGTGTTCATGCTCAGCACCTTGCTATGTATCAATCAACCAATTACCTTAGCACAGACAACTGCGTTGACAGAAAAATGCATGAGCTTTCAACGCAAGCCCGAGGGTAAGTACCGATCAAAAATACGCTACAGCTAAAATGAGGGCTTGGTCCTGTGTACCAAACCCTGCTCCCCCCGCTTCGGCGCACATTAAACCTGCGTGATTCCGCACGCAGGTGGCTTTTTTAAATCGGACTTCACCATGAATCACTTCAATGGACGCCGTCTGGCGTTGCAATGGGCGTTGTGCTTGCCCGCCTCTTCCCTGCTTTTAAACCACGCATATGCCAACGATGGCGTGTTGCGCGTCTCGGCCATTCCCGATGAGGCGCCGACCGAGTTGCAACGCAAGTTCACTCCGCTTGGCAATTACCTATCGGCGCAAACCGGATTGAAGGTGGTGTTCACGCCAGTCACCGATTACGCGGCGGTGGTCGAAGCGCTTGCCGCCGGCAAGATTGATCTGGCTTGGCTGGGCGGCTTTACCTTTGTGCAGGCGCGCATACGCACCAACGGCAGCGCTATTCCTATCGTGCAACGCGAAGAAGACGCCAGATTCACCTCGAAATTCATCACGGCTGACCCGTCGATCAAAAGTTTGAGCGACCTCAAGGGAAAGACATTTGCATTCGGCGCACCCTCTTCCACCTCAGGCAGTTTGATGCCGCGTTTTTTCATGCAGCAAGCGGGATTGAACATAGACAAAGATTTCAAAAACATTGCTTTCTCGGGCGCACACGATGCAACAGCGGCTTTTGTGTCCGCCGGCAAAGCCGATGCCGGTGTGCTGAACGCGTCCGTGTGGGACAAACTGGTTGAGCAGAAAAAAGTCGACACGAACCAAGTGCGGGTGTTTGCCACCACGCCGCCATTTTTTGATTACAACTGGACGGTGCGCGGTGACCTTGATCCGAAACTGGTCAAGGTGTTGAGCGATGCGTTTTTAAAACTCGATGCGAACAACCCTGAGCACAAAGAAATATTGACCTTGCAACGCGCCACGCGTTTCATACCCACGCGCAAGGAAAACTACGACGGCATAGAAAAAGCAGCGATATCGGCAGGATTGCTGAAGTAAAAACGCCTTGTCTTTTTTTAAGTGCAACAAGCACCTGATGCGGACCATGAAACACCGCGGGTCATGAGCGTCACGCTTGATCAACTCGACTTTGTGCATCCCAACGGTTGGGTGGCGCTCGAGCGCATCCAACTGCAAGTGCGCACCGGCGAACATGTGGCGTTGATTGGCCCCTCAGGGGCTGGCAAAACCACCCTGCTGTCAGTGATGGGCGCACGCCTGGCGCCAACACGCGGCCACGTGACAGTCCTGGACCAGGCCGATGGTATGCAGGACGAGCGTTCATTGCGGCTGCTCAGGCCGCGCATAGGCTCCATCTACCAGAGCCCGCCGCTGCCCGGACGCCAACGCGTGGTCACAGCCGTCTTGGCCGGACGTCTGGGCGTATGGCCGGCCTGGAAATCGCTGGCCTCTTTGTTTTATCCCATGGACATCAACGGCGCATCAAAGGTGTTGTCGCAAGTGCAACTGTCCGACAAATTGTTTGACCGCTGCGACCAACTCTCAGGCGGTCAATTGCAGCGGGTGGGCATGGCACGCGTGCTGTACCAGCAAGCTGATCTGGTGCTGAGTTGTTTTCCTCGCATCGTCGGTTTACGCGATGGAGACATTGCCTTTGACCTGCCCGCGAAAGAAGTCACACAAGCGATGCTGAATGACTTGTTTGCCAACGAAGCCACGCAGGCGAAGGACGGGAATATATACGCCGCAAATAACACGCTGCTTCAGCAACCGGCGTGAAACGCATGACAAAGATTGACAACCGCCGCGACCCGCTTGCTGTCAGCCGCTTGTCTATGACGCTGCTGATCGTGCTGCTGGCCTGGCCTGTGCTGAAGGGGGCCGAGTTCAACCCGGGCGCATTGTTTGGTGCCGAAAACTTGAAAGTGATAGGCCGTTTTCTGGCGGCTTTTCTGCCGCCGCAAACCGGCGCTGAATTTTTAAGCGAACTGTTCAAAGCCAGCTTGCAAACCTTGGCGATTGCCACGACCGGCATGGTGCTGGCCTTGTTGGTCGCCGTGCCCTTGGCTTACCGGGTAAGCCGGGTCTGCCGGTCTCACCCGGGATTGCAATTGATCATGCGCGGCTTGCTGACGGTGTTGCGCGGCATACCTGAACTGGTGTGGGCGACATTGACCGTGCTGGCGGTCGGACTCGGCCCGTTCGCCGGTGCGTTAGCGTTGGCTTTGCATACCACCGGCGTGCTCGGGCGACTGTTCGCGCAGGCAATAGACAACGCCACGCGCGCTCCAACGCTTGCCTTGCAGCATGCCGGGGCATCGCGAAGTCTGGATTTTGTGTACGCCACCCTGCCGCAAATTGCGCCGCAGTTGGTCGCTTACACGCTGTACCGCTGGGAAATGAACATACGCATGGCCGCCATACTGGGCTTTGTCGGCGCAGGCGGTTTGGGGCAATTGCTGTATGTGGCGCTGTCGTTGATGGACTACCCGCTGGCCTGCACGCTCATCATGGCCATGCTGCTGTTGTCCATGCTGGTCGATCAGGCCAGCGCCTTGCTCAGGCGCTGTATGGCCTAAGCAAAGGTTTATTTTTTGATACTGACCAGCTCAACTTCAAACTGCAACACTGTCTTGGGCGGAATCACGCCGCGTACGCCTTCGTCGCCATAGGCTGTGGCCGGGGGGCAGGTCAGGCGCGCTTTACCGCCCACTTTGATTTTTTGCATGCCTTCGGTCCAGCAAGGAACCACGCGGGACAAAGGAAAGGCGATAGGCTCGCCGCGTTTGTAGCTGCTGTCGAATTCCTTGCCGTCAGGCAAAGTGCCACGGTAATGCGCGACCACGGTGTCAGCAGCCGTGGGGCTGGCGCCGCTGCCTTCTTTGAGGTGCTCGATTTTCACGCCGGATGACAGTGTTTCGGTTTTATTCTGGGCACTAACGATGCCGACAGACAAAGCCAGCAAGGCAAAAGACATAAGTGTGGTGGTTTTCATGGTGTGAGGCAGTGAAGTAAAAGCTGTCATTATCAATGCTGAACCAACAACACATGAAGCCGTGCATTGGCTGACCTGACAAAGCAGCGGGTGTTTAATTGGTGTTGGACATACGGCAACGCTGAATGTCACACGCAGTGGGCAACAAAGAGCGGTACTCGAAGTTTTTCGGCATGACGCCGTTGTCCCGGATGAAACACTTTTCGCCGGCATCGTTGGAGTAATAGGACAGGACATCGACGCAGCGGCGTGAATGTGAGGTCAATCCTTGAAAATGACCGACTTCGTGCGACACCACCATTTGCAAGGTTTCCATCAGATTGCGGCTGGCGTTGGCTTTCTTCAGATTTGCAAATGCTTCGGGGCTGAGTGTCAAAGTTTTCTTGGTGATGTTGGCCAGGCCGATGGTGCCCAGCTTGTCATCGTCGTTCCATTGCACCGCTATTTTGAAAATATTCTTGGCGTCAAACAAATCGCGTTTGAGCATGACCGTGTTTTGACCGCCGCACTGGTCCCAAGCCGACGCAGCCTGCTGCAACACAGAGAACACCGCGTCCTCGCTGACACCGGCAGGTGCGCCCTGGTGTTCATACACATAAACCATGCTGGGGCTGAGCATTTTGGTGTCTTTGGCGCCGTCGTTCCAATTGGCGATTTCATTCGGTAAGCATTGTGCGATCTCGCTGTCGCGCAAAGAATATTCCTTGCTGGCAGCCGTTTTCTCATCCACTTTGTTCGGCAGACGCTTGACTTTCTTGGTGGCCGTGGTGTCAACACTGCCTGAGGGCGCAATCACTGGTGCGCTTGTTGTGCTTTTGCTCACCTCC
>JGI25911J50253_10000862_pt1 | contig 10536 bp, 9 predicted proteins | sample LauGreSBDMM110SD_3_FD_50253 | JGI IMG/M metagenome (IMG submission 50253) | reverse complement strand
AAAATCATGATCTGGTTTAGCGCGCTGCATTCGTCAGCTGCGCTGGATTGTGCAGCCACACCACAATAGCTGTGACTTTTCTTTTGGGCTTGTTCACCCAAGTGGGTGGCAGGGGCGGTGTGCAGGCGGTGTCCGTGCAGCTGGCGCGCCGGCTTGCGGCGCACGCACAAACTAGCGCAGCGCAGGTTGAGTTGCTGGTGTTAAACGATGCGCCCGGCAGTCTGCATCCGGTCAGTGCCGCGCTGCGCGGATTTGGTCGCGACTGGCGCAAATTTTCGCTGGCAGCTTTTGTGGCGGGCGTGCGCGCATCAAGCATCTGGGTGGCGCATGTGAATCTTGCGCCGCTGGCCTGGCTGGCGTGCTTGCTGCGGCCGCGGCTGCGCTATGTAGTTGTGGCGCATGGGGTGGAGGTCTGGGCGTTGCGCTCCAGTATGCAACGGGCTGCTTTGCGGCGGGCGGACATGGTAGTTGCTGTGAGCGCATACACCGCCGGCAGGCTGGTGGAACTGCATCGAGTGTCTGCCGCAAAAATTGTGGTGATACCCAATGTGCTGGCTGATGGCTTGCCGCCGGCGNCAGCCNGCGCTGCTGACCCCAACTTGATATTGTCGGTTTCGCGGNTGGACCNNGATGACAGTTACAAGGGCATCGACCAGCTGCTGCGGGCGCTGGCACTTGTGCGCGATGCAAGGCCGGAGACGCGCTGCGTGATTGTGGGCGACGGCAATGATCGCGCACGGCTGGAGGCGCTTGCGCAGCAGCTCAATCTAACAGGGCGGGTGCAATTTGCGGGCGCGCTTGCAACGGCTGACCTTGGTGTACTTTATGACCAGTGCACAGTATTCTGCCTGCCGAGCAGCGCGGAGGGTTTTGGGATTGTGTTTCTTGAGGCAATGGCGCACGCGCGCCCCGTGGTTGCGCTGCACGCGGCTGCGACGCCAGAGGTTGTGGCGCACGGGGTGACTGGTGTGCTGGTCGCAGACGCAGACCCGCAAAAACTTTGTGGCGCACTGCTCGGGCTGCTTAATGATCCGGAGTTGTGCGGGCGCATGGGTGCAGCCGGGCGCGCGCGGGTGCAGGCAATGTATACGCCAGAAGTGGTGGAGCCGCAGTGGCAGGCACTGCTGCAAACACTGGCATGAAGCGCGTACCAGCAGTTTTNCGGGCGCTGGGGCCCATGCCAGTTACGGCGCTTGTCAATGTGTTGATCACCNTGATTGGATTGATTACNGGNACTTTGCTGGCGCGCCTGCTGGGTCCGCAAGGCCGGGGCGAGCTGGCAGCTATTCAGGCGTGGCCCACGTATCTGGTTGGCTTTGCAATGGTCGGCCTGCCGCACGCGCTCACGTATTACTGCGGGCGCAACCCGCAGCAGTCCGGCGCACTGCTGGCAACTGCAGTGACGATTGGATTGGCTGCATGCGTGCCTGTGCTCGCACTGGGCTACTGGTTGATGCCGACTTTGTTGTCTGCACAATCGCCTGAGCTGATATTCATTGCACGCTGGTATTTGCTGCTGTTGCCCGTGCAGGTTGTTTGCAGCCTGCCCTACGCGGTTTTGCAGGGCCGCCTGCAATTGCGGGCGTGGAACATGCTGCGCCTGCTGGCGCCAGCTGGCTGGCTGCTGCTGATACTTGCGTTAGTTATCTTTGGGCAGCCCAGCCCAGGCCGGCTGGCAATTGGCTTTCTAGTTGTGTTGCTCGCTGGCGCGGTGCCGGTCTTCCGCGCCTTGCGTCACACGCCGGGTGGCCCCTTTCTTCCGCACAGAGATTTTGGCGTGCCGCTGCTCCGCTATGGATTTGCATCTGTGCTGAGTGGCCTGCCGCAGGACCTGAACCTGCGCATGGATCAGCTGCTGATGGCGGCGTGGCTGCCGGCAAGTGTGCTTGGGCCGTATGCGGTGGCTGTCACCTGGAGCAACGGGCTCGCGCCGGTGTTCAATGCGGTGGAGGCGCTGGTGCTGCCGCGCCTGGCTGGCACGGCGGATTTGGAAAAGCAGCGCACGGACTTGCTGCGCAATGCGCGCATGGGCGCACTGGTCTTTTTAGCATTGACGCTGCCGTGGTTGCTGCTCACTCCGGCAGCGATTGCACTGCTATTTGGCGCGCCGTACCGGGCGGTCATTCCGGCAGCGCTGGTGCTGGTAGTGGCTGGCGGAATTGCCGGTGTCAACCGGATATTTGAGCAGGGGTTGCGCGGGTTGGGGCTTCCCGGGCTGGTGACATTTGCGGAGCTGGCCGGCTTGGCGGTGACGGTAGCGCTGCTGCCCTTTGTGCTCGTGCCGCTGCAGGCGGTGGGGGCCGCGCTTGTGTCGCTCATAAGCTATGCTGTGACGCTGGTGGTGCTTACTAGCTTGATAATGCGTCACTTACATTGTTCAGCTGCGGAGTTGTTTGTGCCCGTGCGCGGCGAATTGCTGACGGTAGTTGCGCGGGCGCGCGCCGCATTGCAGGCTGCGGGCTCCTAGCTGCGCTGCAGGCAAATGAAAATAACAATCGTTGTGAATGGGCGCTTCCATGCCTTTGACCTTGCGGCGCAACTGGAGCGCCGCGGCCACTTGCTGCGCCTCATCACTTCGTATCCTGCGTCAAAAGCCAACGAGTGGGGCGTACCGGCAAGCAAGGTCAGCGCGCTGGTACCCACCGAGGTATTCAACCGTGCCATTCAGAAACTGCCCGCGCGCGTGGGGTGGACGATGGGACTGTGGCAAAGGCGCTGGTTTGGCAGATGGGCTGCCGGCTGCATTCCGCTGGACACAGATTTGGCCGTGGTGTGGAGTGGCAGCAGCCGGCATGCGTTGCAACGCGCCAAGGCGCTTGGCAAACACAGCATTGTTGTGCGCAGTTCGAGCCACATCACCTACCAGTCGCGGATTCTGGCGCAGGAATACCAAAGGCATGGCATGCGCTGGACTGCGACTCATCCGCAGACTGTGGAGACCGAACTGTGGCAGTATGAAAACTGCACACAGATTGAAGTGCCCTCGCAGTTTGCGCGCCAAAGTTTTATTGATGAGGGCGTCGATGCCACACGGCTTTTGCACAATACCTTCGGAGTGGCCACCGATAAATTTTCCCCGCTGCCCAAGGAGGATGATTGCTTTCGGGTAATTTACGTGGGCGCACTCACACTGCGCAAAGGTGTTCAGTATTTGCTGCAGGCATGGCATGAGTTGGCGCTGCCACGCGCCGAACTCTGGATCATTGGCAACTTAACGCAGGAGGTGCGCCCGTTTTTTGCCAAATTCGCCGGATCGTTTAAACATTTTGCCGCGGTCCCGCTAAATGCCCTGCGCTGGTATTATTCGCAAGGGTCTGTTTTTGCCATCTGTTCGGTGGAAGAGGGCCTTGCAATGGTGCAGGTTCAAGCCATGGCCTGTGGGCTGCCGTTGATTGCCACAACCAACACGGGCGCTGCGGACTTGGTCACGGATGGCGAGCAGGGCTTCATCATCCCAATCCGCAGTGTCAATGCGCTAAAAGAAAAAGTCTTGTACATGTATGAACATGCGGCCGAGCGGCAGCGCATGGCAGGCGCGGCGCTGGCGCAGGCGCGGCGCTTTACCTGGGACGCATATGGCGAGCGCGCGGTTGCCAAGTATGCAAGTGTGTTGAACGAAAAATGACGCGGCACGTGGCAATCACCGCAGTTGGGGCGCAGATGGGCGGTGCCCGCCGCCATCTGACCGGATTTGTGCCCGCCTTGGCTGCATTGCCGGATTGGACGTTTGAGATATTTTGCGCGCCAGAGGCTCCGCAGTGGGTTGGCACAGTGCCCCGCAACGTGCGGCTTACGCCCGTGACTTCACCAAGGCTCGGCGCCATTGGCAGAGTTTGGTGGGACCAGGTAGCGCTTGGCCAGTTGCTTGCACAGCGCCAACCTGACTTGTTGGTCTCGCTGCTCAACTTCGGTCCGGCGCGCTGCGCGGTTCCCCAAATTAATTTTCAGCGCAATCCGCTGTATTACTGCGACCACCATTTGCGCAGCAGCGGTTCGGCGGAGCGCATGATTGCGATACTGCGGCGCTGGCTGTGCATTCTTGCCATGCGCAACTCTGTGCGGGTTGTAACGCCTACAGCTGGCATGTGGGAGATGATCAAGCGCTATGTGCCGGAACTGCCTGATGACCGGTCGGTTGTGCTGCCGCATGCAGTGGACCCGCCTGGGATCACGGCGTCAAGCACTGTTGTGCGCTTGCCTGATGGTGCACCGCGACCATGGCTGTTGTATCCTTCCCATGCGGCGCCCCATAAAGGTTTTGAGGTGCTGTTGCGTACTGCCCGGACGTTGCGCGAGTCTGGCACCCGCTTTGCGTTGTTGCTAACAATTGAAGACCAAGATTGGCCGGCAGGAGTGCGCGCAATCAGGGAGAGAATTGCAAGTTGGAACCTGCAAGATTGTGTATTTGTCATCGGCCGCATGGCACAAGCCGAGATGATCGCTCTTTATCCCAAGGTTGACTTGATTGTGTTTCCGTCGCTGTGCGAGTCATTTGGCTTCCCCATTTTGGAGGCGATGGCGGGCGGGCGGCCAGTGGTGGCTGCGGGTACGGCAGTGAATCGGGAGGTGGGCGGCGCCGGTGCCAGCTACTATGCAGCGGAAGACGCGCTGGATGCTGCGAATGTCATTCGCGCGGTACTGCAGGATGCGGATGCATCAGCGCGTGCGCAGCGCTACTTTGCCGGCTTTGACTGGAGCTGGGCGCGTTACGCGCGCGACTTTGGGGCCCTGTTGCAAGCGGTGGTGAAATGAGCGCACGCGCACCGATTGCGGTGCTGGTACCCACTTTGAATGAAGAAAAAAATCTGCCGGCCTGCCTCAAGAGCGTGCGGTGGGCTGCGGAAATATTTGTGGTGGACTCTTGCTCCACGGATGGCACGCGCGAGATTGCGGCCGCTGCCAAAGCCAATTTTGTCGAGCATGCATTTGAGAACTACGCAGCGCAAAAAAACTGGGCGCTGCAAACTTTGCCGATCAGCCAGCCATGGATCCTGATTCTTGATGCCGACGAACGGGTTTCGCCGGATTTGGCGCGCGAGATTGCTGCGGTTGTGGCTGCACCAAACCCTTGCGATGGCTATTACATCAACCGGCGCTTCATGTTTATGGGGCGCTGGCTGCGGCATTGCGGCTGGTATCCCAGCTGGAACTTGCGCCTGTTCCGGCGCGGACATGCGCACTACGAGCAGCGCCCGGTGCATGAGCACATGGTTGTGCAGGGTAGCGTCGGTTATCTTCAAAATGATTTGATTCACGCTGACGAGCGCGGGCTGGCTGCTTGGCTGCAGCGCCACAATCACTATTCCACATTGGAGGCGCAGGCACGTGCAGCTGCGCAAACAAGCCTTAAGACCGGCCTGGAGCCGGGCTGGCTTGGCAGTCCCGTGCAGCGCAAGCGCGTCATCAAGGAATTGATCTGGCCGCATCTCCCCGCCAAACCGCTGCTGTGGTTCGTCTACATGTACATCCTGCGTGCAGGCTTTCTGGATGGCCGNCAGGGTTTTTCGTTTTGCGTGCTGCAGGCGATGCAAGAGCATCACATTGGACTGAAGTTGCGCGAACTGCGTGAGCCAAAGTGAGGATCGTGTACCTGTGCCAGTACTTTGTGCCGGAACCCGGCGCGCCGGCGGCGCGCCTGCGCGACATGGCACAGTGCTGGGTGAAGCGCGGCCATTCGGTGACGGTGGTGACTGGCATGCCCAACCATCCCACGGGAATTGTGCAGCCGCCGTNNGTGGGCCGGCTGATTGCGCGCGAGTCGATTGATGGCGTTACAGTGCTGCGCAANTGGCTTTACGCCACGCCAAATGAAGGGTTGGTGCGCAAGACCCTCAGTCACCTTAGTTTCATGTTTAGCGCTTTGGTGCTTGGATCTGCGCGCATTGGCAGCGCCGATGTAATCATTGCCAGCTCGCCCAGTTTCTTCGCCGTAATTTCTGCGTGGGTCATGAGCCGCCTGCGCAAAATTCCATTTGTGTTTGAAGTGCGCGATTTGTGGCCGGCGGTTTTTGTTGATCTTGGCGTGCTCACTAACCCGCTCATCATTCGCATTCTCGAATCTGTGGAGATGTTCCTCTACCAGCGCGCGGCTTTGGTGGTGACCGTCACAGATGGGTTTCGCGCGCGCCTGCTTGCGCGTGGCTTGCCGCCGGAAAAAGTGGTTACGATCACAAACGGCGCGGCAATTGAAAGCTTCATGCCCGGGCCACGTGACAATGCTGTGCGCAGCGAGTTGGGCCTGGCCGGCAAGTTTGTGGTTGGGTACATCGGCGCGCACGGCATCTCGCAGGGATTGGAGGTGCTGCTGCGCGCCGCGCAGCGCCTGCGTGACGAGGCGGATATCGTGTTTTTGCTGGTGGGCGAAGGCGCTAGGAAGCGCGCGCTGCTCGAAATGCGCGAGCAGCTGCGCCTCACCAATGTGGTCATGCTGCCGGCGCAGGCGCACCAGCGCGTGCGCGAGTTCTACTGCGCAAGTGATGTGTGCGTTGTGCCGCTGCGGCACCTTCCATTATTCAGCACCTTTATTCCTTCCAAGATGTTTGAGATTATGGCGTGCGCCGTGCCGGTGATTGGCGCGGTGGAAGGCGAGGCGCGTGAAATTTTGATGCATTCCGGTGGTGCGCGGCTGATCACGCCGGAGGATGATGCCGCTCTGGCAGAAGCGGTGCGCTGGTTTAAGTTGCATCCCGGCGAGGGCCGGCAAATGGGCGCTGCCGGCCAGGCGTTTGTTTCCGCAAACTATGACCGGCAGATTCTCGCCGACCGCTATGCCACCGCCCTGCAAGCACTGCTGTGAGCACGGTTCTTGTCACCGGCGCAACTGGTTTTCTGGGCGAATTTGTGATTGCCCGGCTGCGGGCTGGCGCAGATCGTGTGGTTGTGTTTGCGCGGCCTGCCAGCAACATTGCGGCGCTTGTGGCGCAGGGCGTTGAGGTGCGCAGCGGGGATCTGGGAGACCAGGCGTCATTGCGCAGAGCGCTGGCGGGGGTTGATGTGCTTGTTAATTTGGCGTCGCTTGGTTTTGGGCATGCGCCCACCATCGTGGCGGCTGCAGCCAACGCCGGATTGCAGCACGCAGTGTTTGTTAGCACCACTTCGATCTACTCCAGCCTGCCAGCGGGCAGCAAGCCCACCCGCATTGCAGCGGAGCAGGCTGTACGGGACAGCGGCTTGCCCTATACGCTGCTGCGTCCAACGATGATCTATGGCAGCCCGCGCGATCGCAACATCTGGCGTCTTATAAAATATCTCGCGCGCTGGCCAATGGTGCCGTTGGTGGGAGACGGAAGCGCGCTGCAGCAGCCGGTGTTCGTGGACGATGTGGCGCAGGCAGTGGTGGCGGCGCTGCACAGTCCGGCAGCGCGCGGCAGCGAATACAACTTGGCGGGCGGCACGCGCCTGAGCTTCGCGCAGCTTTTGCGGGAAGTGTGCGCGCAACTTGGCCGAAGGGTAGCAATGGTTCGGGTCCCGGAAAAAGTTGCGGTGGCAGCGGCCCGCGGATTGCAGCAGCTGGGCTTGGGCATCAGCGCCGAACAAGTGCTGCGATTGCAGGAGGACAAAGTGTTTGACTGCAGCGCAGCGCAGCGCGACCTCTGCTATACTGCGCGGGCGTTTGAAGTTGGCTTGGCGCAAGAAATTGAATGGCTGCGTCGCCCGCCCCCCATGCCAGATTAAATTTTGTGTTTGCTTATTTGAACAGGTTTGCGCGCCGTGCGGGCGGATATGTGCTCGCCGATGCTGCCAGCGTGGTGCTTGCATACTATGTTGCACTTCCGGTGCGCCTTGCCGGTGCGCCGCAGAGTGCGTATGACGAGTATGCGGCAGCGCTGCAAATGGCGCTGCCATTAATTCTTGCAGTGCATCTTGCGGCCAATGTATTGGCTGGCCTGTATCGGCGCCTGTGGCATTACGCGAGTGCACCGGATGCGATTGTAATTTTGCAGGCATGGCTTGGTGCCGCAACATTAATTACTTTGGCAGACTGGCTTATGCCGCGCCGGCCGCTGCCGCTCAGCACCGTCCTGCTTGGCAGCTTTCTTTCCGCGACCGGGTTTATTCTGGTGCGCTACCGTACGCGCCTGCTTGCCAGTGTTGGCTACCGGCTGTGGCAGGCCACCAGTGCCGGTGCGCGTGATGGTGCGACGCGCGTGCTGATTGTGGGCGCCGGTGAAACCGGCCAGACGCTTTCGTGGCAGTTGCAAAATCGCAAGCAAGGTCATGGGTATCAGGTCATTGGTTTTGTGGACGATGATCCCGACAAAGTGGGTCTCACTGCACATGGTTTTCCCGTGCTAGGCGGGCGCCATCAAATCCCCGAACTTGCTGCCGAGCACGCCATCGAATTGATCGTGCTTGCAATACATGCCGTGTCTGCGGAGGAGTTCCGCGAATTCCTGACCATCTGCCAGCGCACTTCGGCACAGATCAAGATTGTGCCGGACGTATTCGAATCGCTGGCGCATGCTTCGCAGCAACCTTTGGTGCGCGATGTTTCCGTGCGCGATTTCCTCGGCCGCAATGCGACCGAGATTGACCTTGAGGCTTGTCGTTCCATTTTGGAGGGGCGCGTGGTGATGGTCACCGGCGGCGCTGGCTCAATTGGCGCAGAGCTTTGCCGCCAGATTCTAGATTTTTCGCCAGCCCAGCTGGTGGCGGTGGATGTAAATGAAACCGGCTTGTATGAGCTGCAGATGGAGTGCAAAATTAACAAGCAGGGTGAACGCCTGGTTGCCAGGCTTGCAGATGTGGCGATGGATGGCGAGATGCAGGCGCTTTGCGCAGCCTACAAGCCGCACATTGTTTTCCATGCTGCGGCGTACAAGCATGTGCCGCTGATGGAGGACCATCCACAAGCAGCGCTGCGGGTAAATGTACTGGGGACTTTGCTTGCGGGGCGGGCAGCTGCCGCGGCNGGNGCTGAACGCTTTGTNTTGATTTCTTCTGACAAGGCGGTGCAGCCNGTCAGTGTTATGGGGGCTACTAAACGCCTCGCTGAAGCGGTGGTCTCCGCGCTGGCAGCCGGCCACCCGGGCACAAGTTTTTCTGCAGTGCGCTTTGGCAATGTGCTCAACAGCCGCGGCAGTGTTGTGCCATTGTTCGAGCGCCAGATTGATGCCGGCGGCCCCATCACCGTCACTCACCCGGCCACCACGCGCTTTTTTATGACGCTCGTTGAAGCGGTGCGCCTCGTCATTCAGGCAGCGGTGCTGACGCGCGGCGGCGATCTTTACATGCTGGAGATGGGCGAGCGCATTCGGATTGTGGAGCTGGCTGAGCGCATGATCCGCCTGCGTGGCTTGCGGCCGGTCGTTGATATTGCGATTGAGTTCACGGGCCTGCGCCCCGGCGAGAAGCTGCACGAAGTGCTGCTAAGCCCGAGCGAGCAGCGCGCTGCGACAGTGCACTCGCAAATTTATGAAATTGTCGGCGCTGGATTTCTGAAAAGTCTTGCGGACATGGAAAGCTGGCTGCGCAGGCAGCTTGATGCGGCTTCGAAGCCGGCGGGCGCTGACGTGGTGGCGTGGGCGGGGCAGGTGTGATGCTGGCTGCTAAGCGCTGCGCGAGCGCGCCAACCATCGCAAGCAGAGCAACGACGCAAGGCCGGCTGCAAGCAATGCTATACGCTGGGGCGCCGGCTGATCGGCAGCCGCCAAGCCTCCAAAAACGAGCAGCAACCCGGCAACAAGAGTGCCTTGCGCATTGCGGCCGCGTAACAGTTCAGGCAGCTGGCGCTGCTCGTCATGCGCCAGCCAGTCGCAGTAGGCAAGGCATGCAAAAATTATTGATAAACCGAGGATCCAAGTGGCTGCGCTGGCAATTGCCCACCAGTCAAGCATGGGTTTATATAGGGCAACGTTGTCCATGACAGAACATTGTACTCGGAGTATGAATTCGAATTGGCGTGGTTTGGTGCGTGTAATCTATAGGGTGGCGGCATGATCGTTGTGCGCACTCCGCTGCGCATCAGCTTTGTTGGTGGCGGCAGCGATTTCCCAGATTACTATCGCGCGCACGGCGGTGCTGTGCTTTCGACGGCGATCGACAAATATGTTTATGTGATCGTCAAAGAGCGCTTTGATGACCAGATCTACATCAACTACTCGCGCAAGGAAATAGTGGACTCTGTGGCTGACATTCAGCATGAGCTGGTGCGGGAAGCCATGCGCATTACAGGTGTGGACCGCGGCGTTGAGATTACCACCCTTGCAGATGTGCCTTCAAGCGGAACCGGCTTGGGGTCATCGAGCAGTATTACTGTTGGTTTGCTGCAGGCGTTGTACGCGTACAAAGGAGTGCTGGTCACAGCAGAGCAGCTGGCGCAGCAGGCCTGCGAGATCGAGATTGAACGCTGCAAGAAGCCGATCGGCAAGCAGGACCAATACATTGCAGCATTTGGCGGCCTGCGCGTAATCCAATTTCACCCTGACAATTCTGTGGCAGTGCAAAGCGTGGATTGCGGAGAAGCAGTGCGCCAGCAGCTTAACCGCGAACTGCTCTTGTTTTATACCGATGTAACCCGAATAGCGGGTGGAGTAT
>JGI25911J50253_10000861_pt1 | contig 10541 bp, 19 predicted proteins | sample LauGreSBDMM110SD_3_FD_50253 | JGI IMG/M metagenome (IMG submission 50253) | reverse complement strand
GGTGTTGTTATCGGTAAAAAGGGCGCAGATATTGAGAAATACCGGGCAATTGTTGGAAAAATGACCAGCTCTGAGGTTGTTTTGAATATCGTTGAGGTTCGGAAGCCGGAAATTGATGCAACCCTTGTTGCTGATGCTATTGCACAGCAACTCGAGCGTCGCGTGGCGTTTCGCCGAGCGATGAAACGCTCTGTGCAAGCTGCGATGCGTTTGGGCGCTGAGGGTATCAGGATCAACTGTTCAGGTCGTCTGGGCGGCGCTGAAATTGCACGTCTCGAATGGTATCGTGAGGGGCGAGTNCCTTTACACACATTGAGGGCTGACATCGATTATGGTGTTGGTACTGCTTTTACGACCTACGGTACTTGCGGCATTAAAGTTTGGATCTTCAAGGGTGAAATTCTTGAACATGATCCAATGGCACAGGAAAAACGTCTGACCGAAGATACCGGTCGGTCTGGCTCCCGTCGCGACAACGCTGCCTAGTCCAGAACTGGTAAAGAGATACGATCATGTTGCAACCTAAAAAGACCAAGTTCCGTAAGCAGTTCAAAGGCCGTATCCACGGCGTTGCAAAAGGTGCGACGAGTTTGGATTTCGGTGAATTTGGGCTCAAGGCGCTGGAACCGGAGCGTGTTACTGCGCGCCAGATTGAGGCTGCGCGTCGGGCTCTCACTCGTCATATGAAGCGTGCTGGTCGTGTTTGGATCCGTGTTTTTCCGGACGTTCCTGTCTCGTCGAAGCCTGCTGAAGTTCGGATGGGCAAAGGTAAGGGTGCTCCTGAATTTTGGGCTTGTCGTGTTAAGCCTGGTCGGATCATGTTCGAGATTGATGGTGTGCCAGTTGATGTTGCAAGAGAGGCTTTGACACTTGCAGCGGCAAAATTGCCGATAAAGACTAGGTTTATACAACGGATTGCGGAGTAAGATGATGGCAATGAAAAACTCGCAACGCGTTTCGGAACTTCGCACGATGTCGCCAGATCAATTGCAGGATGAACTTCTTAAGCTAAAGAAGGAGCAGTTTAACTTGCGTTTTCAACGTGCAACTGGGCAACTGGAAAATACATCGCGGATACGATTGGTGCGGCGTGACATAGCGCGCATCAAGACTACCATTCATTCAAAGCATGCTTCTGCCGGTCAGGCCTGAGGAGAGACGGATGCCAAAACGCATTTTGCAAGGTGTTGTCGTCAGCGACAAGCAGGACAAGACAGTTGTTGTTAAGGTGGAGCGGCGTTTTACGCATCCGCTCTTCAAGAAAACTGTGCGGAGGTCAAAGCATTATCATGCGCATGACGAGAGCAACGCAGTTAAAGTTGGGGATACTGTAAGCATTCAGGAATCACGGCCGATATCGAAATTGAAGTCGTGGGTTGTTGTTGAAACAACTGCTCAACCGTAAGTAGTGGTGTTAAGCGGGGGGTAAAAGCCCTCGTCAGTCGAAGTCCGGTGTTCCCGGTGTCGGGGCTGGAAACCAGTCTGAGAAAGAGAGAGGATCAAGTCGATGATCCAGGTACAAACGAACCTTGATGTTGCCGATAATTCGGGAGCGCGTCGTGTGATGTGCATCAAGGTCCTGGGAGGCTCGAAGCGGCGTTACGCCGGTATCGGGGATATAATTGTTGTGTCCATCAAGGAAGCCATTCCTCGCGGTCGCGTGAAGAAGGGTGATGTGATGAAGGCTGTTGTTGTTCGGACTGCAAAGGATATTCAGCGCCCGGATGGGTCTGTTATCCGTTTTGACTCGAATGCTGCGGTATTGATTAATGCTCAGAAAGAGCCAGTTGGCACGCGTATATTTGGGCCGGTCCCGCGCGAACTGCGAGCCAAGAACCACATGAAGATTGTCTCACTTGCGCCGGAGGTGCTCTGATGGCCGCAAAAATCAAAAAGGGCGACACCGTTGTTATGATGACGGGTCGTGACAAGGGTAAGTCTGGCGAGGTTGTTTCGGTAATGCCGAAGGAGCTTAGGGCGGTTGTTAGAGGTATTAACGTCGTCAAGAAGCACCAGAAGCAATCTGCAAGCCAGGAAGGCGGCATTATTTCGAAGGAACTGCCTGTGCATTTGTCGAATCTTGCATTGCGCGACCCGAAGGATGGCAAGCCAACGCGCGTGGGTTTTAAATTTTTAGAAGATGGGCGTAAGGTTCGCTTTGCGAAGCGTTCGGGGGATTTGATCGATGGCTAATCAGGTATCGACTCACGAGCCGAGGTTGAAGGCAGTTTATGCCCAGGTCATTCGGCAGAAGATGATTGAAGAGTTTGGTTATAAGAACGTCATGGAGATTCCAACCATTGAGAAGGTTGTAATTAACATGGGCGTAGGCGAAGCAACGGCTGACACCAAAAAGGTCCAGGTGGCTGCTGGTGACTTGGCACTTATCGCTGGTCAACGTCCGATCATAACCAAGGCTCGGAAAGCTATTGCTCAGTTTAAGGTTCGTGAAAACATGCCGATCGGAGCGAAGGTCACACTTCGGAAGACACGGATGTTTGAATTTCTAGATCGTTTGGTCACAGTGGCGTTGCCACGGGTAAGAGATTTTCGTGGACTGAACCCGAAGTCGTTCGACGGGCGCGGGAACTACGCGCTTGGGATCAAGGAACACCTAGTGTTTCCTGAAATCAACTATGATAAGGCTGAGGCAGTGTGGGGCATGGATATTGTTATCTGCACATCCGCCAAAACAGATGAAGAAGCTCGTGCATTATTGCGAGCATTTAATTTCCCGTTCCGGCAGTAAGAGTATCCTCTTAAACGCGGACGCCAGGAGAGGCACATGGCCAAGAAGAGTTCGATAGAGAAAAATAAGCGTCGTGAAAGGCTCGCTCTGCAATTCGCAGCTAAGCGCGGTCGTTTGAAGGCGATAGCGAATGATGAGTCTGTAACGATGGAAGAACGGTTTGAGGCGCGCCTTAAATTGGCAGCTCTTCCTCGGAATTCAGCTCCAACTCGTGTTCGTAGTCGTTGTGAAATATCGGGGCGCCCTCGTGGTGTTTACAAGAAGTTGAAGATGTCCCGCATAGCGTTGCGTGATTATGGTTCGAAAGGCCTGATTCCAGGTCTGACCAAGGCAAGCTGGTAAGGGAGGGTCGGGCAAATGGCAGTCAACGATCCCGTGGGCGATATGCTTACCCGAATTCGNAANGCGCAGATGCGGCGTAAATCTAAGGTGGCAACACCTGGATCCAAGCTACGAGCTAGGGTGCTCGATGTGTTGCAATCGGAAGGTTACATCCGTGGTTATTCGACCGCCGAATTTGGCAACGGGCGTACCGAATTCGAAATCGAATTGAAGTATTTTGATGGCGAACCGGTGATCCGAGCGGTCGCTCGTGTTTCAAAGCCCGGTCGTCGCGTTTATACATCTGTTGATGCGATGCCGCGTGTAGCTAATGGTTTGGGTATAACGATCTTGTCGACGCCGCGTGGCGTTATGGCGGATCACGAGGCCCGCGAAAAGAATGTAGGCGGTGAAGTGCTTTGCACGGTCTTCTGATCGGTAAGGTTCAACTATTCACCAGGAGGACAGCATGTCTCGTATTGGCAAAAAACCCGTAACCGTTCCGACTGGCGTTACTGCGTCGTTGGATGGTCAGTTGGTAAAAGTTAAGGGTTCGAAGGGCGAATTATCGTTCCTCGTTCCGGATAGCGTAAATGTTTCTTTGGCTGAGGGTTCAGTCATGGTTGCACCGCGCGATCAGTCGAAAAGGGCGCGTTCCCTTTGGGGTACATCTCGTTCACAGGTAGCGAACCTGATCCAGGGAGTATCCGCGGGTTACGAGAAACGCCTTGAAATTAATGGTGTTGGTTACAAAGCTGCCGTTGCGGGTAATGTACTGAAATTGGCTCTNGGTTATAGTCACGATGTTGATTATCCAATCCCGGCAGGTATTTCGATAACTGCACCGAAACCTACAGAGATAGTTGTTGTAGGGATCGACAAGCAGAAAGTNGGGCAGACAGCGGCTGAAATCCGTGATTTCCGNAGTCCTGAGCCTTATCAGGGCAAAGGCGTTAAATACGCGGGCGAATTCATCTTCCGTAAGGAAGGCAAGAAGAAGTAAGGGTCGAAGATGGCAAAGAACGCAGAAGCCTCAGCACGCCGCCTGGCAAGGGTGCGTCGCTCTATCAAGGCGGCGGCCAATGGTCGGCCTCGCCTTTCGGTGTTTCGTTCGTCGAAGCAGATTTATGCGCAAATTATCGATGATGTTAAGGGNGCGACTATTGTTGCTGCCTCGACCGTCGAGAAGGANATCCGGGGTGCTTTGAAGACAGGGGCTGACACGNCCGCTGCGAGCAGCATCGGAAAGTTGTTGGCGGAACGTGCAATCAAGGCTGGCGTTTCGAAGGTTGTATTCGACCGTGGTTCGTATATGTATCATGGGCGTGTGAAGGCACTTGCAGAAGCTGCCCGCGAGGGTGGCCTGGAATTTTAGAGTCTAAGATGGGTTAGTCCCTTCATAGGATACTCAAGCGAGCAATGCCGCAGGCATTGCGTTTATAGTGAGAGAAACAATGGCAAGAGAGCCAAAAGATCGTCAGGGCCGCGAAGAGCGTGACTCAGAATTCGTTGACCGGTTGGTTCATATCAATCGTGTTGCTAAGGTTGTTAAGGGTGGGCGTCGCTTCGGATTTGCTGCACTTGTTGTTGTTGGTGACCAGAAGGGCCGTGTCGGGTTCGGTCATGGTAAAGCCAAGGAAGTGCCGGAAGCTATCAGGAAGGCTACTGAAGCTGCAAAGCGTGCATTGATTCGTGTTCCGCTAAGAGAGGGACGTACTCTTCATCATGATGTGTTGGGTCGCCACGGAGCTGGTAAAGTTGTTCTCAGGGCGGCTCCTGCCGGCACTGGAATTATTGCCGGTGGACCGATGCGTGCTGTTTTCGAGTCGCTTGGTATGCACGATGTCGTCGCAAAGTCACTTGGCTCGTCAAATCCGTATAACCTCGTTCGTGCGACCTTCGATGCACTCAAGCACGAGGATAGCCCTCGTTCGGTAGCTTCGCGTCGTGGTATCAAGGTTTCCCAGCTTCAGGCTCGCCGCGGTGACGCGGATGGCGCTGGCGCAGACGCTTAAGGGGAACCGAAATGGCGAAAGCAGCAACAAAAACAGTGACGGTTGAGCAGATTGGTAGCCCGATACGGCGGATATCCGAACAGCGTCAGACTTTAATCGGTCTTAAATTAAACAAGATGCGTCGGCGGTCGACTCTGCCGGACACTCCCGAGGTGCGTGGCATGATAGCGGCAGTTAAGCATCTCGTGCGCGTCGTCGACGGGCAGTGAGGAGTATGGTCATGAAACTTAATGGAATTAGTGATAATCCAGGCTCGAAAAAGTCCCGGATGCGGGTTGGTCGTGGTATTGGTTCTGGCAAGGGAAAAACTGGCGGTCGCGGCGGGAAAGGGCAAACGGCCCGTTCTGGTGTGGCTATAAAGGGCTTCGAGGGCGGCCAGATGCCCATTTACCGGCGGTTGCCAAAGCGTGGGTTTACCAACATATTTGCCAAAAGGTTTAATGAGGTAAACCTTGGGCGGATTCAGATTGCCATCGACGCCAAAAAACTGGATGTTTCGTCTTTGGTAACTGTTGAGGCACTCGTTGCAGCTGGAGTTTGCTCGAAACTACATGACGGAGTNCGTATACTCGGTTCTGGAGAGCTAACGGCTAAGGTGAATTTTTCTGTGGCTGGAGCGTCGAAGTCGGCGATATCAGCAGTTGAAAAGTTGGGTGGAAGCATCACTTTGCTAACGGCTTCGGCTGAGACGACGGCCTGATCCTGGATTCTGGGTGCGGCATTTCTAATCAACGCCGGGCAACGGAATATTCCGTAGGTCCGGCGTTTCACTATAGATCTAAGAATTTAATCTGGACTGGAGCACGGAATGGCATCGGCGGCTGAGCAACTCGCGGCTAATCTCAATTTCGGCGCGCTTGCCAAAGCGGACGAACTCAAGAAGCGGATTTGGTTTACACTGGGTGCCCTTCTTGTCTACCGGGTTGGGACGTACATTCCCTTGCCTGGTATCAATATCAGCGCATTGGCAGAAATGTTCGACCGGCAACAGCAAGGAATGCTTGGCCTATTTAATATGTTTTCCGGTGGCGCTGTCGGAAGGCTAGCAATTTTTGCTCTTGCGATTATGCCGTATATATCGGCCTCGATTATCATGCAGCTCCTTACGTCCACAATCCCACACCTTGAGGCATTAAAAAAGGAAGGGGAGGGCGGACGTAAGGTTATCAATCAGTATACGAGATATCTGACGGTCGTTTTGGCAACTTTCCAGGCCTATGGCATATCTGTTGGTCTTGAGGGATCGGGCAATGTTGTTATTGATCCTGGCATGTTTTTTCGAGTTTCTGCAACAATTACTCTGGTGGGCGGAACCCTGTTCCTGATGTGGCTCGGGGAGCAGATTACACAAAGAGGTATTGGCAATGGTACGTCTCTGATTATTTTTTCGGGGATTGTAGCCGGTTTACCGAGCGCAATAAGCGGGACCCTAGAATTGGGCCGGCAGGGTGCTATCTCGACGTTTCTGATTCTGGTCGTGATGGTTATGATAGTTGCTGTTATTGCATTCATTGTCTTTTTGGAACGGGCACAACGTCGCTTGCTTATCAATTATCCGAAACGGCAGGTTGGTAACAAGGTTTACGAGGGGCAAACGTCGTTTCTGCCGCTGAAACTNAATACNTCTGGGGTTATTCCGCCGATTTTTGCTTCGTCTTTGCTATTGTTGCCAACAACAATAGTGAACTTTTCTGCTCAGGGCGGGGACGTTGGTATTGGAGCGACGATTGCAGCATATTTGGGACATGGTCGTCCGCTTTTCATGCTACTTTATGCTGCGCTAATTATCTTTTTTGCATTCTTTTACACGGCAATTGTGTTTAATCCTGTGGAAACCGCCGATAATCTTAAAAAACAAGGTGGTTTTATTCCGGGTATAAGGCCGGGTGAAAAAACTGCAGAATTTATCGACAAGGTTTTAAGCCGGATAACAGTAATCGGAGCAGGCTATCTCGTTATCATATGCCTCTTGCCAGAGATATTGGTATCCCAAGCAGCACTTCCGTTCTATTTTGGTGGCACATCGTTGCTGATTGTTGTGAGCGTGACGATGGATACTGTTGCTCAAGTTCACGGCCATCTGTTAGCTCATCAATACGAGGGGCTTGTTAAGAAGTCCAAGTTACGGGGAAGGAAGCGTTCGTGAGGCTGATACTGCTTGGCCCGCCGGGGGCGGGTAAAGGTACGCAGGCACTTCGACTTGTTCAACGCTTTGGAATTCCTCAGCTTTCGACTGGCGATATGTTGCGTGCTGCTGTAACCGCTGGTACGCCGACGGGTCTGAAGGCCAAATCAATCATGAATTCGGGCGGTCTTGTGTCCGATGAGATTGTGATCGGGATTGTAGCGGACCGCATCGAAGAGCCTGATTGTAAAGAAGGATTTATCCTCGATGGGTTTCCTCGCACAGTCGCACAGGCTGAAGCGTTGGATGGAATGTTGGAAAAAAAAGGTCTTAATATTCAATGCGTGTTGGAGTTGTTGGTCGACCAACAAGCCCTTGTTGGACGGATCATACGACGTGCGGAGGATGCGCAGGCTTTGGGCCAGCCGGTTCGCAAGGACGATGATCCCGAAGTGTTCAAAACTAGGCTTGCAGCCTATAATCGTGACACGGCTGTCGTAGCGCCATATTACGCAGAACAGGGCCGGTTGAAGCAGATTGACGGTATGCAGCCCGTTGATGTCGTGACGACGGCCATTATGGCGGCGGTCGGAGAATAGGTTGTTTAGGGAATATACATCCTTGACACTTAGGCCCACTTAATCTAACAGGCATTATCGGATTTTAGCGATTGCGCGCAGGGTGCCTCGGTATTCGGGTTGCCCTGCTTTGTTTCGTTGGTCCACTACGCATTGGCCGGCCTCCACCGGAAGCGTAGATTTTCAACCGCTTTTCTAGTCCTTTTGGACTGAACAGCCGACATGGAGTGGGACAGTGGCTCGTATAGCTGGCGTTAACATACCAACGAATAAGCGCGTCGTAATCGCGTTGCAGTATATTCACGGAATCGGCGCAAAAAAGGCTTCAGAGATTTGCGAGAAAGTCGCGATNCCTGCTGAGCGCCGNGTNGCNCAATTGACCGATAATGAAGTTCTCCAGATCCGTGAAATGATTGATCGGGATTACATCGTCGAGGGCGATCTCCGTCGTGAAGTTTCGATGAACATCAAGCGACTAATGGATTTGGGATGTTATCGTGGCCTGCGTCATCGCCGCAACCTTCCGGTTCGGGGGCAACGCACTCATACGAATGCACGAACCCGCAAGGGCAAGTCGAAGCCGATCGCAGGCAAGAAGAAGTAAACTATATTCATTCAATAGGCTGGTCAGATTTGGCCGGCCTNCTCAACAGTCCCTAGCGCCTGGCAAAACGGGCGCGATTGAAGGATCTAAAAAATGGCTAAAGAAGCAGGTCGCGTTCGTCGTAGAGAACGTAAAAATATTGTTTCAGGCGTTGCTCATGTCAACGCATCGTTTAACAACACGATGATCACCATCACTGACGCGCAGGGCAATACGGTTGCCTGGTCTTCGGCAGGGACGATGGGCTTTAAGGGGTCGCGCAAGTCAACCCCTTACGCTGCTCAGGTTGCGGCAGAAGATGCAGGACGTAAGGCATCAGAGCATGGCATGCGGACACTTGAAGTTGAAGTGACTGGTCCAGGTTCTGGACGCGAGTCCGCGCTCCGTGCGCTTCAGTCTGTAGGTTTCACCGTCACGTCCATTCGGGACGTTACGCCGATACCCCACAATGGTTGCCGTCCGCGCAAGCGCCGTCGCGTCTGATCGATGTTCTGCCGCCTTGGAGCGGCGGAACTTTTTGGCATTGAACGCAGCTACTAGTTTCCGAAGGATTCGAACGTGATTCAGAAAAATTGGCAGGACCTTATTAAGCCGAACAAACTCGTCATTACGCCGGGCGAAGACGGTCGCCGTGTCGCGACATTGGTTGCTGAACCGCTGGAGCGTGGCTTTGGCGTGACACTCGGAAATGCTCTTCGCCGGGTATTGCTTTCGTCACTTCAGGGCGCAGCAATTGTTTCTGTTCAAATTGATGGCGTTTTGCATGAATTCTCATCGATTGCTGGTGTTCGGGAAGATGTCACGGACATCATTCTCAATATCAAGTCGGTCGCAATCAAGATGCAGGGTGAGAGCAGCAAGAGGCTCACTCTTCGCAAGCAGGGTCCCGGCATCGTGCGGGCCGGCGATATCACTGTGACGGGCGATGTCCAGATCCTGAATCCTGACCTGATGATCTGCTCCCTTGATGATGGTGCGGAATTGCGGATGGAATTCACTGTGAAGTCTGGCAAGGGGTATGTACCTGCTGACAGGAACCGTTCAGAGGACTCGCCCATCGGTCTGGTACCGGTCGATAGTCTGTTTTCGCCAGTTAAGAAGGTTTCCTATCGCGTGGAGAACACCCGTGAAGGCCAAATCCTTGATTATGACAAGTTGATTATGACGATTGAAACCAATGGCGGTGTTTCGCCAGAGGATGCAGTAGCCTATGCGGCGCGGATCGTTCAGGATCAACTTGAAGTGTTCGTGAACTTCGAAGAGCCACGTCGGGAAGAAGAGAAGACGGCCATGCCGGAACTTGCATTCAACCCGGCATTGCTAAAGAAAGTCGATGAACTGGAATTGTCGGTTCGCTCGGCAAACTGCCTCAAGAATGACAATATTGTCTATATCGGCGATCTCATCCAGAAGTCGGAATCGGAAATGCTCCGGACCCCGAATTTTGGCCGTAAGTCGCTCAATGAGATCAAGGAAGTGCTTGCGACGATGGGTCTTCATCTCGGCATGGATGTGCAGGGATGGCCGCCAGAAAATATCGAAGAATTGGCCAAGCGTTTCGAAGAGCATTACTAAAGGGCGGATAGCGGGGCGCTTGTACCCGCCGCTGTCTCTCAACCACCGGGCGTACCGTGGCACGGCGACCGGATAACCCCATAAATGGAGTAAGCCATGCATCACGGATTTAGAGGACGCCGTTTCGGCCGTTCAGCAGAACATCGTAAGGCCATGTTTGCGAATATGTGCCAGGCACTGATCAAGCACGAGCAGATCATAACGACCCTTCCGAAGGCCAAAGATCTTCGCCCTGTGGTNGAAAAACTCGTAACACTTGGCAAGCGCGGTGGTCTTCATGCGCGGCGTCAGGCGATTGCCCATATCAAGGACGTTGTCTTGGTCAAGAAACTGTTTGACGTCCTTGGACCACGCTACAAGGATCGCAATGGTGGCTACACCCGCGTTCTGAAGGCAGGTTTCCGTTTTGGTGACAATGCGCCAATGGCCGTCATTGAATTCGTTGATCGTGACGAGGATGCGAAGGGTCTCGACTCCGGTCCGTCAATGAAGTCGGAAATCGTTGAAGTCGAGTAATATCGTCTCATTTTCGAGATAAGTTTTGAACGGGCGGTTTACCGCCCGTTTTTCTTTG
>JGI25911J50253_10000853_pt1 | contig 10583 bp, 7 predicted proteins | sample LauGreSBDMM110SD_3_FD_50253 | JGI IMG/M metagenome (IMG submission 50253) | reverse complement strand
ACGTAGTGCCATATCTGGTTGAACCGGTTCTCGGTAACCGCGCCCTGAAGACCGCAGTGTAGCCACGACACCCAGCATTGAACGTACTGCCGGAGCCGATGAGAGTCGGCTCCTTTCTCATGAAGACGGCGGGAACTTTCAATCAGCCGCGCCAAAGTCATCAATACGGCCCGTATGGCCCATGCCATCAGCTATGGCTGCTATTCGCATGATTTGTTGTTTTATATGGATGACCCTATAGCCAGCCGGTCCATGGCCGACATTTCAAAAGCAATCACCCATTTCGTAGAGTCTGCCGCCATGAGGTGAATCGAGGCGTTGTTGTCATTTGAGCGCCCAGCAACGAAATGGTTTATCAGGCTTGCGTGTGGTCAGCCCCTGGCCTCAAAGTGTCTGGTTGAACCGACAGTAAGTGGTTGGGTAGATCAGTACGAGGTCAACAGCGTCCAGCAACGGGACGGTCAACCTGGATTGTTTGTGGTCACCCCCTGGTCACAAGGTGTCGGGTTGAACCGACAGGTCGCTACTGGGGGTAGATGAATTCCGGGACTACAGCGTCCAGCAACGGGACGGACCAACTTAAGGTCACGCTGATTGGCGTCTTAGTTTTTACCCAACAAAACATACTGAACGCCCACAGTGGGAGTGCGAATCAAGTTACCCAGGTAGTAAATCTTGATGCCACTGAGATCAGTGCTTTGAAGGTGAAAAGGTGGCCGTCCTTCCAGCGTGATGTTCTCTGATGGCTTCAATGTGATTTGTCGCTCTGCCTGTGCTGAGTCCTTCCAGCAGACCACCGCAGATTGAGCGGCCACCACATGAATGTAATGACCAGGGCGCAAGCCTGATGCGGGCGTCAAATCCAATGATGTGCTGTCCCAATCACATTCGCTGGGTGGAGCATTTGACGGATCTTTGGGCTGTGCGGCAATAGTGGCTGCCGCTTGATGGATTCGTGGCTCCACCTGTTGAGTCTTTGGGGTTTGCGCTTTGGTTTCCTGGGCCTTTGGTTCAACCGCTGGCGTTTGTTGTGGGCTTGAAATCACCGATATCCCATACCCAGCCATATTCGTTTCGACAGACAGGCCTCTCGCAAAGATCAAAATTAGTACTTAGTAATTTAAATATTGATTAAATTTACAAAAAGTTAGTAAAACACCCTTTGACATTCCCAAATACCCATGATTAAATTAATTTGTTCAATTACATAAAGGAAGAATTAAATGACAAAAGCTCATGTTGAAAAATTCACAGAACTAGTAAGTAAAGATCCAGAGATGTTGGCAAAGCTGGGGTTTGACAAAGCCACTGCAGATGCAGAGGCGGCGGTCAATGGCAACGATGCGGACGCCGCCGTTGCAGCAGCCAGCTTGGCAGCGTTTATCACCAATGCCGTCAAAGAAGCCAAAGCCCACGGTCTGGAATTTACCGAAGANGAAGCCCACGCCTTTATGGATGCAGAAGCCTCAGCTGCAGCAAGTGGCGAGCTCTCCGATACGCAGTTGGAAGCGGTGGCCGGGGGAAANAATAACCTATGGAAAAGCATGAACGAGTCAGCAGCGAGGAGCGATGCAAAGCGTAAAAAGAAAGGTGGATGGTTCTAGGGGTAAAGGTCACCATCGATTAGTGGCTCCCAAATGAGTCGCTGCTAGCTAGCCCCAGCTGTGAGAGAGGCCGCCGGCGCATCAAGTGGCGAGCTTTCGGACAGAATAAGGTCTGGGATTCAAATGNACAGTAATGGAAAAAATTAATACAATTCGGNNATTGTGATGCGAAAAGTACTTTACATTTTAGGTCAACTTACTGATTCTGATGTTGAATGGCTTGCGTATTCTGGAAAGCGTTTAAAAGTGCCAAAGGGCACAGAGGTGATCAGATTTGGTGTCAGTTTAAGCCAAATATTTATTGTTTTAGATGGGGAGCTTTCTGTTCAAACGAACAAAGGATTTGAACTAGCTAGGGTCTCTTCTGGGGAAATTCTTGGTGAAATGTCTATGGTGGACTCAAGACCGCCTTCTGCATCTGTTGTGGTTTTACAGGATGCTTTATTGCTATCTCTAGACAAAAAATATTTACAGGAAAAGCTTGACTCGGACCCATCTTTTAGTTCGAGATTTTATCGCGCGATAGCGATATTTTTATCCGAGCGAATGAGGACAACTGTGAGTCGAATGGGATATGGAGACCCCAGTCAAGAGTCACAGCAAGANGCTGATGAACTTGACGCCAACGTTCTCGATAACGTTCATCTCGCAGGTGCTCGATTTGAACGGTTGCTGCAGAAATTGATGGGATAGTNATTCTTTTGAAGTAACTGCAGATATGAGTCATAAACAACTGTTGTTTTGTCAATTTTTTTGTTTGCTTTGCGCATTCTCAAATATTGCTCAAGCACAATCGAGTCAAGATAAATCACGGGGACTCAGTTTATCTGCAGCAATTTCTTCTGCATTGTCTGAAAATTCTAATATTTTGCTTGCACGAAGCCAAGAGGATTTGGCTCGCGGTGCCGTTCAAAATGCGCGCGGGATTTTTGACCTTACGATTAATGCTCAAGGCGGTTTGACGAGTACCAAAGACCCGCTAACACTTTCAACACGCAATACATATTTGGCCAACGGATTTGATTTGAATTACAACCTTTCCGAGGTAGCCACTACGCAANCCGGTGCAACGCAGTTATTTTCTAATGGTTTACAAACTAGCCTAGTTGCCACTCACACAAACACAATATCAAATCTATACCCTATAGCCGGTACGCCTAATCAAAGTACTGGTTTGCTTATTTTCCAGCTTCGCTTGCCAATTCTTCGCAATTCTGGAGATTACGTCTCAGCCCAGCTTCGCTCTGCCGAACTTGAAGCCGAAGCTGCACGAGGGGATCTTGAATTTACTGCTTCAAATATCGTACTGAATACAGCGCTGGCGTACTGGGACTACCAAGCTAAAACGCAGCGATTGAAAATAGCACGCAATAGTGAGCTTCGAGGGGAGGAGTCTNTAGATGAATTGCGCAAATTGATTGCAGCCGATGAATTACCCAAGGCTGAAATTAACCTTAGTTTGGCTAGCCAAAATGATAGGCGAGTTTCACGGATTGCCGCTGAGCAGGCGCAACTAGAATCGAGACGAACACTTGGACGCTTGCTAGGCCTCAGCGCAATAGACACAATGGCTATTCGTGAGTTGGCGGATGAATTACCTGAATATAATAATATGTCTATCGATTCTCTTGTCAGCTTAAGAGAAGCAATTATTGCGCGGGCTATGATTGCTCGTACCGATCTTTTAACTTTAAAGATAAGGCAAAATGCAGCAGAAATACTTCTTGATGCCGCAAAGAAAAATGCTCGTCCGCAACTTGATTTTGTATTTGGTGTAGCGCAAAGTGGCTTAGCTGAAGGGTCACCTCGTGGGTCATTGGGCCCAGCTTTTGGGCAAAATTATGGTCCAGGTTACAGTGGAACTTTGATTTATCAAATGCCACTTGGAAATAATGCTGCTCTCGGTTCTATTCAGCAGCAGGCAGCATTAGTCAATTCACAACGCATTCGAATTAATGAACTAGGACACTCTATCGGCAATAGTATTGAGACGTCCACATTCGCTATGATACGTGCTGTAGATCAACTAAAAGAAGCTGAAGCAGCAGCTAAAACGTATGCTGCTGGTCTATCCAACGAGCGCACTAAGCGCCGTTTAGGTTTATCGACACTCATCGATGTTCTCAGTGTGGAAGAGCGATATAACAACGCACTTATTGCAGCTGTGCANGCGCGCCAAGCATATGCAAGTGCCATAGCACAGTTTCGCTTTGAAGCTAGTATGCTTATTACACGAGATGGAAATTCCTATAATGCCCGTGTTAGTGATTTATTTAATCCAGATATTTTATTTGTCAAATAAGTTAATATATGTTGCATCAAAATAAGCAAGTCTATTTTATAATTTTTCCGTTTATTTTTATATTAAACGTTAGCGAAAATTTTTNATATAGAAAGTACATTGATTATGAGTGAGAATGATCCAAAGTCAAAAATATTTCGTAAAGTGGCCCTGGACCGATTGTCCTCTCCAGAGCAGTTGGATAGTCTGATGAGGGTGATAACACCTAAAGCTTGGCTAGCGCTTAGCCCATTGATAGTTTTAATTTTGGGCGCTTTTGTTTGGGGTTGGTTCGGATCTTTACCTAACAAAATCCTTGCTACTAAATGTATTCTCATTAACTCTATCGGACTTGCTGATGTATCCAGCGAGTCATCTGGACGTATTACCGACTTAATGGTCAAAGTAGGAGATGTTGTTGAAAAGGGCAGAGATATTGCGCGCATCGAGCAGCCTGACTTAAATGATCGTATTCAAAAAGCTGAGTCGCGTGTTTATGAGCTCCAGTCTCAGAAAAAGGTTGTGAACTCATTTGCGGCGCAAGGAGAGGTGTTGTCGCAACAAACTATAGGGCAGCAGAAGCAGGTCCTTGAAAGCCAAATTTCTGTGATGCGTGAGCGTGCGAAATATGCCCAGGAGCGTATGCGATTGGCTAGGGAGCGCACAAAGGTTCAAGAGGAATTGTTTCAGCAGGGCTTGGTAACCAATCAGTCTGTGTTGGCCGCACGTCAAGAAGCTGCAAATGCAAGGCAAGATGAGGCAGGCGCAAACCTCGAGGTTGAGAGTTTACAGAACCAAATCGAGCAACTTAAACTGACACGTCTCGAGCGTGATAAGCAGATGCGTGGTGAGATCGCCAATATTGATACTCAGTTAAATGAGGCCTTGCGTCAACTTGATAGTTTGGTTGGGATGCAAAAAATTGCCGGTACTGTGATCAGCCGTTATACAGGGAAAGTGACAGAAATCAAAGCCGGTAAGGGCATGCTGATTGGAGCTGGTTCACCAGTAATCACAATCGAGCTTAACGACAGCAGTAAAGTTAATTTAGAAGCGGTTATCTATATTCCTTTAAGTGAAGGTAGAAAAGTACTTCCTAAGATGGACGCGCAAATTGTGCCAAGTACCGTAAAAAGGGAAGAAAGCGGTTTTATTCGCGCCAATATTCGACAAGTATCTGATTATCCTGCAACCCCAGGGAGCATGATGTTGCTGATGCAAAACGAAGCTTTAGTTAGAGATTTGTCTGGTCAAACACCGCCAACGGAGATCCGTGCTTCTCTAATAACTGCAGAATCTTATAGCGGCTATCAATGGTCCTCACTAAAAGGCCCGCCCATCAAACTGGCGAGCGGAACTATTTGTAGTGCTGAAATTACTTTGGATAGTCAGCGGCCATTAAGTTTGGTAATACCTATACTTAAAAGCACCTTAGGAATTAGCTAAAAAATATTTAATGAGTAAATTAAATTTACATGTGACCCAATGTCTATTTGGCAACTTATAAACCGCAAACAAATGGCAAACACCAAGCGCTACAAAACGCCAACTGTTATGCAGATGGAGGCGGTTGAGTGTGGGGCTGCGTCCTTGGCAATGATTCTTGGGTACTATGAGAGGTGGGTCTCACTCGAGGAGTTGCGAGTTAAATGCGGTGTTTCCAGAGATGGAAGTAAAGCCAGTAATATTTTAAAAGCAGCTCGTAGCTATGGGTTGACTTCGAAAGGCTTTAACAAGGAACCCAAAGATCTTCGCGAGATGAAGTTGCCAATAGTTGTTTTTTGGAACTTCAACCATTTTTTAGTGGTCGAGGGATTTCGNGACGGAAAGGTNTACCTNAATGATCCTGCTGCAGGAGCGCGAGTTGTATCCGATGAGGAATTTGACCTATCTTTCACTGGGGTGGTTCTAACGTTTGAAGCGGGAGAAGCGTTTAAAAAAGGCGGTCAAAAGCAAAGCGTTTTTGAAGCACTTAAACGTCGCTTTGTGGGATTAAATGATGCGATATTTTATTTGGTTCTAGTTGGGGTTGCGCTTGTTTTGCCAGGATTAGTGATTCCAGTATTTACCAGTGTATTTATTGATAAGTTCCTCATATCTGGAATGCAAGATTGGCTTAAGCCATTGCTTTTGGGTATTTTTGTTACTGCTTTTCTACGTGTTGCTTTAACATGGCTAGAAAGTTACTACTTGCTGAGAGTGCGCACACAGATTTCGCTGGCTTCAGCAAGNAAGTTCTTTTGGCATGTCTTACGCCTGCCTGTTGAGTTCTACACCCAACGATCACCCGGGGAGATTAGTTCACGAGTGGGGATTAACGATAAAGTGGCTGGAATGCTATCTGGTGATCTTGCTAAAGCATTTTTATCAGTTATTAAAGCTGTTTTTTTTGCGATGTTAATGCTGTTCTATGACGTATGGCTTACTTTGATTAGNCTCGTTGTGGTGAGCATTAATGTTTTTGTGATGCAAAAGGTTGCACTCAAAACGAAGGAGGCAAGCCAGAAACTAGCCATTGATGGTGGCAAGGTTTATGGTGCAACGATGAGTGGTTTGCAAGTGATGGAAACCGTGAAATCTAGCGGAGGGGAGTCAAACTTTTTTTCTAAATGGGCAGGCTATCAAGCTAAATATGTCAATTCGGAACAGGCTATGGCTCGAGTAGGGTTAGTTATTGGCACAGTTCCCTCTCTTTTAACCTTATCAAACAACCTGTTAATCTTAGGTTTTGGTGGCATGCGTGTAATTGATGGGCACCTATCAATTGGAATGTTGGTGGCTTTTCAGAGTTTAGCCATGAGTTTTACTGGGCCTGTAGAAAAATTGGTTGGGTTGGGCAAAAAAATGCTCGAGATACAAGGCGACATGAATCGTTTAGATGATGTGATGAAATACCGTGAGGATCCTTGGCTTACTCAAGATAACTCAGTACTTGATCAAAACGCCATAGTTACTTCTAAACTATCAGGCAAGATTGAATTGAGCAATATTTCTTTTGGATATAACCCCGCTGGGTCTGCGTTAATAGAAGACTTTAATCTTGTAATTAATCCGGGAGAACGAGTTGCAATAGTTGGACCATCAGGATGTGGCAAATCAACGATCTCAAGATTGGTAATGGGCTTGTACGAGCCTTGGGGTGGCACCATCAAATTCGACGGTCAACTCCGTGAATCGATAGGGCGGTATAAATTTTTTAATTCTGTAGCTCTAGTTGATCAGGATATTGTGTTGTTTGAAGGAACTATTCGAGACAATATAAGTATGTGGGATAAAAGTTTGTCTGATCAGGAAATCATTCAAGCTGCGAAAGATGCATGCATTCATGAAGTCATTATGTCTCGCCCGGGCGGGTATGACAGCAAACTTGAGGAGGATGGTGCAAACATGAGTGGAGGTCAGCGACAAAGACTCGAGATTGCNCGTGCTTTAGCTACCAATCCACGCATACTTGTTATGGATGAGGGAACAAGTGCACTTGATCCTGCGACAGAACAGCAAATTGACGAGAATCTTCGAAGACGAGGTTGTACCTGCATTATTATTGCCCACCGACTTTCCACCATACGCGANTCCGATGAAATAGTGGTATTGTCATACGGACACATCGTCGAACGTGGAACNCACGAGAGTCTCATGAAGATTGATGATGGTTTTTACAGCAGATTAGTTTCGCAGCACTAAACCATGTCAAAACTCATTGAATTTATTGATAATGTTAGCCCGTCGGTTCTTGCTGATAAGCTTTTATGGTTGGATNACCCAAGAACGGTTTACTTCATTAAATCAGGTGCTCTAGATATTTTCTTGCAAGAACGGGACTTGCAAGGTGCTCCAGTGGGTGCTCGCCATCATGTTTATCGTGTAGCTAAGGGGCAAATGACCTTCGGTGTAGATTTTTCTGGCCTACCTGAGGGCTGGGGCGTAATTTCAGTGCGGCTTCCAGGCACTACCTGGTCAAAAATTTCATTATTTGATTTTGCGCCTGCATTCTCACTCCCAGATGTTTCAGGGGAAGCACTTAAACTTATTTATGACTGGATTTCGGCGAGTGCTTTAGGTACTTCAAAACCCATGCCTCCCAAACAGTATCGGTCACTTCAATCAGGTACTTCAATCGAGGCAGAACCGCTAGAAATACTGTCGCCAGGCGATTCCATCGTATGGGCTAGNTTAAATGAAGGAAATGCTCTTTGGATGGGCCAAGAGGGGTTTTCTGTCGATAAGCAAATGGGACCATTTCCACTCACCCGCGACAGTTTTTTACATGTTGAGAGTAAGTCGCAGATAGATTTAGTGGATCCTTCGACCCTGACTAAAAATGGGGTAATTTGGCAGGCAGTTCAAGTGCATTTGCAGTTTGTACTTCGATATGCATTTTTGGTTAAGGAACAGGTAGCAAATGCCGAAATTGCACATTTAAAGGCAATGGATGCGCAATCATCAATTCAGACACGCGAAGCGATGGCGCGTTTGATGGGGATCGCTAACAACCAAAATGAATTTGTTGTAGAAAATGAAAAAGGAACCAGATTACTGGAGTCGCTCAAGCTTATTGGCGACGCGCAAGGTATGGTTTTTCAAAGTCCTCCTGCTGCTGAGGCTGAAGCATTTGAGAATAGTCCTGTAGAAACCGTTTGCGCCATCTCTGGTGTACGCTTTCGTCAGGTCGCTCTAAAGGAAGAGTGGTGGACAACAGATAACGGCCCTCTATTGGCAACACAGGGTGAGGTTAAGGATTGGGTAGCTTTGCTACAAAGAAATGATAAACGCTACGAAATTTACAATCCAATTAGTGGCGAAAGGCAGTTGTTAAATGATGAGTACGCAAAGACACTCGGTCCATACGCATACGCTTTCTATCGACCTTTTCCATCCAAGGCTTTAAACGCTCTAGATTTACTTAAGTTTGGCGTGCACGGACTCTCGAGTGATGTGTTTTGGTTGCTAGGGCTCGGCGCTATGACAGGTATATTGGGAATGATGACACCAATAGCTACTGGAAAGTTAATTGACACCCTCATACCCTCAGCCGATGTGCCTGTAATTTGGCAGATGGTGGGAGCTTTGTTTGCTGCTGCTGTGGCTTCCACAATGTTTCACATTGCTTCTGCAATTGCATTGTTGCGAATTGAGAGCAAAATGGATGGTGCTGTGCAGTCAGCCGTTTGGGACCGGGTTTTAAAACTACCTGTACCTTTCTTCCGGCTTTACAGCACTGGCGATTTAGCGATGCGCATCAGCGGTATTAACACCATTCGTCAATCTTTGTCCGGGGCAACGGTACACACGNTGTTGACAGGTATATTTTCGTTNTTTAGTTTCTTTGTGCTGTTTTATTACAGCTTCAAACTTGCAGTNTTGGCATCTGTGATGGTGTTGATAGCCTTACTGGTTACATTAATAATTGGTTTTTTTAAACTGCGCTACGAAAGGCAGTTGGCCGAAGTTATGGGCAAGTTGTCTGGGGCTACTTATCAATATCTTACCGGTATCACTAAGATAAGGGTTTCTTCAGCTGAAAGTCGAGTCTTTTCGCGCTGGGCTGAGCAATACTCTAATTTTCGCCTCCTTTCCTTTAAGACGAAACATCTTGCCAATATCGAGAATACCTTTTTTGCGGGCTATCCTCTGATTATTACTGCATCTTTTTTTGCTGTTATTGCAATGGCTTTGTCCAAAGATGAGGCAACGCGCATGTCGGTTGGCCAATTCATTGCTTTTAATGCTGCTTTTGGAACTTTCTTTGGAGGCATGGTTGGTTTAATTGAAACGAGTCTTGGGCTACTCAATCTCGTCCCTATTTATGAGCGTTCGAAACCCATTTTGCATGGAATGCCAGAAGTAAGCGTGTCAAAGGTTCATCCTGGCGAAATACAAGGGCTCATCGAGGTCTCCAAGCTTGGATTTCAGTATGGCGAGGGATCACAGATTCTGAAAGATGTTACTTTCACAGCCCGATCGGGTGAGTACATTGCGTTGGTGGGTCCCTCTGGTTCTGGCAAGTCGACTTTGTTGCGTTTGCTTTTAGGTTTCGAAAAACCGACCAGTGGAACTATTTATTATGATAAGCAAGATATTGCTGATTTGGACGTAAATGCACTTCGGAGACAATTTGGCGTAGTGCTACAAAGCGGTCAATTGATGCCTGCCGACATATTCAATAANATTGTTGGAACTACAAACCTTACACTTGATCAAGCTTGGGAGGCAGCTCGAATGGTTGGTTTGGATGAGGACATTAAAAAAATGCCCATGGGAATGTTCACNGTTATCAGTGATGGCGCAAGTACTCTTTCGGGGGGGCAGCGTCAACGTATTATGATAGCTAGNGCGATTGTTCATCGACCTCGCGTTTTATTTTTTGATGAAGCAACCAGCGCATTAGATAACCATACACAAGCCATTGTGACAGCCAGTTTAAATCAAATGAAGTCTACTCGAATTGTGATTGCGCACCGGTTATCGACGGTTATCAAAGCCGACAGGATAATTGTTTTACAAGATGGACGTATCGTTCAGGATGGTAATTATCAGGAGTTAATTGCTGTCCCCGGTTTGTTCAAAGACTTAGCTACTCGTCAGATTGCCTAAAACAGGCTTCGACCTAGAGAATCACGGTTATATTTCAAATAATTTGAGTTACTAACGACTTATAGACTCCCCTGTTTGGAAGTAGCAGTACCCAGTTTTATAGC
>JGI25911J50253_10000848_pt1 | contig 10597 bp, 7 predicted proteins | sample LauGreSBDMM110SD_3_FD_50253 | JGI IMG/M metagenome (IMG submission 50253) | reverse complement strand
GCATCATCGTTCTTCGACTTCGTCGACTTCGCTTTGTCTGATTCCGACTCTTTTTTATCGACGACATGAACTAATTCTTTTGGGGATTGGAGGCCAATCATCTCGAAGTTCACATGTGCATCCGATTTTGAGTATATGNAAGTCGGCAGGCCTTCTTCGAATGCGGCTTGCGAGAAGAGATATTCGTTTCCATTACGCTCATGCACAGCNCTCGAGTTATATGGGCGTAGATCCATATCTTTATCCCGCACCAGGCGCATCCAACGTGTAAGAGATGACTTTTGTGTGAAAGGAATCTCCTCTAGTGTCACTTGAACCAGCATGCTTGCAGCCGAGTCTGTCGATCCCGCAATAAGGCCCGTAAGCTCCTTGATAATTGCATGTTTGTTATTTCCATGCTTTTCAATGATCTTCTGCACATCCTCATAGTTTCGCAATAGATATTGAGCGGTTTGTTGCTGAACCGCTGTCCATTTGTCATTGAGAACTACTTTTTTGGATAGAGCATCCTCTTTTTTGATATCTTTGATTGCGTACGCGATCAGTGGAATGGAATCGTCAACCGAGCTCGCAATGAAGCGCAACTGATCAATCTTCCAGGTCTTGACCGCATACGGCAAGAGCGACAAGGGTATTCTAAAAGGCATGTTCATTGACTTGCCGTTTCCGACGACCTTAACAAGCGTCATGTCTGCAAGTAGGTATCCNANGAGACCTTTATTGTTCTTTGGAATTACACTTCCTTGATTGCGAATGAGATGCGGAATGTCTTCGGCCTCGCGGGCATCGGCACTGGCGCACTCATATTGCGACTCTATGATATTCGTGATTCCTATATCATTAACTGTAAACGTCCATGCTGTTTCTGTTCTAGATATGCCTTGTTTTACAAAATACTTTTCGCGCACGACAGCTCGAACATGGCCATTGACATCACATATCACCGGAAGAACTTGCAGGCCGTCATTGTTTTTGATGTCATGGGGCGTGATNTTGCGGAATGGAGGACATATGAGCTCNACTTTTTCAGCACTTTCCTCATGTTCGTCGATGATAAGCACGAGTACATTCATGTGCAGAAATAGATCGTATAAAAGCATCANGGACTTGGCCTCATCAGATCCAAGATATTGAATAAATCTATCGTATGCAACTTTGACACCTTCTATTCTCGATTGATTCATCTTGAAAATCCCGAGTTCTTTGAGGTCATTCTCAAACTTGGGATCTATCTCAAGAGGCTGCACTTTAGAAAAAGCCAGATAAACATTACCGTCGTCAAGCGATAGAAAATCTAGAATGCTTAGATCTCGCTTTACTTGTTCTATGAATCTAAGCAAAGGATTCACGTCATTCGGGTACATGGCTTGCGAAACAAGATACACCGGGTCTTCGTACCATTTTGTTAAAATACCAACATAAGCAGATGCCTTACGAGACCCTTTTTCAATTTTGAGCAACAGAGCAAGAGCATTGCTTATCGTGTTACTTTTTGCAATATATTCAGCGGCACCCTTGACCTTATCTTTCTTGATTCCGCAACACATTTCATGATTCATTTGGAGTGTGTATGGATTTAAATTAATGCTTGTGTTTAAAGTAGAATTTTCACATTTATATAGCGCACTTGAATCCGGTCTCTTAGCATCTTTTTTACCTGCCTTTGCTCCCTTTGCCTTCTCTTCCGCTGCTTTTGCTTCTTTTGCGGCCTTTTCCGATACAAACGTTGGCATGGAATAATCTTCGCACCAATGCTCAGGACATATAAAGGTATGATCCTTAACTACCTTTTCACTATTAACAAGATATTCATACTCGCGCCTTTTCTTATGATCCTTTATACGTTTATTTGAAAACATTAAAGGTTGNTTTTCGGCCACACATTGCTTACTATAACCNAGTTGCTTTTGATTTAATTTCTCAATCGGATAAATATTATGAAACCCNCGGCGCACAAGTGCNGCATACTTCCAAGATCGATCACCACCACCTTTCTTCTTCTTGTTCTTGTCGTCGTCGTCGCCTTCTTCGTCGCTTGATTCTTCTTCGTAATCGTCTGTGTCGCCGTCTTGTTCTTCGTCGTCCTCGCCGTCGTTTGAAGATGCGGGAGAATTGCTGAAGTTAGGAGCAAGTGCCCTCGGAGCCGGAAGGACGGCCGTGGAGGCCGACGAGGCAGCTGAGGATCCAGATGCCTCATTCTCCTTCCTATATGCTAAATAACTCAAAATGAGAGCTCGGACCATATGAAATGCAATTCGAATATCTTCCAAACTACTTGCTTTTGTTACCCGCATTGTCATAAAGTACTTATCATCCATATCAAACTTAAGCTCGATCAATGAATTACTATACCCCAACGTAAGATCACACGACCTCCCTCCTTCACACGGTACGATATTAAACACATGATTGAACTTATTCCCACCTAAATAACTCTTCAGATCCGACAATTTCTCGCTAAAATATGTCACTTCATCATTCTTAAAATGAATAGATGTCTTGCACTGAATCTTTGAAATGCTCAGATTGAGATCGTGCAAGCCGAGCAATGACTTGAGATCCCTTAGAATGAGCTTTCGCACACGTGTGAGTTCGTAATAGTCCAACTGATTTGTGTTCGGTATGCGTATTTTGACTTCGTAGTTGTCGGGGCCGCTCTCCACAATGTGTGCATTGAGGACCTTTCCTTTCATGGCCGTTGAAACAAACATGAGACCATAACCAATCGTAGAATTGTGTTGAACAAGCGGAAGATCCGTCATAATATTATGTAGATCCGAACGAGAAAGGCTATGATTTTTATGGAGCTTGTACAATATGTGAGTGGGATCAAAGTTCCATCGAACAAGAGAAATGTTCTTGCTAGTTTTAAAGTCATCAAAAAGCTCCCATATCTCCTTTGTCTTGGGAACTATGATGGAGTATTGAATCTCGCCGAAGTTGCAAATGTTAGTTATCGCGGCATCGTATGTCATCAACTCTAAGTGCTTGCTTAGAGGAACTTTCCACAACTTTTGTTTTTGGTCAGCTTGTGCATTAGAAATTGAGATCTTTTCCTTTTCAACCAAGTCATTCTTTTTTAAACCATTACTTGCATCATCATTAAAATAGTAAGAAAGAACCTTGGCATTAGGATCGCTGGTGGCATGAAACACTGAGACATCTTTATAAAAAGCCACATGGAGATCGTCGAATTCATCTCCAATGACATCTTTGAGGCGCTCTGAGTTTTCGCTAGTCGTTCCCTCTTCCATGTTCTTGACATAGGCTGCCAAGAACGGATTAACATTATACTTTGGGTATTCCTTCTCAACAATGACCGAAATGGCCCTTGAACCCGCCCAAATGTAAATAGGACCACCATTTGGCTTTTCATTCTTGAGCTTCCGACAGATGTCATCTATGCGATCGTCTGTGTAAATGTCATTCCGCGTAATTATTTTACCAGCATCAGGTGATTTTACCGGCATTTCGTGTAAAATCACTCGCGTGCCTGGTTTCTGTTGCGGAAGGATCGCGGCACAAATATTTTGATTTTGAAAGTAGTATGGGTTAACTAAGAGCTCTTTCGGAAAGTCGGCAATATGTATCACATTAATGATCTTGTGTGGCCCAACTGGCTCCTTAAACACGTGTTGTTGAAGTTGATTACGATCGAAAACTCCGTTGCCGTCACTGCTGCTACCGCTGCTTCCGCTGCCCCCTCCCGCTGCTCTTTGCCAAAAATGGATTGCAATCATAGCCTTTCCATGTCTTATTCGGATTTTCAATAGCAAAGCCGATGGGATTCTGTCCCTCTGTAAATGCATAGGGAAGCAACAGACTATCTGGTGCGCGGACTACTTCAAGAGCCGCATAAGCCGGCATTCCAGGGAAGATGGCCTGCGAGTCATGAAATGATGGTGGTGTGTAATCTTCTGTCTTTTTTGCGCTCGTGTGGTATCGGACAACAGGCGGGAAATAGTAAGGTTGTATCTCCGTCGCTTTTACATCCGCTCGAATAAGCACTTGAATTACCAAATCATCGTCATTCGGCAACGGAGTATAAAGATCAATCTTTTTAAAGAATCCATTGAGTGAAACTCCTGTTTTTTGTGTCCTTGGGTCCACCGAAAGGTTGCGATCGTGGATTTTATGTGTCAATGGAGCCAAGGCAACATCTGCCTTAGTCAAGTATGCATAAAATTGATCGGCGTTTAAGGCCTTGAGGCGTGGCATAATGACCTTTTCAATAACATCATTGTAATTCACAACGTCTTTTATGCCATCGAGGGCCTCGAGTTTCCCATTCCTAAATCGGATCTTTACCATAACCTAACCTCCTATCCCTATTTTTTATTATTTTTGGTCTTTAGAATGAACCAATATCACGATAAAGAGAAGCTTGAACATAAAAAGAAGCGCATGCGACAAGTGATAGCAATCACCGGCATTGTAGGCCTAGTGGGCCTCGCGGGCCTCGTTATTTATTATTCGAGACATATGACAAAAAGAACTCCCAAATCAGCCTATGGTGCACGCGGTGGGTGCGGATGCTCTCAAGGTGACGCTGTGTAAAAACCCTCAAAGATCAATGCATATAAGATGCCAAGCATAGCCACACGGCCATTTACAAGCTCAGCATCGGCGGTGAAAATGTCACTTTCTTTGTCTTTTGGCTTGATATTTTGCACCATCACGATTAGAGAACCGAAAATGATGGCTGCTGACATGAACAAGATAAGAGCCGTATTCTGCTCAAACTGTGAAAGCATTGTCGAGTTAGAAGTGGCATTTACCACAATGTATGGAACGATGCCAATCATTGCAAGGCGGCCGTTGATTGTCTCGGGAGCTACTCCGTCAAAATGCATAACGTGCATGGGATTAAACTTTGGCTGCAGCGCAAGTACATCAAGTTTTCGAGTCAGCTCATCCAAGCGAATGTACTTTACTGAATCGATTTTGACAATGTGTTCATCTTCGATTATCGAGCGCACTACAAACTTCGGACGAGATCCACTACGAGTGGGAAGGTAGGAACATGTGCCAGGAACATGTGATAGGAACATGTTTCTAACTCTTATGATATTCAATGCATTGATGTCTTTAAGTAAACTCAAAACGTCAAGGCCTCGCGATTTGTGCCACGAACCAAGAAAGCGCGCAAGGGTTCCCATAGAGCACTTCCGCCAAACTGATCCGCTGCTTTATAAATAATTGTTAACTTCTTCTTAGTCCTTTTTTCCAAAGCAGCATTGAGAATACCACACGAGGACTTCGGAGGGCACAAGCGCAACATTTCCATATTCGATATCTTGAGACCGAACCTTTGAAAGAGATGAAGGTTATCGGGAGGCCGACTAGTAATGTACTTTCCAAAGACATGGCACAAGGTTGTCGGCCTCATGGTAAGAACACTAAAGCCGCGTTGCGTAAATGGATCGACTTCCAATGCATCTCTTACAAAGGCTATGGGCATCCATGGGATCCACGATCTGTGAAAGATGTAGTGCTCTTCTGCCAACTTCATAACTTGTGTTTCAATGAACCACTTGCTTGCCGTCATTCCAAAGTACCCAAGCATGTCTCTAAAAATGCCATGAAGCCGCCGACACGGTCGTCTCGTGTACATGAAGCACAATCGCCGCAAGATCATGTGAGCTACCTTTCTTTTGTGACTTCCGAGTTCATCCGCACCGCCAAATATGACTTCCGCATTTCGCCTATACCATCGGAGACAAGCTTTCGAGTCAGATATCTTCTTAAACATCGAAGCACAATCGGGCACTACTTTATCCCGAAAGCCACAATCTGCCGGTGGAAACTCCCCACGCACAATGCGCTCCGACGTCACATATTCGATGCACCGTTGCTCATCAAAGTATTGAATGATGTATGTGTTATCAGGGTTGTACTTGGCCGTTAAAAGCCTTCTCACGTGATCATCTGCGAGAGGAAAGCAATTNGCATATAGATTGGGATGGTCGGCTATTTGCGGNTAAACGTGGGCCATATATAACTCTGCGATGCCATCACTGATCACCGTAAAGATGTCGATATCATCTAAATTCGCAAAGTACCTTACGAGTGCACGATGCAAATTCTCGCCCGACCAAACGCCGTTGCGCTGCATTGCAATCGCAAGTGTGAGGCCATTGGCAATTGAATATGCATCATTCTCCAAGAGTTGGGTACAACACTCTTCCAAAGGCGTGATATAATGAGGGTCGCTAGGAAACGAGTTCGTCACGGTGTAATAGAGGGGGATGTTGCGCCGTCCATTGTACATCAATAGTGGGCTTGTGAACACCACGGGTGTCCGAGCCCATGTGTGCAACCATGCCTCGATTTGGATCGCGCTTGCACCGAGACTTCCATAGCCTTCGCCCAAGGCATTTAAATCAAAGAACATAGCAGGGTTTTCACAAAGAACATAGAATGCAACACTATAAATCCTATTGTAGTCCTCATAGCTTTTATGCCATGGAACGAAAAGCTTCTTAAAAGTACAACCATTATACATAGTGTCTGTCCAAAGGTGCTCGGCAATATTCATTATAGCCTCGACTTTATCGGGCGCAACAATCTCCTCTCGTGGACATAGATCAGAAGGTATTTTCTTGAGAGGATGTGAAATAAACGCCTGTCCGATGACATGTATCTCTTTGAATATGAATTCTTCGACTTCATCCGGCTCATTCGCCGCATCGGGCGCTTCTGGATCAGGCCCATCAATTTCCTCCATGGCCCTAACGGCCAAAGTGGCTTTCCATATAAAGCGATTTATTCCTTTATATCAAACAACCTAGGCAACATGCGCGTCCTGGTCATTGTGCCTGGATTTGGATCGCCAAATGTCGAACAAAAAAGACGTATAATTACTTCAAACCTTGATCTCATAAAGAGCACATCTCCAAGTACATGGACGTTTGACGTGCATGTGCATATCTATGATCAAAGCCCGTCCATACCCAATGCTAAAAACCATTACGCCCCTGGGATAGTAGGAGAGTTTATAGGGAAACACAGGCATGAGAGCCTTGCGTACAACGCAATCTTGATATTCCTAGATGATGTAGAACTTCAACCATCATTTAACATGCACGAGGCAATCAGCATCCAAAAAGAGCATGCCATTGACATCATATCACCCACACTAACAGCCGATTCACCAACACCATATCCATACATGCGCCAAAACTACAAGGAGTGCGATGTATCGCCTCCCTCTATTCGCCTAACCTTCGGCTGCGAAATGTTTTGCTATCTAATGACACCAACGGCCTTTGCAACATGGGCATCGCATCTTGATCAAGAGAACCCTTGGCTTTGGGGCATGGATCTCTTGGTCACTCTTAAGTTCAATCTAAAGGTCGCCATGCTACCATTCATGACAGCAAAGCATCATTTTCAAAGCCTATCGTACTCCTCTTTTCCACACATAAATCCGTATGATCAATGCACAAAATACCTAGCAAAATACAATGTCACACGAGAGTGCCTTGCCAATACTAATGCAATTCTACATTCGCTACCGCTTCCGCTACCGCTTACTCGGTCATAATTGGAATAGAGATCACAATAGGAGTGCACTTTGCGAATTCTATGCCATTCCATGCATTGACGCGCCGTACATGATCCGCTGCAGACCATTCGTTTATGATGCTAGCAACCGGGCCCCACATCGTCCGATCACTAGACCACATCGTTTTCATAGAGTGCGGAAGAATAATCATTTGAATCACATTCGGCACGTCATCGGGTTGATGAAATACGACACGCCTATTGCAAACGACTCGCCTCAACTCAGGTCCCGAAATTGGACGGATCTTATTTTGAAAACTTGCAGTTAATGAGTTCATTCGCCGGCTTCCTCTTGCTTTGTGTTCTTTTCTTTAAATCGACCGAACTTGTAAGAGAACACACCTACCAAGCCATGAACCAAGCTTGGGCTTGGACAATAGCTAGCATAAGCTTATTGAGCATATTAAGCATTTTCGGCTTCTATGCTCGCAAGCCACAAACCGCCGACATCACATTCCTTTCGGGATCCGATACAGCCAAATTCTTAAAAAGCGATACTGATGGCTATGTAAAGGGCCTTTCCATCATTGATCTTCGCGCACGGGGACACTCGGCTGCCAGTGGGGTAACGGACTATATCCAAACAGTCTCAGAGAACGTTCATAACTTCACGGACCTCGAGAAGCGGCGATTGATCATGGCGGCACAAAAGGCAGACTCTGATCTTTCTCGGAAAGCAACGACTCCCCGTGAGCTAGCAACTATACCTTGGGTCATTGCGGCAACAAACGACGCAGGCAAGTACGAAGGAGGGCATCCGCACACTCGGGGCAATGTGATTTTCTTGACACCTAGCATTATACGATCGGCCAATATAGTGGAAACGCTCATTCACGAAAAGGTCCATGTATTTCAACGCTTAGCGAAGGATTATATGAACAATTATTTGACAAAGAAGGGCTTCCTTCCATACGCAACGCGAGCGGAGTTTATCCTCTTAAACCCGAGGCTTCGCGCGAACCCAGATCTGGATGACCGCATTTGGATTGACACAAAGACACGCAAACTATTTCTTGCGGAATACACAACAGAGCATCCGGCATCAATTGACGACATAATACAGGTAAATCCGGCCTTTGAGCACCCCTACGAAGCCATGGCCTATAAAATTGCACAAGCAATCTCCAAAAATAACTAAATCTTAAAAATTATAGAAATTCAAAGGCCGGTAACTCCATGGTAACTCCGTGTAGCTATATTAAGGAAGCAACTTAGGCCGTCAAGGCTCTGAGATCTTTGGGCCCTTGGACTTTTTGGCGGCGCAGGCAAAAGTACCTGCTTAATATAGCTACACGCTCATTGAGTCAATATGGTATTTTGGCTATAAAAATCATAAAAATAATAGAATAGTAAAATCTAAATGATATGTAAGTATGCCACCCTTAATAGGTGTGGATCTCTTTAGTGGAATCGGAGGGTTTACGCATGCATTGCGAGGCTTAGTGGATACCAAGCTATTTTGTGACATCGATCCGTATGCTATCTCTGTGCTACAAGCTCGCATGAGCGACAATAAGCTTCCAAATGTTCCTATATGGTACGATGTACAAACGCTGAATCGAGTAAACTTATGCAAAGAGAACGTAAAGCTTCCGCGCAAAGTGGATATCGTAATGGGCGGCTTTCCGTGTGTTGGCTTCTCATCGGTCGGCGACCAAGACGGCTTTGAAGAAGCTCAATCTCATTTGTTCTTCAACATGCTCAAGGTAATAGACGAATTCAATCCGCGATTTGTGTTCATGGAGAATGTACCTTTAATCTTGCAAATGGGCTTGCCCGATGTGACACGCCAATTCATGAAGCGCGGATATACACTTCGGTGGACTATTATGACAGCACGGCAGATGGGGGCACCTCAAACCCGAAAGCGATGGTATTGTCTAGCGATCCGTATTGGAAGTAAGCCTCCGACGATACCCGAAAAGCGCGCTGCTTACAAATGGAATGCTCGTTCGGAACCCGTGACCATGGTGCTTCTTGACGACCCAGCTGCCTATAAGGCTCATTCGCGGTGTGCGGTTTTAGGAAACGCAATTGTCCCTGCTGTGGCCCGATGTGCATTCGAGGCTCTTAGCCTTTGGAAGCCGGAGTCTCCTCCTTACTCGTCGGCTTCGTCGCCTCTGTCGCCTCCGATCCCATGGAATAAAGTGAGCGAATACCCATCATCGGGTTATATGGATGCGAAAGGATTAATTCACAGTATTGATCTAACCAATCTTGTTCCTCAAAAGAGCAAAGGCCCATTGCCGGGCGTTCCCATCATTCTAGATCCGAAAGCATACACCCCACCACCCTCTAAGGCATATACAGGTAAGAAGAACATGATTCCGAAACCTATTACTCTTGAAGTGTGGGCAACACCTCGTACAAGTAAGACGGGTGCTATGGAGCGACTCACAAAACGATCACTCGGCGATCTGCCTACACAAGTCCGATTTGCTCGCTCAACTCCTGACGAACTTCGAGGAGGACGAATAAACCCGCTTTTTGTCGAATGGCTCATGGGTTTCCCAAAGAACTGGACACGAATTTGATGTTACCTTTTTACTTTCCATTATTTTTTAAGGTTTTTGAAAGACATAAGAACCTCCTATACTTTCCTTAAGCCCATCTGTAGCTATATTAAGCGGGAACTTTTGCTCGCGCCGCCAAAAAGTCCAAGGGCCCTAAGATCTTAGAGCCTCAACGCCCCAAATTACCTCCTTAATATAGCTACACGGAGTTCACTTTATGGACCATATGAAAAAGAAGACTATTCTATTATTTCTAAGAGAAAAGAGTGATAAACGGAGTCCTCACACTGTTCTCGAGCCAATGCGAATGATCCTCTAAGCTTTCTCACACCATAATGGTCTGAATCATTGTTTTGTTGCACTCTATTTCCAAAAGGAAAATCCAAGAACCTTCGAGTCCAAGGGTCCCAAGACCTCCCATCCCTTACAAACCGATTCTAAAAATAAATGCAACAAAAGAGTGATTCACACTGCTCTTGAGCCAACCCATGGGATCCTCTAAGCTTTCTCGCACCATT
>JGI25911J50253_10000841_pt1 | contig 10628 bp, 11 predicted proteins | sample LauGreSBDMM110SD_3_FD_50253 | JGI IMG/M metagenome (IMG submission 50253) | reverse complement strand
ATGAGCGCTGCCCACTTTGGAGTAGGAGATGCCGCCTTTATCGCAGAGAGTGAGCGATTAAATAATGGCGTAAGTAAGTCATTAATGGGCCGCCTGATCTACGCAATCCCAGCTGGGTTATTGCCAGTATTTGTGCCACTAAGTAGTGATCTCACAAACTCAGCTCTGGCCCAGGTTAATCCAAAATTAATTAATTGGGCAGGTAGTAATACAAATCTAATTCATCTCTCTGTTCTACTGGTAGCAGCCTCTGGCGTATTTGTTTTAGTTTTAAAGCGTGATGATAAAGCTGCGATTGATTTAACCTTACTTGCCGCCCTTTCAATCTTAACTCCACCGCTAGTGGCATTTGCAATTTACTTTGGGCTCTGGCACGCACTTCGCCATACTGCGCGCCTAACCTTAAATCTGCCAAAATCACTAGCTGCTTATCAAAACAATGATCCGGGGCGGGCGTTTTTGCAGGCGGTAATTCCCGGCATTCCAGCATTAATTGGCACATTTATTGTGGCGGGGATATTAGCGGCAATAAATCCTGAAAACTCAAGATTGCTTTGGTCGATCTTGGTAGTAATTTGGGCGCTAACTGTGCCACATATGATAGTTACCGCTAAATTAGATAAAGTGGCATTAACTTAAGTAATTTAAAGCTAATTACTTAGTATCGCAGAGAAGATTGTAAATACTCCAAGTCCAATCATTACAGCCCCTCCAAAGCGGCGCATAAAGATTAACCGGCCAACATCTGATGCTAACCAGAGGCGGACTGTGCCAGCTAAAATTCCGTAACTACCATCTGAGATAAATGCCATAATTGCAAAGATTGCGCCAAGTAGTAGTAATTGAGATCTGACATTACTTTTTTCTTGATCAACAAAGGCAGGCAATATTGCGGCAAAGAAAACAATTGATTTCGGATTTAACACTCCTACCCAAAATCCATTTTTGACCGAGGTAAGTAGGGATGGTTTAGCACCATCTGTTTTTTGCATTCCTTGGGCATCAACTTTACTGGCAGCGAAAGCGGTGTAACCTAAATAAATTAGATAGCTACCACCTGCCCATTGCACACCGGTATAGAACAGGTGAGAGCTTTGCAGTAGCGGACCAAGACCAACGGCTACGGCAACAGATACTAAAAACATGCCACTGGCATTACCAAAGACAGTAGCTATTGCAGCAGCTCTGCCCCAGGCGATTGCCCGAGCAATTGTGAATAGAACTGATGGGCCTGGAGCCAGGATGATCAAAAATGAGGCTATTAGGTACTCCCAGAGCCGCGAAGGGATCACATCTTGAGAGAACACGCGGCAATCTTACGGCTTGCCACAGGTGGGTATGTAGGTTTTACATAAGATTTGGCCATGTCCCACCTATTAGCTGAGCAATCTGGCGCAGTTCTTTGTTTGACCCTAAATCGGCCAGAAAAGAAAAATGCAATAACTCAGGATATGTATCAAGGGTTGGCAGATAAGTTAAATGAGGCAGCTGGTGATTTTTCAATCCGCGCCGTTGTTATTACCTCAAATGGTGACTCTTTTACCGCTGGTAATGACATTAATGATTTTGCTAATGATCCACAAATGGATGAGGGCTCTCCAGTATTTAATTTTCTATTTGCAATTCACAACTTTCCCAAGCCATTAATTGCATCGGTTAAAGGTAGCGCGGTTGGAATTGGCACAACCATGCTGATGCACTGTGATTTAGTAACGGCAAATCCAGATACCCAATTTTCTATGCCCTTTGTCTCCTTAGGCTTAGTTGCTGAGGGTGGCTCAAGTTATTTATTCCCAAGATTAGTAGGCCATGCCAAAGCATCAGAGATCTTGTTAACTGGTAGAACATTCTCAGCTGATGAAGCACTTAAGATGGGTTTGATAAATACAGTTGCAAAAGATGAATTATCAGCTGCAATGGCATTTGCTAATGAGATTGCCGAGCAACCTCCCTCTGCGGTAATTAATACTAAGGCGCTACTTAAGAGTGGCTCCCATGAGGCACTTAATCAGGTGATGAAGGCTGAAGGCATTTTATTTAAATTAGCTGCGCAGTCTGATGAGGCTCAAATTGCCTTTATGAACTTTTTATCCAAGAAGAGTAAGGCTAAGTAATGTCACTTGCAGGTAAGCGAATATTTATTACTGGCGGCTCTCGTGGCATTGGATTAGCAATTGCGCTAAGAGCTGCTAAAGATGGTGCATCAATTGCAATTGCTGCAAAAACTACTGAGCCGCATCCAAAGCTACCTGGCACAATTCATACTGCAGCAAAAGAGATTGAGGCAGCAGGTGGGAAAGCGGTTGCTATTCAATGTGACATAAGAGATGAAAATCAGATTACTTCAGCTATTGAACAAGCAGCGGCTGCATTAGGCGGCATTGATATTCTCATCAATAATGCTTCGGCAATTAACTTAACAAATACTGAAAATACCCCTGCAAAGCGATTTGATTTAATGATGGGTGTTAATACGCGAGGTACTTTTCTAACCTCACAGGCTGCTCTTCCTTATTTAAAGAAGAGTGCACAAGAGGGAAGAAACCCACATATCTTGATGCTCTCGCCCCCACTTTCCATGAAAGGAAAATGGTTTAAGCCACACCTTGCCTACACAATGGCAAAGTATGGAATGAGTATGTGTGTGTTGGGTTTAGCAGATGAATTAAAGCGAGATGGAATTGGGGTTAATGCACTTTGGCCAAGAACTGCAATTGATACCGCAGCTCTAGCCATGATTCCTGGAATGGATGTGGCATTTTGCAGAACTACCGACATAATCTCAGATACTGCATACATTATTTTAAATAGAGCAGGCAAAGAGTGCAGCGGAAATTTCTTTATTGATGAGCAGGTTCTAGCAAGTGAGGGAGTTACAGATTTAGATAAGTATGCAGTTGTTCCTGGTACGAAAGAGTTTATTAACGATCTATATGTTGATTAAATCTTAAACTCGGTATGAGTATGCTCAGTTTCAGTAATTCCTGAGGAGTACCTCTCTTCATAATTTCCAGCCCGCCAAATCACAAGTGAGAGTAACCAAGCGCCAACAAAAGATGCCACAATAAAATAGCCCACCCGGTTCAAATCGATCTGTGATAACGCGGTAAATGGCTGGTAGTTATCAATATCAGTTTTCTTGGATAAAACACTTATAAATTGAATTGTGCCAATTACAAAGGCTACAAATATTGATAATCCAGTTGTAGTGATGTTGTAGTAAATCTTGCGAAGGGGTGAGGTAAAAGCCCAGGAGTAAGCCTTAGTCATAAATATTCCATCTAGTGAATCCATTAGTGACATGCCAGCTGCAAAAATTAGTGGCAGTGCAATTATGGCAAGAGGTGGCAAGGTGCCGCCAACAGTTCCAACCGCTGCAGTTGCAGATAAGGCAAGGAGTGCAACCTCAGTTGCAGTATCAAAACCTAAGCCAAATAAAACTCCAACTGGATATAACTGCCAAGAGTGGTCAAAGCCATTTTTAAATGCACCTCGGAAGATCCGCTTCATCAGGCCGCGTTCATTTAGTAGTTGAGTTAAGTGCTCATGGGAAAACTTACCCGTCTTTGCCTGTCGCCAAACCTTAATAATTCCAATCAAAATTACTAGGTTTAAAATTCCAACTAGATATAAAAATATGGTAGATACTGAGGCGCCAATAATTCCACCGGTTTCAGCAAAATCTTTTTGAAACTTTGATGCTTGTTTTGCCGCAAATGCGATAGCAACTGATAGAGCTAAAACAATTGTGGAGTGGCCGAGAGAGAAAAATAATCCAATAGCGAGTGGCTTTTTACCTTTTGCTAACATCAGGCGAGTTGTGTCATCAATTGCTGCGATATGGTCAGCATCAAATGCATGCGTAATCCAAATGAGTAAGCGAGAGCGCCAGCGCCGGCATAAATAAGAGCACCTGAACCATCGGTAAGTGAGCTATAGGCCGGGTTTGAGTTGTAGTGAATGAATAAACCCCAACCAGCAACGTGCAAAAATACGACAACGCTGATAACCCCAATGAGTGCAGGTAACTCTTCTTTCGAGAAGCGTAAATGCTCTCTAAGGGTGGATTTATTGCTCATTGTGAGATCTTATTGCAAACGATTTGCAACTGCAATTATTTGAAATAAGAGTTGCTACTGTTTATCTATGAGATCTAAAGCACTAATTGCAGCAGCCTTATTAGTTAGCTTATTTCCGGTAATAACAAATATGCCAGCTGCAGGTGCCCACACAAAACTTATCTCCTCAAATCCTGTAGCAGGAGGTGTTGTAGATGTATGGCCAGAGCAGATCACTCTGGAGTTTAATGAGGAATTACAAAACATCGGTAGTGAAAAGGCAAATTTTGTTGTGGTTAATAATGCGGTGGGAGATCAGGTAAGTGAAGATGATGAAATATTAAGTGGTAACACCGCCACCTTGACTCTTTCACCTAACACAGTAAAAGGAGCTGTTTTAGTTTTCTATCACGTGGTGTCTGCTGATGGTCATGCGGTGGAGGGGGAGTATAAATTCACCTTTGGCCAGGGCGAAGTTACCGCTGAAGGGGTAACAAATACTGAGGAGCAAAAGTATCCAATAACTATTTATATTGCCTCTGCACTTTTTATTACAACTGGTCTATTTTTTGCAATCTACTCATACCGTCGCAGAAATAAAATTAAATAAAAAACGCCCCAGCTTTTTACTGAGGCGTCTTAATTAGATCTTATAGATCGTAATAAAGCTCAAACTCAGCTGGATGTGGACGAAGGCGACATAATCAACCTCTTGCTTGCGCTTGAAGTCAATCCAAGTATCGATTAGATCCTTAGTAAATACACCACCACGAGTTAAGAACTCATTATCTTTTTCAAGATTATTTAGAACTGCATCAAGTGAGCCTGGCACCTGCGGAATTGCAGCAGCCTCTGCTCCTGTTAATTCATACAGATCCTTATCAACTGGCTTTGGTGGCTCAATCTTGTTTTGAATTCCATCAAGACCTGCCATTAACATCGCAGCAAATGCTAGATATGGATTAGATGATGGATCTGGGCAACGGAACTCAATTCGTTTTGCCTTTGGATTAGATCCAGTAATTGGAATACGAATACAGGCAGAGCGGTTTCTAGCTGAGTAAACCAAGTTAACTGGTGCTTCATATCCTGGTACTAAGCGCTTGTATGAGTTAACAGTTGGATTGGTAAAGGCTAGAAGTGATGGTGCATGCTTTAGCAAGCCACCGATATACCAACGAGCCATGTCAGATAGGTCGCCATAACCCTCACCCCAGAACAATGGCTTGCCATCTTTCCAAAGTGATTGGTGAACATGCATTCCAGAACCGTTATCACCAAATAATGGTTTTGGCATAAAGGTTGCTGTCTTACCAGCTTCCCATGCTGTGTTCTTAATGATGTATTTAAATTTCATTAGTTCATCACCGGCGGTTAAAATATCGCTGAAGCGATAATTAATCTCCATCTGTCCTGCAGTTCCTACCTCATGGTGAGCACGTTCAACTAGCAACCCTGCTTTACCAAGATTCATAACCATCTCATCGCGAAGATCTGCGAATTGATCAGTGGGGGAGACTGGGAAGTAGCCACCCTTAATACGAGTGCGGTAACCACGATTTGGTGTGCCATCAGCATCAGCTTCAATTCCAGTATTCCAAGCACCTTCATAGGAATCAATATGGTGGAAAGCTTGATTCATTCCAGTTTCAAATCGCACACTATCAAAAACATAGAACTCCGCCTCTGGTGCAAAAAATGCTGTATCAGCAATTCCAGTACCGCGCATGAACTCAACCGCCTTTGCAACTACACCACGTGGATCACGTGAGTATGCAGAGTCATCACTTGGGTTATGAACTGAGAAGAGAATAATTAAAGTTTTTTCTTTACGGAATGGATCAAGGTATGCCGAAGATGGAACTGGCAGTAACTTCATATCTGATTCATGAATTGATTGGAAACCTCTGATTGAGGATCCATCAAACATTAAACCATCTTTAAATACACTTTCATCAAATGATTCAACTGGCACATTAAAGTGATGTTGAATACCTGGCAGATCGATAAACCTTACATCGATAAGTTTTACATCATTTTTCTTGATGTAATCGAAGATCTCTGCTGAATTCTTAAACATCTATTCTCCTAAGAATTAATAGTGCTGAAAGTCAGGGCCACAATGCACCGATTCAGATAGGTAAAATCTAGTAGAGAATAATGAAAAAGCAGTAACCCTTGTGTTACAACTATGTTTCTAGAGTTGGGTAGGGCTAGGGTTAGCGCATGAGTTTTGCAGAATTGCCGCAAATATCACCTGAGGCCTCCCTTGGTAGGCGGCTTTTGGCCTTGGTGATTGATTGGACGATGTGCCGGTTAATTGTTGCCTTACTAGGCCCGGCTTTTTTACCAGAGAGCAGCTTTAACACCTTAATTATTTTCTTCCTTGAGGTAGCCCTGTTTACAACTTTATTTCAAGCCTCAGCAGGACAACGGCTTATGGCGGTCAAAGTTGTCAGTTTTCCAGATCAATTAAGAGTGTCACCACAAAGAGTACTCCTGCGCACTCTGCTGATCTGCTTGGTTCTACCAGCAATCTTTACTAAAGATGGCCGAGCATTTCATGATCACTTTACGCAAAGTCAAACTATTAGAGAGATTTACTAACGCTTAGGCATCCGATTACTTGTTGGCATTGGTCCCTTTGGCATTGGAATATTTAAGCCACCAACAGAGCGCAATCGAGCCCGAACCTCACGAAGTTGGACGGTGCTTAATTTTTTAGGTAATTTCTTTAAATGTTTTTGTAATTTGCGAATTGAAACCTGACCTTGGCCATCTCCTACTAAAACTTCAGTCACTGGCACACCGGATAAGAAGCGCTCCATCTTGCGTCTTTCATCCTGCATTAATGTGCGAACAGCAAAGCCACCTTCACCAACTAAAATAATTCCAGCCTTACCAGATACCCGATGGACCATATCCTGGTCACGATTAACAGCAACTGCAGGTGTTGTTATAAATCCTCTTTTTATTGACATTAACACACTAGCTCCTGCACCAAGCTGTCCTTGAATTGATGAGAAGGCTGCGGTGTTTGCAAATCTAGTGAATAAGAAAAAACCTGCTAAAAATGCAAGTGGTAATGAGAGAAAGCCGGCATAGATTGGATGACCTAAATTATTTCCAATAATTACGCCAAATCCTAAAATCAGTACAAATACAAGTAAGCACCAAAGAATTGCTATTGGTGAGTCATTCTTAACTAACTTATATGCATCCTTTAAAACAGAGAGTTGAGATTGCTTCTGGGGTGCACCATCTTTTAGCAACTCTTTTTCTTTCTTCTTACGACCAAACATTTTTCTCCTTTACTTAACTGCTCGGGCAGCCATCGCCTGGTTGTAGAGACGACCTGCTCTATAGCTAGAACGTACCAATGGACCACTCATAACACCAAGAAATCCTATTTCNTNCGCCTCTTTACTCAACTCCACAAACTCATTTGGCTTAACCCAACGAACCACCGGGTGGTGTTTGCTACTTGGCCGCAGGTATTGGGTGATTGTAATCAGATCACAACCGGCATCTCGTAAATCAGCTAGAGCTTGTGAAACCTCATCTCTACTTTCACCCATTCCTAAAATTAAGTTTGATTTAGTTATTAATCCAAAATCTCTTGCTTGGGTAATTACATTAAGGGATCTTTCATATCTAAATGCAGGCCGGATCTCTTTAAATATTCTTGGCACAGTCTCAAGGTTATGAGCAAATACCTCTGGGCGGGTTTCAAATACCTGATTAAGTAGGTGTGCATGGCCACTAAAATCAGGGGCTAACATCTCAACACCTACACCAGGATTTAAAGCATGTACTTGAGAGATTGTTTCAGCATAAAGCCAAGCACCCTCATCATCTAGATCATCTCGGGCAACTCCAGTAATAGTTGCATACTTTAAATTCATTGTTTTAACCGACTCGGCAACTCTTCTTGGCTCATCACGATCTAATGGATCAGGTTTGCCGGTGTCAATGTTGCAAAAGTCGCACCTTCTCGTGCAGGCACTTCCACCAATTAAAAATGTTGCTTCTCTATCTTCCCAGCACTCAAAAATATTTGGGCATGCTGCTTCTTGGCATACGGTATGAAGACCTTCCTTAACAACTAATGAACGAAGTTTTGTGTACTCAGGTCCCATCTTTGCTTTGGTCTTAATCCACTCAGGTTTTCTTTCAATTGGTGTTTGGGCATTTCGAGCTTCAATTCGCAGCAGTTTGCGACCATTTGGATCGATACTCATTGTGATACTCGCTCTAACATGGGCAAAATATATCTTTTCAATATTGGCATTACCTCTTCGACCGTAATATTTCTACCAAGCTCAGCCGAGAGTGAAGTCACCTTCGCATCTGCAATACCGCATGGAATAATCTTTGAGTATGCAGTTAAATCTGGATTTACATTAAGTGCAAAACCATGCATAGTCACACCCTTTGCCACCCGTAATCCAATTGCGGCAATCTTACGATCACCCTTTTCATCTCTTAGCCAAACACCACTTCGCTCACAGTAACGCTCTGCTTTAATCCCAAACTCACCACATATTGAAATAAGAGCAGTTTCTAACTCTCTAACAAAACCAACTACATCGGTTGAATTTCTTAATTTGATAATTGGATAACCAACAATTTGTCCAAGACCGTGCCAGGTTATTTTTCCGCCCCGATCAACATCAATTACCGGCGTGTTATCTAAGGGGCGATCAGTGATTTCAGTGCGACGACCAGCGGTATAAACCGATGGGTGTTGAAGAATTAATAAAGTATTAGGCTCGATATTATTAATTACCTTTTCTTGTATTTCTTTTTGCATCTGCCAGGCAGATAGATAATCAAGAACTCCGAGCTCTTCAACTCTGAGAAGATTCTGTGAAACTATGGTTGAACTCACACCGATAGCCTAATTGGCAGGTGAATATTTGGCTAAAGATTGCCATTTTTGGCAGCCATGTGTGTGAGCAAAATTGCATCGCTGATAGATTTACCCCCTAATCCTTATTACCGAAAGGCTTTTATACCCATGGCTGGAAAAAGTAAGAGTTCTGTAACTGTCAAAAATCGTAAACCTTTTGCTATTGCGATGTTGGTTGTAATCGCCTGGTTCATCATAACTGGCGTATTTGGCCCACTTTTTGGCAAGTTAACATCTGTTCAAGAGAACAACAACTCTTCTTTTTTACCAAAAGGGGCGGAAGCAACCAAGGCATCTGATGTGATTCAAACATTTTCTGGTAAGGATTCATTTAATTTTCCAGCACTAGTTCTTTTTGAAGGTGAGATCAACCCACAATTAATTTCAAAGGTAAATGAACACCTAACTAAGGTTGGCGATTTAACACTGGATGGAACTAGCGCAAAAATCTCTGATTACCTAGCCCCAGGTCAACAAATTACCGCCTTCCCATCCGCAGATGGAAAAGCAATTCTAGGAAATATACCCTTAGATGGAAATGCAATTGCAAAGGTCTTACCAAACGATAAGCCAGTCCTACCAGCAATAGTTGAAGAGTTGCGGGCAGATGTTGCACCATTTGCCAAAGCAAACTCACTTGATTCATATGTAACCGGACCTGGCGGATTACTTGGTGATTTGTTTGAAGCATTTGGTGAAATTGATTCTAAATTACTTCTCTCAACTCTTGTTGTAGTAGCCCTGATCCTGATTGTTGTATACCGCTCACCTATCTTATGGATCATTCCGCTGCTTTCATCGTTATTTGCTCTATCAACTGCAGGTGGAATTGTTTATTTATTAGCGAAGAACAACATTATTGATGTTGATGGTCAATCCCAAGGAATTTTGTCGGTACTAGTTATAGGTGCTGCCACCGATTATGCGCTGCTACTAATCGCACGCTACCGTGAAGAGCTACATCTTTTTGAATCTCGCTTTGATGCGATGCGCGCTGCTTATAAAGGTGTATGGGAACCAATTCTTGCCTCTGGGTCAACAGTTTCTATTTCATTATTAACTCTTTTATTTAGTCAGTTAACAAATACTGCAAGCCTTGGGCCAATCGGTGCAATTGGAATTGTTTGTTCAATGATTACGATTCTTACTTTGTTACCGGCGCTTCTACTGCTATTTGGCCGTTGGATTTTTTGGCCTCGCAGGCCAGAGTTTGATGGTGATGATCATGTTATGTCTGGAACTTGGAGCAAAGTTGGTAACGTCATTGAAAAAAATCCAAGGCGGGCATGGATTATTTCTGGAATATTCTTATTACTTCTTGCCTCAGCCGCTCCAACATTAAAAGCTGATGGTATTGGCACTATTGATTCATTCACGGGAAATCCTGAGTCAGTTGTTGGTCAAAAGCTACTTGAGACGCACTTTCCAGGCGGTGAAGGGGATCCAACTCAAATTGTTGTTGCCGCAGATAAAATCGAAGCAGTAACTGCAGCGGTTAGAAATGCGCCAGGAGTTACAGATGTCTCACCACTTCTTGATGGTTTTGTGGTTCCAGGTCAGCCACTACCAAAGGTAAAAATTATTGATAATAAAGCAATAATTAATGTCACCTTAAATAAAGCACCAGATAGTGTTGAAGCTGGAGATGATATTCCAAA
>JGI25911J50253_10000840_pt1 | contig 10630 bp, 5 predicted proteins | sample LauGreSBDMM110SD_3_FD_50253 | JGI IMG/M metagenome (IMG submission 50253) | reverse complement strand
GCGCATTTGCCACCCTGGTGAGCGTTTTCTTTTTCTGGGGCTTTGTAGCGGCCAGCAACGACATTCTGATCCCTGTTTTCAAAGACAAATTACACTTGGAGCAATGGCAAAGCCAGATGATTTCCTTCGTATTTTACGTCGCCTACACCCTTGGATCTCTGGGTTACATGTTGATTTCCTATTTGATGAAAAAAGACCTTTTGGGTAGCATCGGTTATGGAAAAGGCATCGCTTTGGGCTTGGTCATCAGCGCAATTGGTAGTTTGATGTTTATCCCTGCCGCCGATACCGCCTCTTTCCCCATGCTACTGAGCGGATTAATCGTGGTTGGACTTGGCTTTTCCCTCCAACAAACAGCAGCAAACCCCTTGGCCATCGCTTTGGGCAGTCGCGAAACCGGTTCTCAGCGATTGAGTATGGCTGGCGGCGTCAATAATTTTGGTACCACCATCGGCCCGCTTTTGGTCACCTTTGCGATTTTTGGTGCGATGGGCTCTGAATCTGGCGCCGAATTGGATGTTTCTGCCGTGAAAGTTCCCTACCTCGTTCTGGGCGGTTTGTTCTTGATTTTCGCGATCATTTTTTATCGTTTAAAAGCCGATGTAGAAGCCCCCGGCGAAAGCGCTGTCGAAGAGATCAACGATGGCAAAAGCGTCCTTAGCTACAAGCAAGTTTGGATGGGCATGATCGCCATTTTTCTCTACGTGGGTGTGGAAGTGAGTACCGCCGGCAACCTAAGTGAATACCTAAAATCCAACCTCAATATTGGCACCCGCGATGCGGCGCCGTTCATTTCCTTGTTTTGGGCCAGCTTGATGATTGGTCGATGGACCAGTTCTGCCGGTTCTTTCAATGTTAGCGATACGATGAAAAAAGCCCTTCGATTTTTATTGCCTTTGGCAGCGTTTGGAGTGTATTTGGCGGTGAATACAAAAGCCGGATACGACGTATCAAATTTCTACCCATACATCGGGATGATAGCCATTTTGGTGATTGTTGATTATTTGAGCAAAGGAAACCCGGCACGACAACTACTCATTTACAGCCTCTGTGGCATCACCGCATTGGTTATTGGCATATTTAGTGGCGGAATGACCGCTGCAATGGCATTCGTGAGCGTAGGACTATTCTGCTCTACCCTATGGCCTTGCATCTTCACTCTAGCCATCACCGGATTGGGCAGCAAAATGTCGAAAGGCTCCAACTTTTTAATCATGATGATCATGGGCGGCGGATTTGTTAGCGTCCTTCAAGGCAAGTTAGCATCACCCGAATTGTTGGGCATTTTGAACAGCTATTGGGTTGGTGTAGTGTGCTTTGCGTACTTGGCGTACTATGCTATCACGATGACAAGTTACTTCAAAAAGCAGGGGATTGAAATCGGTCCAGCGGCGGGCGGACATTAAATTTCGATTCTCTTTGGGGAAATCCTGAATTTTTCTTATTTTTGCAGCCCGTTAGGCAGAAAACTCTTCGGATTTCGAAGCCTTACATGTTGGTATCGTAGCTCAGTTGGTAGAGCAAAGGACTGAAAATCCTTGTGTCGACGGTTCGATTCCGCCCGATACCACGACAAACAAAAGAAACCCCGCGAATTTCGTGGGGTTTCTTGTTTTACCTGGGTAGTAGTTAACAAATTAGTTAACAAATCAATGGGTATTTTTGGCTGTGAGTAGTACCGACGGTGATGAATCAGTTTACAGCGACGAATAGGGTTTGTCGTCAGCGTTTTTTGCACTTGAACCTCAATACTGTCATTCTTATGAGAATAATCGTACTTTTTCTCTTTCGAGTAGCACTGCTTTTTGCCAGCTGCACCATCACCCCGCGCTAAACGTATCCTCATTCAGATATTTACGGATAAATACGGATATTTTACTTGTTCCAAAATGTTAAAATATGCTGCTGTAATCATTACCAATCACTTTTAGGTTTTTTGGATACTTTTTTCCATCATTCAGTTTATTATTACTATATAAGGTCAACTAATACCAACATTAGAATTTAAATAAAATGTCGGCATATTCCACCACAAATACACTTAATATCATTCAATGTTGGCAAAAAGCAACATTTTGATGTGTTTAAAAAAAATAAAGACCGCGTTAAAAAATACACCGCACCTTAGATACTGGTTCCGTCGCATTAATGGAATAATCGGACAACCAACCCCTCTTCGTCGGACTGAAATTGACCCTAAACACGATCAAAACAAGTTCGATTCCTATCGGGACCACATACATTTGGTCTTCTTAATAATTAAACAATGTTTGGATTCCACCGAGTTAATATACTTCGCGAAAATTTGCGAGTCATGAAAAAAATATTTGCTTTGTTGACGATCTGCATTTCACTGCAGTCGCTCCTCGCTCAATCAACAATCTCCGTCAGAATTAATTCCGCCAATGACGATTATGAAGAATTCCTGAAGGCATCAGGTAGTCAAACTCAGTCCAAAACTGTTGGAGGTATGGATGTGGGCAGTTCCGATTTGGAATTTGGTACAGAGAGTTCTGGAAATGACCCCCAAATGGTTGGATTGAGATTCAATAACATCAACATACCCAAGGGTTCGTTAATCACCGGCGCCTACATTCAATTCAAGGTCGATGCGATAAACAAAAATAATGATCCATGTATTGTACACATTAAAGTTCAAGATACAGATAGCGCAGAGACATTCTCATCGAACAATTTTGACTTGACGAAAAGATCCAAATTATTGGATTCCATCACATGGTCAGTATCTGGAAATTCATGGAAAACTGTTGGTGCAGCTACCCCAGAACAGCGAACAACCGATATTTCCAGATTGATTCAGAACATTATAAATCGCAACGGTTGGAAATCGAACAACTCTATTGCGCTATTCCTCTATGGTTCAGGTACACGCGAGGTTGAATCATACGATGGTGATGCACCGGGTGCCCCATTGTTGGTCATCAATTTTGTTGCTCCTCAAACCATTATGAAGAGAATTTCTTTGGCTGATGATGATATGGAGGAATGGATTGCTGCCAAGAGTGGACAAACCCAATCAAAGACTGTGGGAGGTTTAGATGCTGGGAGCAGTGATTTGGAGTTTGGTACAGAGGCATCTGGAAATGACCCTCAAATGGTGGGTATGCGATTTACTGGTATCAATATCCCCAAAGGGTCTTTAGTAACAAAAGCATATATCCAATTTACCGTAGATGCAATTTCTAAAAACAATGATCCGTGTAAGGTAATTATTCACGGAGAAAACACTGATAGTGCTTCTACTTTTGTTTCAAGTATTAGTAAAAATATAAGTGCGCGAAACAAAACGATGGACTCGGCTACATGGTCAGTTACAGGCAGTAGTTGGGGAACAATTGGCGCAGCCACACAAGATCAGCGTACGTCCGATATTTCCAAGATAATTCAGAGTATCATTGATCGTCAAGGATGGAAAACAGGAAATCCTTTGTGTTTATTTATGCAAGGTACGGGTACACGAGAAGTTGAATCATTTGATGGGGATGCCCCGAAAGCGCCTTTATTGGTACTAGAATATTTACCCGTGAAGTCATTGAATATTCGGGTTGCCGCCGCTGAAGACGACCAAGAAGAACGTCTACCCGCTAAAGCTGGTCAAACTCAAGCAAATACAGTGGGTTCTTTGGACGCAGGAAGCAGTGACTTAGAGTTGGGTGGTGAGGACAAAGGAAATGACCCTCAAATGGTTGGTATTAAGTTTAATAAAATCAATATTCCTCAGGGCACTAAAGTAAAAAATGCATACATACAATTTGCAGTTGATGCCATTTCCAAAAATACCGACCCTTGTGTATTAACAATCAAAGCTGAAGATACCGACTCTGCATTGGCTTATGATGCAACCAAGACTTACAACATTTCGACAAGGAAATATACTACAGATTCAATTCGTTGGACCGTAGGAGGCTCTACTTGGAGCACCGTAGGCTCTGCTACCGCAGACCAAAGGACCCCGAATATCGCTGCGTTAATTAACAAAATAACAAGCCGTCCAGGTTGGAAATCAGGCAACAGTTTCGCTGTAAGCATTGTTGGATCAGGAACTAGAGAAGTAGAGTCTTATGATGGTGATGCTCCGAAAGCTCCCTTGCTTTTTTTAGAGTATTTCTCGGGTTCAACAACTGTTATACCAAAACCAAAAACAACCGACTATCCTATCGCAACAAAATCGGAGTGGTTATACCAAGACAGTGGTTTTGATTTATCAACTACTTGGAAAGACAAGGTATACCTGAAGGATAGTTTATGGAATTTTGGGTCATCACCTNTTGGTTATGGGCATCCCACCAGCACCTCTACCACTATCTTATCCGGCGCTGCTAACAATAAGACCATCACGCATTATTTCAGAAAAGCGTTCAATGTTGTCGATTTGTCTTTGGTTACCGACACTATAGANTTNCAATTAATGTGTGATGATGGAGCGGTAGTTTATGTCAATGAAAAAGAAGTTGTACGCAAGAACTTAGGCACAGGGTCAATAACATACAAATCAAAAGCGACCAAGTCGGTTGAGTCACCTTTAGATAGAGTTTACTGGTATTATAGACTACCTAAAAGTGTTTTAACGAGTGGTAAAAATATTATCGCAGTGGAACTTCACCAAAGCGATAGTCTTGCCACAGACGCTCTGTTTGATCTGACTTTGAATAATGCTAAATTCAAGCCCAATCCCACCTCCATGGGTTGTAATAACTCAACTGATCACATTGCTTGTTATACGTCGGTAGTACCAACTTTACAAGTCGATACTTTAACAATACCGACTTCACATAGATTTCAAGCAATATTAAAAACAGGCGATGCATATTCGGGTTCAGGAACAGTTCCAAGTAATTTTGATTTCACAGCGTATGTAGCTGACAAAGGAAACTCGAAGAAAGGCTATGTAGCAATAAACCATGAACTTTCCTTAGGCGGAGTTTCAATATTAAATACACAATACAATTGTAAAACCGGTTTGTGGCAAGTTGACTCTATCAATCCTGTGGATTTTTCAGGCGCATTGGTAAGTACTAGAAGTAACTGTTCTGGAGGCATTTCACCATGGGGAACGGTGGTTACTTGTGAAGAAAATCGCCCGACTTCAGGAGATGTGAATTTGGATGGGTACATCGATATTGGATGGAATATTGAAATCGACCCAGTGACACGTAAAGTAAAACAATACGGTAATGGTGTACCCGAAAAGTTATGGGCTATGGGAAGAATGAGTCACGAAAATGTTGCATTCCTACAAGACAGCGTTACAGTTTATCAAGGTGAAGATGCATCGGATGGTAACGTTTATAAATTTGTGGCTGATAAGAAAACAGATTTGTCTTCTGGTAAATTATATGTTCTTGTACTTGAAGCTCCTCTAAATGCAAGCGGAGACCCAACAACTACAAAGGGCACTTGGGTGCAAGTACCGAACACAACCAAAAGCGAACGTAATGATGTAAAAATAGCGGCCGCAAGTTTGGGTGGCACCAAATTCAATGGTGTTGAGGATATTGAGGTTAGCCCAACTAGCGGTGAGTTATTTTTTACTGCAAAAGGTGTAGGTAGGGTTTATAAATTTAAAGACAATGGCACAACTGTATCTGATTTTAGCACATTTGCTGGTGGAGAGTCTTACGTGGTAAATTATGGTGATGGACTGGTTTCTGAACCTTGGGGTACCGGTGCAGATAACCTAACTTTCGATGATAAAGGTAATTTGTGGGTATTACAAGATGGAGGTAGGAACCACGTTTGGATGTTGCGTCCTGACCATACACCNGCCAATCCAAAAGTAGAACTATTCATGATTTCACCCATTGGTTCTGAACCAACAGGAATGACTTTCACTCCTGACTACAAATACATGTTCATTTCAATTCAAGAACCTAATGCCCTTAGCTTACAACAAAAAGATGTAGCAGGTAATTCTGTATTCTTTAACAAAAGCCACGCATTGGTAGTTGCAAGAAAAGAAATGTTCAAACCACAGACTTTGGTTACCCCCGTAATTTCCGGTCCAACAAGTGTATTACCTAACTCAACGCAAAATTATATGATTAGCAATCCAACTGTGAATCCTTACAAATGGACAGTGACCAATGGTAATTTGCTATCTGGGAATGGAACAAAATCTATCTCTGTAAAATGGGCAACTACAGATGGATCAGTTAAGGTAATCGAAAATCAAAATGTATTTTGTCAGAGCCCTGAAAAGGTTGCATCCGTAATCATTCAGACGTCAAAGACTGACCAATTAATTGAAAAAGCTGGAATTACTATAAATCCAAACCCAACATCTGGAATATTCAATATTAAAATAGCATCAGATGCCCAGGTTTCTGTATTGGATTATACAGGCAAAGTATTGGTTAACCTCAATTGTCAATCCAATCAAGAACAACAGGTAAACTTATCCGACTTCAGTCAGGGTGTTTATTATGTTGTTGTAACCAAAGGAAACGAGAAGCAGACCGTAAAAATTGTGAAATACTAACCTCTTGAGGTGGTTTTTCAACATAACCACAACGAGTTTTTTTAGGTAATTAACATTTAATAAAAAAGCCCCAATAATTTGGGGCTTTTTTATTAAATACAATTCAACGTAGCCGAAAACAATTAAATTACTATAAAATAACAATACAGAAATAAATAATAACACGCAATTGATTTTATTGAAACATTCAAATCGAAAACTTGTGGCATGAAAAGACCTATACTAATCTTGGCACTAATTGGTTTATATTCAGCTGCCCAAGCCCAATCGACTAAATTTGAAGTACAAATTAAGAAAACAGGTACGACTGACGGAGTAGATGAATCCTCTGACGATGCGGAACAGCAAAATAATGTAATGGATAAATTGTTTGACGATGATTTAGACATGGGTTGGGAAGGCGATGACTTTAACATTGTGGCAACGGGATTCCGTTTTACAGGGGTTACTATCCCGAAAGGAGCTAAAATTGATTCTGCCTACATCATATTTTTTTCGCATGAAGAGGAAAAAGATACAGCCATGAATACCATTTTTGGAGAGGCTTCCGATGATGCAAAAACCTTTAGCATGGAAGAGTTGTTTTTGACACGTCCAAAGACTCAAGCCAGTTACAAATGGGAAGTAACCGAATTTTGGCCAATATGGAAGAAATTTAGAACTCCAGATATTACCGCTGTAATTCAAGAAATTGTAGACCGTCAAGGTTGGAAAAGTGGTAATTCCCTAGCCATCATGATTTCAGGTAAGGACCAAGGAGCTTCTGCTAAAGATAACGCGAGAGATGTAATGTCATTTGAGAATGAAGAAGACCCCGAAGACGGTGGCGATGGCAAAAACCATCCTGAGCGCGTGCCTAAATTGGTGGTTTATTATACCGCAGCTAAAAATAAAACGGAAGGCCATAAAGAAGTTGGATTCCACGTTTATCCCAATCCAATGGATGCTTCTTTTTCAATTACCCGTCAAATGGATGAAAACACAACCGTAAAGATTTACAATTACACGGGCGTAGTTGTATCGGAATTTGCTTCTTCCAACACTTCATTTGATGTACATCATTTACCAGCAGGTTTCTACACTGTGGAAGCAACTAAAAATGGATTTACATCCTCACAAAAAATCATTATCCAATAAATTTACCAAAATGATTACCACCAAAATGGTGAAAAGAGGCCAAAATCTGGTCACTTCTTTATTAATGACAATCTCTATTTTATACTTTCCCATCAAACTAAATGCGCAAAATGATACGGGAAGGATGAAATCAGTTACTATTTTAGGACGATTTGAAGAACAACAAAAAGCCCTGGAATACATGAAGAATGCCGATAATATTCTGAATGTAATCTCAAGTCAACAAATTAAACTGTTTCCAGATATAAACGCTGCAGAAGCCATTCAAAGAATTTCTGGAATTACACTTCAACGAGACCATGGAGAAGGCAGATTCGTACAACTTAGAGGCACACCCCCTCAATTGACGAATTTTAGTATTAATGGGGAACAAATTCCTTCGCCAGAAGGCGATGTCCGCTTCGTTGGCTTAGATGTTATAGCAGCCGATCAGATTGAAAGAATTGAAGTTACCAAAGCACTCACCGCGGATATGGATGGAGATGGAATTGGAGGAACAGTAAATGTCGTTACCAAAACAGCCAAAGAAACCACGCCGAAAATTTCCATTGCGGTAAACGGTGGATATAATAACATCAGAAATAACCGTAATAACTTTATGGGAATGTTCTCTTTCTCCCAAAGAATAGGAAATCACGGATTTGTATTTGGCGCCAATCGCTACCAAAATATCCAAGGATCCCACAATATGGAGTTTAACTATACCAAACGTCCTACCCAACAAGATAACGTTTTTCAACCTGTATATAATGATATCGAATTACGATACTACGAAATTCAGAGAGATCGAACCGGCTTAAATGCATCCTATACCTATTATATTCGTGAAAATTCGGAAATTTCAATTCGCGCCATGTTCAACTCTTTTACCGATGATGAACAACGCCACCGATTGGTTTATGAATTTGGTGGTGGCACTATTATTAATCCAACCAAAACAAGGGAAGCAACTCTATTGCGGGATCTCAGAAATCGAACCAAAACTCAAGAAATTAACACCATCAATTTAGATGGAAAACATAATTGGGAAAGATGGAAAATCGATTACGGCATAGCTCTATCTCACGCTACAGAAGATGTACCCAATCAATTTGAAATCGGCTTTACCAGTCCTAACCTTTCATTTTCTATAGATCGTTCAGAACCTAATTGGCCCAAATTCAAATTTGCCTCCTCCAGAGATTCTAGTTATAGTTTGGATTATCAACTTTATAAATTCGACGGACTTCAGACCAGTAATTCGGTAACAACTTCAAATAATCGAGTAATAAAGTTCAATGTAACTCACTATTTGAATAAAAACGAGAAACGTAATGAAGAAACGTACTTCAAAACTGGGGCAAAATGGCGACATAAAACCAAAAGTCGCGATGTAAATGGCTACTCATATGATGTTTATTGGAGTCAATTTGCCCCTGGCACAAGACAGATTTACACACAAATTGGTCCCAAACTGAGTTTGGCTACCGTGGGGGATGATTTAACTGTAACCAACTTATTGAATCGCGGTTATGATATGGGAAATTCACCATCCGTAGAAAAATCGAGTGAATTTTTCAAATTCTATTACCAAAACTTCAAACTCAACGAATCAGATACCAAAGATGAATTGTATTCTAGCGACTATTCTGCCACAGAAGATATCTATGCAGGTTACCTTATGTTCAAACACCAAAAAAGAAATTGGTCTGTTCAACTAGGTTTAAGATCAGAATTTACTGACGTTGATTATAATGGTTATTTCTTCAAAACCTATAAAGGACGATTCTTTGATACCTTAGAAAAACTGAATTCATCGAGGAATTACTTCAAATTGCTACCCATGATGCATTTGAAATATACTTTGAACCGACAAACCAACTTACGTTTTGCCTTTACAAAAACCTATTCAAGACCCAATTTTGAAGATATATTACCTTATAAAAAGGAACAAGAAGGTGGACTCGGTGATGAAATTAAATTTGGAAATCCGAATCTGAGATTCCCTGATGCGCTAAATTTCGATTTACTTTTTGAACATTATATGCCACAAAAAGGATTATTACAAGGTGGCATTTTTTACAAATATATCGATCAATTCGTTTTTCTGTATAAACGATTCGTGCATCTCGACTCCAACTTCAGCACAGCCGGACTAAAAGAAGTTACCATGGCACAGAACGGACTTTTTGCTCATGTTTATGGNGCTGAAATCACGTACAATAATAAATTCCATTTCCTACCGGGTATATGGCGAAACTTAGGTATTTATTCAAACTATACATACACTGCCTCTGAAGCCTTTATTAACGAAAGGGTAACCGTGGAAAAATTAGATGAAGTGTTTATTTACGGTAGCAGTGGTAATGGATTTGTTTACACAAACAACAATCAGGAAAAACTTACACTACCCGGCCAAGCTAAACATTCTGTTAACTTAGGTTTGTTCTATGATTCTAAAAAACTTTTTATCCAAGCAATTTTAAATTATCACGACGATTTTCTTAATGAACTCGGACAAGAAAACACATTTGATACCTATTACGGAGCTGCAACCCGAATCGATCTAACAGCAGACTACCGTTTTAAACAAGGCTGGAATATGTTTCTTCAGGCGAATAACCTTACCAATACCCCTTTAACTATGTATCTTGGATCTCCTGACTTACTAAAACAGAAAGAATACTACAGCTGGTGGTTCCGGTTCGGTATCAGACACCAATGGTAACTCTTAAATAATGAAAAATTCAATTCTATATTTTATCACAGCTATTACCATCTGTAGTTGTGCCACTGTAAAACCCATAATTAAAACAGAATCTCTACCGAATGATCCAGATGATGTTGCTATATGGGTAAACAAAACAGACAAGCCCTCAAGCATTGTATTTATCAATGATAAAAATGAAAATGGTGGATTATATGCATTTAATTTGAATGGAAAACTAATCGATTCCATAAAGCCAATATTATTAAAAAAACCTAACAATGTAGATATTTGGCAATCAAAGTCGT
>JGI25911J50253_10000839_pt1 | contig 10639 bp, 8 predicted proteins | sample LauGreSBDMM110SD_3_FD_50253 | JGI IMG/M metagenome (IMG submission 50253) | reverse complement strand
TCTACTCCTAGAAGAGTTGTTTTTGATGACACCTTGAATGATGATCTTGATGTCCCGGATTTCTTAAAGTAGCTAACATATGTCGGTTCCCGCACCGATTTCATCTGGCAAGACAGGCAAAGCAAACTGGAGTTTCTTTGGTCGTCAGGGTGGAGTCAGTAAAAAACCTTTTGATTCTTTAAATGTGGCAGATCATGTTAAAGACAAAGAAGAAAATGTTTTCAAAAACAGAGAAATTCTTGCTGAGAATTTAGCTATGCCTTTGGTTTATATTCAAGCAACACATTCCCCAAATGTGGTTAATGTGCAATCAGAATTTCCAGAAGTTCATGTTGATACAGATGCCTTAGTAACCAGGGAAACAAATCTGGGTTTAGTAATAATGTCTGCTGATTGTGCGCCTATTGTTTTAGTTGATCCAATTGCTCACGTAGTTGGCGTAGTTCACGCTGGTTGGCAAGGAATGCTAGTTGGGGTAGTGGCAAATGCGGTTGAAGGAATGTTTGATTTAGGAGCTGAACCAGAAAATTTGAAAGCAATTATTGGACCAACAATAAGTGCCCAAAACTTTTTAGCCACTCAAGAAAGATTTGATGAAGTAAAAGACATTGTGCCAACTGCTGCGGTGAAACTTGCTAACGGTCAGTTAGCAGTTGATATTAGAAAAGGGGTGAAGCATCAACTTGCTCAATACCAAATTAAAACCACAGATCTAAATATTTGCACCTTTGATACTCCTGAACTGTTTTCTTTTCGCAGAGATCCTGAGACAGGAAGAAATGCTACTGTTGTTTGGTTAAGTCAATGAGTGATCGATTAGCAGGTATTAAAGATAATTTAGAAAAATTACAATCAAGGATTGACAAAGCCTGTCAAGAGGCAAAAAGAAGTAGCACAGAAATAACTTTGATTGCTGTCACTAAAACTTATCCAGCTGATGATGTGGATTTACTTAAGCAACTTGGCATTGATGATGTGGGTGAAAATAAAGATCAAGAGGCATCTTTAAAAAGATTGCAAGTGCAAGCAGATTTCAATTGGCATTTCATTGGGCAGTTGCAATCCAATAAAGCCAAGTCTGTAGTTAGTTATGCGCATTTGATTCATTCGGTTGATCGACCATCCTTGGCAAAAGAAATACAAAAAAGTGCTCAACGTGTTGAAAAAAAACAAGCAGTTTTAATACAACTTGATTTAGATCAATCAGGACCTGACCCAACCAGAGGTGGGTTGTGGCCCACTGAATTGATGGCTTTAGCTCAACAAATCACAGATTCATCTCATCTGGAATTGAAAGGATTAATGAGTGTGGCACCGCTCGAGGAAAACCCAGCAGATGCTTTAGCGAGGTTGGCTGTGATCAGGGCTGATTTCTTAAAGGCTTACCCGCAAGCATCAATTTTGTCGGCTGGCATGAGTGATGACCTAGAAGCGGCTATTTTGCATGGGGCGACACACCTTCGAATTGGGTCTGCCTTACTCGGTGAAAGGCCAAAAATCGGGTAAATTTATCTTTAGTCACAGGCGTAACTACAGCAACTTGAGAGTGCCTACGTGACATAGAGATATTTGACCAGGAGGAAGATATGCCAAAAGGCTTTCGCAAAATGGCTGTCTATTTAGGTCTAGTTGAAGATAATCAACACTACTTGAATGATGAAATTGAAGAATTTTATGAAGAGCAAGCACCAGTTGTTCCAAGCTGGTCTCCCACTCCAAGAACTTTTTCCACTAGTGGTTCCACAGCTTTAGCTGAAAGACCCGAAGTAAGAATGAGCCCACAGGCAAGACCTGTTATGGCCGAAGCAGTTAGCAGAATTACTACACTTCACCCCCGCGCATTTAATGATGCACGAAGAATCGGCGAAGAATATCGCGATGGCACACCAGTCATCATCAACTTGTCTGAAATGGAACCTTCTGATCAAAAACGAATTCTGGACTTTGCTTCAGGATTAGCTTTTGCGTTAAGAGGAACTATCGAAAGAGTGACTAGCTCAGTTTTCTTAATTTCGCCAGCAAATGTAGATCTTGGGGCAGAAGCTCGTCAACAAGTCGCCCAAGATGGTTTCTTTAATCAAGTTTAATTAAGATAAATCAATATGGGTTCCCTAATTGCTCAACTACTTCAGTTATATCTGTTAGTGATGATCGGACGTTTAGTNTTTGATTATGTGCAAATGTTTGCCCGTTCCTGGAGACCAACAGGATTTGTTTTAGTCCTTGTTGAAACTATTTATTCCTTAACCGATCCTCCTTTGAACTTTTTCCGACGTTTCATCCCACCGGTACGGATAGGTTCTGTTTCATTGGACTTGTCTTTTCTGGTTGTTATCATCCTGATTCAAGTAGCCATGGGCATATTTTCCTCCCTGTAACCAACGCAATTTGAGGTCCTCAGGGTAGATTAGGCCTCGTTACTAAATTTTGGAGTAAAAATGGCTTTAACCCCTGAAGAAGTATCAAGTGTGGTTTTTGACACCACCCGTTGGCGCACTGGTTATGACATTAAACAAGTTGACGCATTTTTAGTAAAAATTGTGGAAGAAATAGCTTTTTTACAAAACGAAGTGGAAATGGCTAAAAGAGGTACAACTCTTTCTTCTTCTCAAAGTGTTGACACCAAATCACCCGTTGAAGTTTTAACTTTGGCCCAGCAAGCATTAACTGCAGCTACCAACGAAGCAGAAAGACTAGTAAGAGAAGCAAGAGCTAGAGCAGCATCAATTTCNTCCAGTGTTGAATCAGAAAAAGCTGAAATTTCTGCACAAATAAAAAGACTTGAAGCAATAGAAGTGGAATANCGTANTCGTTTAAGAGGNTGGTTATCTGGACTACTTACTGATTTAGGTCCTCAGTTACATGAGTCAATTGATAGCACTGGACCAGTTAAAGTAATAACTGAANCACCACAAAACGATTAAAAGNAGTTAAGCTTTTTCAATCCAAATTTCTAGATTCAAATCTTCATCTTTAGTGGTCGGATCANTCGTTGCCTTTTCTGCNGCAAAACTTAACGCTAAGACTTCACTTTTAATAACTTCCATATTTTCACTAATTGAACTCCCGACTTGTTCATCGGTAGTGTGATATTTCAAGTTGATTCGATCTGAAACGTCTAAGCCTGAAGTTTTTCGGGCTTCTTGAATCATTCTGATTACTTCGCGAGAAATTCCTAAACTTCTTAATTCAGGAGAGATTTCCAAATCAAGTGCAATTGTTTCACCATCTTGGCTTACTACAGACCAACCTTCTCGGGGGGTTTCAGTGATGATCACATCTTCTGTCGTGATTTCAAATTCCTGATCTTCAAGTTTGATTACTGCTTTGTTGTTGGTTCTTAACTGTTTAACTAAAGATGGGGCATCTGCTTTAGTTATTTCTTTAGCAATAGCGGGGGTTTCTTGGGAGTATCTGGCACCAAGAGTTCGAAAGTTAGCCTTAAGTGCAACGTTAACCAAATCACCAGTTTCACCCAGTGATTGTAAATCTAGAATATTTAATTCTTCAGCTAGTTGGTCTCTTAAATCTTGGGGAACTTTATCCCAGTTTTTAGCCGCGACTAGTGCACGTGAAAGTGGTTGACGATTCTTAATTTTACCTTCAGCGCGAGCAGCTCTGCCCAGTTCAACTAAGCGTCTAATTAGTCCCATGTTTTCGATCAGATCAGTTCTGATTTCAGATTTATTTGCCTTAGGCCAATTAGCTAAATGAACTGATTGCAATGAAGTATCCGTGGTGGTTTTAAACATGTCTTGCCACACACGTTCTGTAATGAAAGGCACAAAGGGTGCCATGATCAAAGTTATGGTTCTTAATGCTTCGTGGAGAGTGGCTAGTGCAACCGGGTCGCCATCCCAAAATCTTCTTCTATTTCTTCTGACATACCAATTTGACATGTCATCCACCACATCGGCAAGTACTCGTCCAGCTTTTTGAGTGTCAAAGTTTTCTAAGGCATTAGTNACTTGCAAAACTGCATCNTCAACCAAACTTAATAACCACTGATCAATTTCTGGTCTATCTTTTCTNGCTAATACTTTGTCACCAGGNTTATAGGTTGATAAACGAGTGTAAAGAGAAAGAAATGATGCAGTATTCCAATAAGTAAGTAAAACTTTTCTGGTTACNTCTTGAATTGCAGCATGACCAACTCGCCTTGACTGCCACGGAGATCCTGAGGCCAACATGAACCAGCGCACAGAATCTGCACCGTGTTCATCCATTAAAGCTATTGGTTCCAAAACATTTCCTAGATGCTTACTCATCTTGCGACCTTTTTCATCCAAGATGTGACCAAGTGTGACAACGTTTTTGTATGAACTTTGATCAAAAACNANAGTGCCAATAGCCATCAAAGTGTAGAACCAACCTCTGGTCTGATCAATTGCTTCGCAAATAAAATCAGCAGGATAACTTTTCTTAAACAGTTCACTATTTTTTTGTGGGTAACTAAGTTGAGCAAAAGGCATGGCACCTGAGTCATACCAACAATCAATTACTTCCGGAACTCTCTGGGCAATTTTTTTACATTCCGGGCATGGAATTGTAATGTCATCAACAAAGGGACGATGAGGATCAGTGTTAGTCACATCTTGACCAGAGAGTTCACTTAATTCTTTTAATGACCCAACAGCTGTTTGGTGTTTATCTTCGCAAATCCAAATAGGAAGGGGAGTGCCCCAATATCTATTTCTTGATAAAGCCCAATCAATATTGTTGTTTAACCAGTCGCCGTAGCGACCATGTTTTATGGTGTTGGGAAACCAATTGGTTTTTTCATTTTCTCTAAGTAGCGCATCTTTGATTTGGGTAGTTCTGATGTACCAAGAAGGTTGGGCGTAATACATCAAAGGAGTGTGGCAACGCCAACAATGCGGATATTGATGTTCGTAAGCTAAGTCTTTAAATAAAATGCCACGTTTCTTTAAATCTTTGACGATATCTTTGTCAGCTTTCTTAAAGAATTGTCCTGCCACCAGTGGAGTATGAGGTGCGAAGTGCCCATCTGCCTGAACTGGATTCACAACTGGTAATCCATATTTTCTACAAACTTGTAAGTCTTCTGCTCCAAACGCAGGTGATTGGTGCACAATTCCGGTGCCATCTTCAGTTGTTACATAATCTGCCAAAACCACACTATGAAGNGCTGCGGGGGCATCGTCTTCGAAAAGTGTTTTTCCAAATGGTGGTTGGTAGTGAATACCTTCTAAATCTTTACCCTTAACAGTTTCCTTGACTTTAATTTCATCACCCAACAAAGCTACTAATGCTTCAGCGATCACAAAATGTTCATCTGCTAATTCAACAATTAAGTAATCAATTTTGGGACCAACAGCAGCTGCAGTGTTACTAATTGTTGTCCAGGGAGTTGTGGTCCACACCAGTAATGAAAGGTTTTTATATTTCTGAAAAAGATCCCCATCAAGGACAGGAAATTTCAAATACACAGATTGGTCAGTGATGGTTTCATAACCCAGTGCCAACTCATGATCTGANAGACCGGTGCCACATCGTGGGCAATAAGGGCTGACTCGGTAATCAGAAACCAGTAAACCTTTTTTATGAATCTCTTTTAATGACCACCAAACTGATTCAACATAACTTGGATTCATAGTCCAATATGCTTTATCAAAATCCACCCAATAGCCCATGCGTGAAGTCATGGTGGTGAAATCGTTCACATTTCGTAAAACTGATTCGCGACATTTAGCATTGAATTCAGCAACCCCATATTTTTCAATATCGGTTTTGCCGGTGAAACCTAATTCTTTTTCGACTGCTAATTCAACTGGTAAACCGTGACAATCCCAACCTGCATATCTTGGAACGTAATAACCTTGCATGGCTTTGAATCTGGGAAAAACATCTTTGAAAACTCTTGCCTCAACGTGGTGAGCTCCAGGTTTACCGTTTGCAGTTGGGGGTCCTTCATAAAAGATCCAACTATTATTTTCATCTCTTTGGTTTAGGGATTTATGAAAAATCTCCTCAGATTCCCACATGTCCAATACTTCGCGTTCCATTTCAGGAAGGTTGATGCGATTGGGTACCTCGCGATACACGTTTTGGACACCTTCCTAACTTTTAATAAACGAGAAATAAGAAAAAAGTGGGCTCTCGTAGTTTAGGAGAACCCTGATACGCGTAGTGTTCGCTAGGTGAAGAGTCGCACATATTTGCAAGAATTAATGCTGAGAATGGCACTAGGCGTAATCGTTCTAGATTTAATAACCAAAGACTTAGCTGTGCGGTTTCTGGAAAATTCGTCAAACATTGTGCTGATTCCAGCTATTTTTGGCCAGAGTGCTGGCCCTGTGCTGCAACTGACCTTCGTCAGAAACTCAGGGGCAGCCTTTAGTTTGGGTTCCAATACCACCTGGGTATTTACGCTGTTGGCCTTTGTGATTTCGTTCTATATATATAGAACAGGACGAAAAGTAGTCAGATTAAGTTGGGCTATTTGCTTAGGGGCAATGCTGGGCGGGGCAGTAGGTAATTTAATTGATCGTTTATTTAGATCACCTGGGGTCTTTCGTGGAGCAGTGGTGGATTTCATCCAGATTCCCTATTGGGCCATCTTTAATATTGCTGACATGGGTGTGAGTATTTCTGCGGTAATTATTGCTGCCATGACTTTATTTGGAAAAGATCCTTATAAAGAGTTCAAAAAAATGAGTGAATATTTGTTAGAAGTTGAAGAATCTCAAGAGGGTTTAAGAATTGATGCCCTGCTTTCTTCCAGTTTCGATCTATCTCGAACCAAAGTTGCCTCAGATATTGATGCTGGTTCTGTTTTAGTTAATGGCAAAATAGCTTTAAAGTCTCACCGTGTTACAACTGGTGACAAAATTATATATAACCCAATTATTAAAACAGCGATAAATCCAGCTGATCAGGTAACAACAATTCCTATCTTGTTTGCTGATGAAGATATTGTCGTAATAGATAAACCAGTTGGTGTTGCAGTTCACGCCAGTCCTGGTTGGGAAGGTCCAACTGTCACAGCATCTTTGAGCGCACTTGGTCACACAATCTCTACAAGTGGTGCACCAGAAAGACAAGGTATTGTGCATCGCCTAGATGTTGGAACAAGTGGTGTGATGGTTGTGGCAAAAAGTGAATTAGCCTACGAAAGTTTGAAAGATCAATTTAGAGATAGAACAGTGAAAAAGATTTATCACGCACTAGTACAAGGTCATCCTGATCCTTCCAAAGGAACAATTGATGCCCCAATTGATAGGCATCCACAAGAAAATTACAAATACGCGGTAGTAAATGGCGGAAAAGACAGTGTGACTCATTATGAAACCATGGAAGCTTTTGCTGGTGCATCACTTTTAAAGATTGAGTTAGAAACAGGCAGAACACATCAAATCAGAGTTCATATGGCAGCCATTAAGCATCCCTGTGTTGGGGATTCAATGTATGGAGCAGATCCCAAGCTGGCTGTAAAACTTGAATTGCTGCGCCAGTGGTTACATGCCTCTGAGTTAACACTTCGTCACCCAAAAACTGGGGTAGATATGACTTTTAACTCCACTTATCCTCAAGACTTAACATTAAGTCTTACCCGCATCGCCGAGGCGTATAAGTAAAATTGTCAGCAGTAAGACATAAATTAGTAGTACAAATCTTCCCCTTGTATTTTTCAAAAGAAAGGACCTTTAGTTAGTCATGTCCGATCGTGATTCTTTTGTTCATCTTCATGTTCATACCGAATATTCAATGCTTGATGGTGCTGCTCGACTAAATCCGTTAATGAGTGAAACTAAAAGACTTGGAATGCCTGCTATTGCTATTACAGATCATGGAAACCTTTATGGTGCATTTGATTTTTATAAACATGCCAACGAGCAAGGTATTAAACCAATAATTGGCATTGAAGGTTATTACGCACCTAACGGTCGTAAATCTAGGGAGATGTTGGATTTTGGTAGCAGTTCAAAAAGTGAAGATCAAGAGTTTGGGCGAGGTAAATCTCCTTACACTCACATCACCATGTGGGCGACAACCACTGAAGCAATGCATAACCTATTTCGAATCTCATCACTTGCCAGCATTGAAGGTTATTACTACAAACCAAGATTTGATTATGAATTATTCGAAAAATATGGCAAAGGCTTAATTGCCACTACAGGTTGTCCATCTGGTGAAGTGAATAGATGGTTACAGGTNGGAGATGAGAAAAAAGCCNGAGAAGTTGCTGGTGCTATGCAAGAAGTTTTTGGTAAAGAAAACTATTTCTGTGAGCTAATGGATCATGGTTTAGATATAGAAACAAAAACTCGACCAGCATTACTAAAGATTGCTAAAGATTTAAATATTCCTCTAGTTGCCACGAATGATTTGCATTACACCTACGCCGCTGATGCTGCATCACATGAAGTGCTGCTGTGTGTTGGCACTAGAACAACTATGAGTGATCCAAATAGATTCAAATTTGATGCTCAAGATTTCTACTTAAAATCCCCAGCAGAAATGCGCTCCTTGTGGAAGGATTTTCCAGAAGCTTGCGATAACACTTTATTGATTGCTGAGCGATGTGATGTGAAGTTTACTGAAGGCGCCAATCTAATGCCCAGTTTTGAGGTACCAGCTGGTGAGACTGAAGAAACCTGGTTGGCTAAAGAAGTTCAAATTGGATTAGCAAAAAGATTTAAAAACCAAATTCCTGATACCCATCAAAAACAAGCAGAATATGAAATAAACGTAATTAATCAAATGGGTTTTCCTAGTTACTTTCTAGTGGTAGCAGATTTGGTTAGCTATGCCAAAGTAAACAAAATTAGAGTGGGACCAGGGCGAGGTTCTGCTGGGGGCTCGGTAATTGCATTTGCGTTAGGAATAACCGAATTAGATCCATTAAAACATGGTTTGTTGTTTGAAAGATTCTTAAATCCTGAAAGAGTTTCCCTACCTGATATTGATATTGACTTTGATGAGAAAAGACGCGCTGACATGATTCGTTATGCCACCACAAAATATGGATCAGATCACGTTTCACAAATCATCACCTACGGAACCATTAAAGCCAAAGCTGCAATTAAAGATTCAGCACGAGTTTTGGGTTATCCTTTTGCGGTTTCTGATAAAATTACCAAACTCATTCCACCACCAGTTGTGGGCAAAGACATGTCACTTGCCTCAATTTTTGATAAAACTGATGATCGCTTCAAAGAAGCAAACGAGTTTCGAAATCTTTATAAAGCAGATCCTGATGCGCAACGAATCGTTGACACAGCCCGGGGACTGGAAGGTTTAAGAAGACAACCAGGAGTACATGCAGCAGGTGTAATTTTATGTCGCGAACCACTAATTGATGTGGTGCCTTTGTGGAAACGCGAACAAGACGGTGCCATCATCACCCAATTTGATATGGGGGCTTGTGAATCTTTAGGGCTTCTGAAGATGGACTTTTTAGGTTTAAGAAATCTAACTGTGTTAGATGATTGTTTAGCGCACATTAAACGAAACCAAAATATTGAATTTACTTTAGAAGAGCTAGAACTAACAGATAAACCAACTTATGAACTATTAAGTAGGGGAGACACTTTAGGAGTTTTCAGCTAGACGGGGCACCGATGAGAGCATTACTTCGCTCCATGCAACCAGACAATTTTGAACACATTTCAGCGGTGCTGGCACTTTATCGACCAGGACCAATGGGAGTAAACGCACACAATGATTACGCAGATAGAAAAAATAAAAGAACGCAAGTTAAACCAATACATGAAGACTTAGCTGAACCACTAGATGAAATTTTGTCTGATACCTACGGACTGATTGTTTACCAAGAACAAGTAATGGCCATCGCACAAAAAGTGGCTGATTATTCATTGGGTAAAGCCGATTTGTTAAGACGTGCGATGGGTAAGAAAAAGAAAGAAATTCTTGACCAAGAATTTGTGCCCTTTAGAGATGGGATGCGCGCCAATAAATACAGTGAAGACGCCATCAAAACTTTGTGGGACACCTTGGTTCCCTTCTCAGATTATGCATTTAACCGTGCACATACTGCAGGTTATGGATTAGTTTCTTATTGGACTGCTTATTTGAAAGCAAATTTTCCAGCAGAATATATGGCAGCACTGCTATCCAGTGTTAAAGATGATCGAGATAAGTTAGCAATTTATTTAAACGAATGTCGTCGCATGGGCATCAAAGTTTTGCCACCAGATGTTAATGAATCCTTAAGTGAATTTGCACCTGTAGGAAATGATATTCGTTTTGGTTTATCAGCAATTAAAAACGTGGGCGAAAATGTGGTGGAAGCTCTTATTAGTTCCAGGCAAAAAAATGAGAGATTTAGTGACTTTTTTGATTTCTTGAAAAAAGTAGATCCAGCTGTGTGCAGTAAAAGAGTTATTGAAGCACTAATTAAAGCTGGGGCATTTGATTCCCTAGGACATTCTCGAAAAGGTTTACTAAGTGTGCACATAGAAGCAGTTGAAAGTGCTAGTGAATCTAAACGAGCTGAATCAATTGGACAATATGACTTATTTGGATCCTCAAGTGGTGAAACTGTTTCAATCACTGGAGCACAAATTTCAATTCCGGAAGGTGAATGGGATAAAGCAATATTGCTCAATTTTGAAAGAGAAATGTTGGGTCTTTATGTGAGTGATCACCCACTTTT
>JGI25911J50253_10000837_pt1 | contig 10644 bp, 9 predicted proteins | sample LauGreSBDMM110SD_3_FD_50253 | JGI IMG/M metagenome (IMG submission 50253) | reverse complement strand
ATGCGGTAGAACATTCTTTTTCTTCGCTTTGTGATTAATCGCTTTGTGATAAGAAAGTGTTGATGCGTAAATTTTATTTGCAATTTCTGCAAAAACAGTTCCTGAAACCCTCGCGCCATAAATTTCCTTCTTAGGATTTGAAATTACTACGATACAAGAATAGATTGGTTTATCAGCCGGGAAATATCCTACAAATGAAGCTTGGTATGCACTATTTCTTTGATCGTTGTATAATTTATTTTCGCCAATTAATTTTGCTGTTCCTGTTTTTCCAGCAATTTTAAAAAGAGAGCTTTTTAAATCAGACCCAGTACCATCTGTCATGACACCTTTTAGACAAGATTGAAGAATTTTAATTGTATTTTTAGAACAAATTTCTTCACGAAGAACAACGGGATTAAAATTCTTTACAACCTTACCATATCGCTCAATTCTTTCAACAAAAAGTGGGCGTAGCAATTTTCCTTCATTGGCTACTGCATTGTAGAATGCCAAAGTTTGAAGAGGCGTTTGTTGTAATTCGTAACCAATTGCCATCATAGGAATAGAAAGTGCCGACCAACCCGGAGTTCCGATTTTTGGGATAACTGGAAATGCTTCTCCTTTAATCGCAACACCCAATGGCTGTGTTAAACCAAATTGCTTTAAGCGCGCTAAAAACTTTTCTGGATCGTTATGATAAGTACGGTAAATAAGTTGTGCAATAACATTGGATGATTTTTCAAATGCTTTTTGAATTGTTATGGTGCCATATCCAATACCGTGATTGGAATCCTCCAAACGTTTTCCGGGAAAAGAATATGAGCCAACAGCAGAAACCTTATCTGTAATTTTGAATTTTCCATCCTCTAGACCAGCCATGATAGAAGCTAACTTAAAAGTTGAACCCGGCACCTCATGAAAACCAACAGCATAATTGTAAGACTCAGTATATGATTTGTTATCATTGTTTGTAAGGTTTGCAATAGCACGAATAAAACCTGTTTTTACCTCCATCACTATTACACTTCCATGTTCAGCATCCATATCTCTTAATTGTCTTTCTAATTCAGAATGAGCTACTTCTTGGATTTCTTTATCAATCGAGGTGATTACATTTGCTCCCTCAACTGACTCTCTTGTAATTTGTCCCGTTTTTTTCCAACCTGTCGAAAATTTCTGTTCTAGTTCTGCGCCGTCCTCGCCTCTCAAGTATTCGTAAAATGCCCCCTCAATTCCAACTCGCTTTTCTACACCTCTATCCATGGAGTAATAACCAAGAGTTCTTCTCAATAAATTTCCATTAGGAAGTTCACGCTCAATAATCGCATCTGTATCAATTAAGCCACCCTTCATTCGTCCTATTCTGAAGATTGGTAATTTCCTTAGTCGTTTTCGCTCGTCGTTTGTAACTTTTTTCCTTATTAGTAAATAGCGTGATTTATTGGCACGTGCTTTTTGAATTGAATTAATGTATTCTCGGGCTGATTTATCAGGATACATTTTGTGAAGACCTTCTGCTAAATCTGATAATTCATCATCAAAAACTTTTTGGTCAATAACNGTTGGATCCATGTGAATATCAAAATAGGTAACTGACGTAACNAGNGGATTCTTGTTNCGGTCTAAAATCTCCCCCATTCTAGGAATTCGATTTACNGTTCGAACAGGTATTTTTAAATCTGAGGAATCAAAGAAAGTTGAACGGCCTTCTAATTGTAAAGAAATAGTATTGTAGAGCACTGTTATCATAATAATAACAAAACCAAAATAGATGGCATAAGCCCTNTAATAAAGAAAGTTTTTCTCTTTACTCATCTTTTTTCTTTTTCAAACGAATTACTTTTGTCGCATTTTTAGTCTCTTTCAATTCTCTCTTTTCTAGCCTTTCTACTAATTTGTAGCGTCTTGTAACAGTTTCTAATTTTGATTTTACCTCTATGTATTCGGCAGCATTTTGATCGTATTCTCTCTGGGCATTATCAATNTCAACCGAAATTTGTTTTCCATAATATCCTTTTGCTATAATAAGTAGAAGCAATGCAATNAAAAAAAAGATATAATTCAAATTATTTAACACGAATTCCTTGGTTAAAAAATCTCCATTCAATATTTGAGAAAATGCACTAGCTTTCCCCGAACGCTTTTTAGTTTCGTTCTCACTTGAAGGTGCTTGCTTATTTGTATTTTTATCCTCAGTCATTCTTCACAGCAATTCTTAATTTTGCACTTCTTGCGCGACTATTTAATCTAATTTCATCCTCGCCGGGTACAAGCGGATGTTTTATAAGCTCTTTAAATGGTTTTAATATATTTCCAAAGAAATCTTTCTGAATTTCACCCTCGAAAGAGCCGCGTTTCATAAAATTTTTCACCAAACGATCCTCTAAAGAATGGTATGATATCACTACTAATCTTCCTCCTGGCTTCAATAATTCGCTTGATTGTAAAAGAAGTTGTTTTAAGGCATCTAATTCTTGGTTGACTTCTATTCTAATTGCCTGAAAAACCTGCGCATAAAATTTATGGTCTTTAAATTTTGGGGCAAATGGCTTTAAAACAGCCATTAATTCAAAAGTTGTTTTAATTGATTTTGAGGCACGTTGACGGATAATTTCACCAGCTAAAGCACGAGAATTACTTAATTCGCCGTAATATCGAAAAATTGAAATAAGTTTATCTTCACTATCTAGGTTCACAACTTCAAATGCAGAACGCTCTGAATTTTGGTTCATTCGCATGTCCAAAGGCGCATCTTCACGAATTGAAAATCCTCGTTCTGGTATATCAAATTGATGCGAAGAAACGCCCAAATCTGCCAATAAGCCATCTATAGCATCAAATTTGTGAGCCTTCAAATGATTTGATAAATAAATAAAATTTGAAGGAACAAAATAAAAATTTGGGGCTTCCCAAGTATTTTCTTTTGCTGCAGCATCTTGATCGAAAACAATTAATTTACCCTGCTCATTAATTTGCTTGAAGATTTCTTTTGCATGACCGCCGCCACCGAAAGTGACATCCACATAAACACCTTCTGGCTTAATTTCTAAACCCTGAATGCATTCCTGCAACAAAACTGGTATGTGGTACGGTATCTTTTTATCCATTATCCAAATCGCCCATTACATCATCCGCCAAATCAGCGAAGTCTGCCATGTTCCCTTCAATCAGATTGAAGTATTTGGATTTATCCCAGATTTCAATACGGTCATTGTATGCAATGAGCATTACCTCTTGCAGCAATCCTACACGCTCCATAAGCGTAGTTGGGATCAATACCCGGCCAGCATTATCCAATGCTATCTGCTTTGCTCCTTGATGAAACAAACGATAAAACATTCGATTTTTCGGCTTAAACAAGTTCATTTTCGAAAGTCGAGCACTTACCTTTTCCCATTCTGGAAGTGGATAAAGCGTCAAGCAATCCTCAAAACCTTTGTTTAACATAAAATCACGTTGAGACGCAGGGGGAAGCTGCTTCCGTAAACCGGAAGGAAATAGAAATCGACCTTTTTCGTCCAATTTCACCTCGAATTCTCCAACTAAACCTGCCATAGCGTTATAATGGGTAAAAATAATNGAATTTTACCACTTTTTACCACTTAACTTTTNATTGTTCATAACTTTTAACGTTTATATCCGAAAAAGGTTGCNATATAAAGTTTAATATTTTTTTAAACTCTTTAAAAACAATAGNTTTAAGNTTTGTGGGAATATGTGGTAAACTTTTTAACAATTAATGTCAATAAGCAAAGAAATTAAAATTTTAGCTTATTTAATGCCTACTTTTGCACCATGTCAAAAAATTTAAAAAGCTGGGTTCTTCTTCTAATTCTTGCTTGTATTTGGGGGAGTTCTTTTATGCTAATGAAGAAAGGAATGTTTACTGAAAATGGTGAAAAAATATTCAGCGCGCTACAAGTCGGAAATTTAAGAATGTTAATTGCTTCTTCGATTCTGCTTCCTCTATCACTTTACAATTTAAAAAAAATAAAAAATAAAAAACAGTTGCTGTATTTATGTATTGTTGGCTTTTGCGGGAATTTTTTTCCTGCATTTTTATTTACCTATGCAGAAACTGAAGTCTCATCTGGTTTTGCAGGGATGCTTAATAGCTTTACTCCTATTTTTACGCTAGTACTTGGCTTTTTGCTGTTTTCGAATAGCATGACAAAATTTCAAGTTGTAGGAACGATAATTGGAACTATCGGTATTTATTTTTTAATTACTTCAGGAAAAAATGTATCATTTAAAGGAGACTGGAGTCATATTTTTGCGATTATTATAGCAACTTTTTTATACGGGCTAAGCTTAAACACAATCAAATATAAATTACAAGAATTCTCTGCTTCAGAAATAACTTCCTTGGGCTTTCTACTTGTTTTTTTACCCTCTCTTTTTGGTTTCTTTTTTCTAAATACAGCTACTGTTTTTTTAGAAAGCTCAGAAGCAATGAATGGCTTTTATGCTATTGCAATTCTTGCAATTGTAGGAACGGCACTTGCAGTTTTTCTTTTTAATGGTATTATTCGAGTTTCTTCAGCTCTTTTTGCAAGTGGAGTAACTTATTTTATTCCAATTGTAGCAGTAATAATTGGTTTTTATTATGGTGAAACGATCTCAAATTGGCAGATCTTAGCAATGTTCATTGTTCTAATCGGTGTTGTTTTAGCTAATTATGGAGCAAAACTATTTTCTAGAAGCAAGAAAACATAAAAAAGTTTGTTGTAAAAGAATAAAATTGTATCTTTGCAATCCTAATTTTAGGGACTAATAAATAAAAATAAGCTATTATGTACGCAATTGTAGAGATAGCAGGGCAGCAGTTTAAAGTGCAAAAAGACCAAAAGGTTTATGTACATCGATTAGCAGCAGAAGTTGGTTCAAAACTTACATTTGACCGCATTTTGTTGATTGATAACGATGGAAAAATCAACGTTGGCGCCCCGGCTATAGAAGGTGCGAAAATCACCGCAGAAGTAAATGATCACGTGAAAGGTGACAAAGTAATCGTTTTCAAAAAGAAACGAAGAAAAGGTTATAAAAAACGAAATGGTCACCGTCAACAATTTACATCTATTACAATTAAAACAATAAAAGCATAAATTAACCTTCCCTATTTTTAGGAAAAAAATAAAAAACAATGGCACATAAAAAAGGAGCTGGTAGTTCAAAAAACGGAAGAGAATCTCATAGCAAACGTCTTGGCGTAAAAATCTTTGGCGGGCAAGCTGCAATTGCAGGAAATATTATTGTTCGTCANCGAGGAACACATCATCACCCNGGATCCAACGTAGGAATAGGTAAAGATCACACTCTATTTGCTCTTACTGATGGNCTTGTAGAATTTCGCAAGAAGAAAGACAATCGNTCTTTTGTTTCAATTGTTCCATTAGAGACAGCACAANCATAAGATAAAATTCTATAAAATTTGAAAGGTCGCAATCATTGGTTAGCGGCCTTTTTTAATGCCAAAAACTTCTTCTGAAACAAATAAATTTGAACTATTAAAGTTCATAATGCTTAACTTTACTTCAAAATTAAAGACCCATAATGCTAGAACTAACTNGTTTGAAATGTTACTTGCTTTCACTATTAAGTGGAGTCTTAATGATTCTNTGCTTCCCTTTTACNGGAAGTTTAACAATATTGGTTTTCATTTCATGGGTGCCTCTTTTACTNGTAGAAGATTTTATACAAGTTGAAAAAAAGAAATCAGCTCTTGTTTTTTTATTTGCTTTCATCACGTTTTTAATTTACAATATCGGAACGACATGGTGGGTTTGCAATGCTAGTTTTAATGGAGGAGTCGCAGCTATAATTACCAATTCGTTCTTGATGTCCATTACGTTCCAAGCATTTCATTTTGCAAAAAAACATATCGGCAGAAAACAGGGTTATCTTTCCTTAATCTTTCTTTGGATTGGATTTGAATACCTCCATTTTAATTGGGATATTTCATGGCCTTGGCTGGCATTAGGGAATGTTTTTTCAGTTCGAACTAGCTGGATACAATGGTATGAATTTACTGGAGTTCATGGTGGTACTATTTGGNTTTTAATTCTAAATGTTTTAATATTTAGATGTCTAAAGCAGTANTTNAATAACGGCAAGAAATTTCTTCCACTAACGAAACAATTTATTGTGATTGGATTTATATTACTAATACCAATAATAAGTTCATTCTTTATCAGATTTAGTGGTGGCCCTGTAGGGAAAGATGGTACAGATTATAAAGTTGTAATTGTTCAACCAAATATAGATCCATACAACGAGAAATTTGCTCTCAATTCAAGTGTAGAGACTCAACTAAGTAAGTTTTTCAAATTAGCCGAGAAAAAATACGCAAGTGATGTAGACTTACTCCTCGGACCAGAAACGGCAATAAGCACTGGATTTGTAGAGTCAAATATAGAGAATGAAGGGTTTTTTAAGTACCTCTCTTTAAAAGGAAACAAATGGAAAAACACAGATTTTTTAATNGGGGCTTCTACCTTCGGTCTTTTTAAAACTAAGAAATCAAATGCTTCATTTCCTCTTCCAAACGGTGGGTTTTACGAAAACTATAATACTTCTCTGCTTTTAACCTCAGACAAAAAAATTGACTTTATTCATAAATCAAAGTTAGTGCCGGGAGCAGAAATAATTCCTTTTTCATCTTATCTTCCCTTTTTAGAAAAACTTGCATTAAGCAATGGCGGGACATCAGGAACTTTAGGAGTTGAAGATTCTCCAAAGATTTTTAAAACACAAAAAACAAGTATCGCTCCTGTTATCTGCTACGAATCAATTTATGGTGAATTTACAGCAACCCAAGTAAGAAAGGGTGCAGAACTTTTGTGTGTATTGACAAATGATGGTTGGTGGGGAGATACTCCCGGTTATAAACAGCACTTTAGTTTTTCACGACTAAGAGCTATCGAAACAAGACGTTGGGTTATACGCTCAGCAAATACAGGNACTAGTGGAATAATTAATGAGTATGGAGATGTTATNGCAGAGACACCCTATTGGAAACCAGCNGTTCTCTCNGCTACNGTTCCNCTTTTAAAAACTCAAACTATTTTTAGTCAACAGGGCGATTATATTGGAAGGAGTTTTTCTTTTGTGGCTGTACTAATTATTCTCTTTGCATTTTCAAAAAAGCTCAAGAATAAATTATCAAAATAATTTTATAGAACTCGATTTTATTTTCTTAAGAAATTTTAACCTTGTCTAACATTGTCTTAACAATTGCTTTCAGATCATAAGTGTGTTTCCAATTCCAATCATTTTGAGCATGCGTTTCGTCAATGGAATTAGGCCAGCTGTCAGCAATTGCTTGACGAAAATCCGGTTCGTAATTGATGTTAAAATTTGGTAATTCTTTTCGGATTTCTTCAGCAAGTTCTTTTGGTGTAAAACTAATGCCTCCTAAATTATAACTCGAACGGATTTTAACTTTTTCAGTAGGTGCATCCATTAAATCAATAGTTGCCTTAATTGCATCATCCATAAACATCATAGGAAGTGACGTATTTTCACTAAGAAAACAAGTAAATGGAACACCCTCTTTTGCTTTGTAAAATATATCTACTGCATAATCTGTCGTGCCGCCACCTGGTAAACTTTTGTATGAGATTAAACCTGGATAGCGAAGACTTCGGACATCTACATTGAATCTATTGAAATAATATTCACACCAACGCTCACCTGCTTGCTTTGAAATTCCATAGACTGTTGATGGTTCCATCACTGTATATTGTGGCGTATTGTCCAATGGAGTTGTCGGTCCAAATACTGCAATTGAACTTGGCCAAAAGATTTTCTTTACGTATCCTTCTTTTGCTAAATCTAAAATAGTAAACAATCCTTCCATATTTAGTTTCCATGCGAAATCTGGTTTTCGTTCTGCAGTTGCAGAAAGTAGCGCAGCAAGTAAATAAACTTCTTGAATTGAATTTGATATAATGAACTCACGAATATCCTCGCGATCTATAATATCCATTTTTTTGTACGGACCATTTGCTATAAGCGCAGGACATTCATCCTTAATATCCGTAGCAAATACTTCAGCTATTCCATATTTTTTGCGCAATTCTATTACTAATTCTATCCCAATTTGACCGCAAGCGCCAATAACAATAATTTTAGGCATATATTTATTTCTCTTAATGCAAATTTAACTTTCTGAATTCATTTTTAGAACTAAAAAATAAAAATTATCGCCCCGAATACAAAAAGCTTATTTAGATGGCTTATTTTAATGAATTGATTTAACTAAATTTGTAGTAACTAGGATTAAATAATTGAATAGTAATTATAGCAAGAAGAATAATTCAACTAGCACTTTAAAACTAAATACAATGCCTTTTTACCATAAGCTTGGAAAAATACCACCAAAAAGACACACTGTTTTTAAAAATTCAGAAGGTGGAATTTACCACGAACAATTATTTGGAACGATCGGATTTGATGGAATGTCATCTTTACTCTATCATATTCAGCCACCTACAGCTGTAATAAAAATCGTACAGCAAAAATCTGTGGCGCCAGAGATTGGTTTGGATAAAAATATGCAGATGCGAAGTCTACAAGGATTTAATGTTGAAGCAAAAGATGATTATTTAGAAAGTAGAACTCCGATGCTAGTAAATTCTGATGTTTACATAGAATTAGCAGCTCCTAAAAAATCAATGACAGCTTATTTCTATAAGAATGCTGATGCCGACGAGGTTATTTTTATTCACAAAGGAAGCGGGAAATTAAAAACTCAATTGGGAAATATAGATTTTTCATACGGTGATTATTTGCTAATTCCAAGAGGAATGATTTATCAAATGCACTTCGAAAATGAAGAAAATCGGCTGTTGATTATTCAATCTTTTCATCCTGTTTACACTCCAAAAAGATACCGTAATTGGTTTGGACAATTATTGGAACATTCTCCCTATTGCGAGAGAGATATTCGCGCACCCCATGAACTTGAAACACACAATGAAAATGGTGAGTTTTTAATAAAAATTAAGAAAGAAGACACGATGTACGATTATGTGTACGCGCACCATCCTTTTAATGTTGTAGGTTGGGACGGATACAATTTTCCGTATGCATTTTCAATTCATAATTTTGAGCCGATTACTGGACGCGTGCATCAACCGCCGCCGGTACATCAAACTTTTGAAACACAAGCTTTTGCAATTTGCTCATTTGTACCAAGAATGTATGATTACCATCCAGATGCCATTCCTTCACCTTATAATCATAGTAATATTGATTCGGATGAAGTGTTGTATTATGTTGATGGCGATTTTATGAGTAGAAATCACGTGGATAAAGGGCAAATAACACTACACCCTTCTGGAATTCCACATGGTCCACATCCTGGAGCGTATGAAAGAAGTATTGGACAAAAAGAAACAAAAGAACTTGCTGTTATGATTGATACTTTTAAACCCTTAAAATTAACAAAGCAAGCTTTAGGTATAGAAATGTCAGATTATATGAATTCTTGGGTACATTAATTAAAAAAATAGATGAATAAAGAGATAAAAAATATTGAATACGGTTTAGAAAAAATATTTGAGGGAGCGCAAGATTTTTTGCCCTTACTCGGAACAGATTACGTAGAATTTTACGTTGGAAATGCAAAACAAGCAGCGCACTTTTATAAAACAGCTTTTGGATTTCAATCTCATGCATATGCAGGATTAGAAACTGGAATGAAAGACCGTGTTTCGTATGTTTTAAAGCAAGATAAAATTCGCTTGGTTTTAACAACAGCTTTAAAAAGTGAATCTCCAATTGGGGAACATGTAAAAAAACATGGCGATGGCGTTAAAATAATTGCCCTTTGGGTTGAAGACGCCAGAAGCGCTTATGAAGAAACGATGAAACGCGGCGCTAAATCATACCAAGAACCACTTGTTACAAATGATGCAAATGGCGAAGTTGTGAGTGCAGGAATTTATACTTACGGAGAAACTGTTCATCTTTTTATTGAGCGAAAAAATTACAAGGGAGAATTTTTACCCGGATTTGTAAAATGGGATTCTGATTATAATCCAAGTCCTGTGGGCTTAAAGTTTATTGATCACATGGTTGGAAATGTGGGCTGGGGAGAAATGAACACGTGGGTGAAATGGTACGAAGAAGTTATGGGATTTGTAAATTTCCTTTCCTTTGATGACAAACAAATTCATACGGAATATTCTGCTTTAATGTCTAAAGTAATGAGCAATGGAAACGGACGTATTAAATTTCCGATAAACGAACCTGCTAAAGCAAAGAAACGTTCGCAAATTGAAGAATATTTAGACTTTTATGAGGGCTCAGGAGTGCAGCACATTGCTGTGGCAACAGATGACATCATTAAAACGGTATCACTTTTACGTGCTCGTGGAATTGATTTTTTATCAGCACCACCACAAGCATATTACGACGAAATACCTGCGCGCTTGGGTGAACANATGAAAATGATGAAGGAAGATATCAAAGAACTTCAAAGACTTTCCATTATGATTGATGCCGATGAAGAAGGTTATCTGCTTCAGATTTTTACAAAACCTGTGGAAGATCGCCCGACCTTGTTTTTTGAAATTATCCAACGAATGGGAGCAAGAGGTTTTGGAGCAGGAAATTTTAAAGCTTTGTTTGAATCGATTGAACGAGAACAAGAAAAAA
>JGI25911J50253_10000831_pt1 | contig 10672 bp, 9 predicted proteins | sample LauGreSBDMM110SD_3_FD_50253 | JGI IMG/M metagenome (IMG submission 50253) | reverse complement strand
TGTTTTAACTTTGAGCAAGCTCTTTCAGGACTTACTTAATTTCAGCTGCGCCAATGAGTCTAACCAAGCCAAGGCAGGTGTATTTTGAATAGGCTCTCCATGGTTATAACCATAGGTCATGAGAACCACAGGGCACCCTGCCGCATCAGCCGCTTGCGCGTCGTTACTGGAATCTCCCACCATGAGTGTTTGCGCTGGCAGGCTCTGCAAGGCCTCACAAGTTTTGAGCAAAGGCAATGGGTCTGGTTTTTTNCGCTCAAAACTGTCGCCACCAAAGACTTTAGAAAAGTAAGGCGCCAGTCCTTTGTCTCTGATGAGAGGCAAGGTAAATGACACGGGCTTGTTTGTGAGGCAGGCCATGGGCAAGCCCAATGCTTTGATTTGTTCTAAGCCNTCCATNACGCCNGGAAATACATTGGAGAACTCGCCATTGATGCTGAGGTAATGGTGTTCGTAGCGTTCCCAAACTGGCGTGAACAATTGCTCAACCTCGCGCGCATTGCCAGCCACTTCAGGCAATGCCAGTTGGTGTTTGAGCACCGTGCGAATGAGGTGTTCAGAGCCTTTGCCAATACTGCGCTCAATGAGCGTGCGGTTTGCTGTGGGAATTTGTAAGTCTGCAAGAGCACGGTTTAAGGCAACCTCAAAGTCACCGATGGTGTCGACCATGGTACCGTCTAGGTCAATCATGACGGCTTGTAAATTAAGTTGTTTCATGGTGTGTACTGCAATAGAAATCGAAAAATCAAACTGCAAGCAGTCTGACTTGGGATGGCGGCAAGATTAAATTCAAGCTTGTACCTACAGTCAGTTTAGGCAAGCCAGCATAGTGTGCTTGGTCGACAGACAAAGACTGCTGNCCCACCCGCACCCGATAACGCGTCGACTCGCCCATGAATTCACTGGCCTCAACTGTGCCTTGAATGCGAATGGCGCTCTGATCAGAAGTCGACGTGTTCACGTCCAATTTCACGGCGTGGGGCCTAAAGCTCAGCTGAACAGACTGACCGTTGGCAAACTTTTTAGAATCTACGGCAACTTCGGAAGCTAAGGGCAGCGTAACCTGCCCAACACCCATGACATCCAGTACCAAGTGGTCTGCGTGTTGGCTAATAACTTTGGCATCCAGCATGTTCATGGTTCCTACAAAGTTGGCCACGAAAGCATTCACGGGTTCATCGTAGAGTTCGACGGGAGAGCCTACTTGCTGCACCACGCCTTGATCAAGCACAGCCATGCGATCGGCAGTTGTCATAGCCTCTTCTTGGTCGTGTGTGACGAAAATGGTGGTGATGCCCAAGCGACGTTGCAAAGACAACAGCTCCTGACGCATTTGCACCCGCAATGTTTTGTCGAGATTGGACAAGGGCTCGTCCAAAAGCAAAACTTGCGGTTCAATCACAATGGTTCTCGCCAATGCAACGCGTTGCTGTTGCCCCCCAGAAAGTTGGTTGGGTTTGCGTTCACCAAATGCCGATAAGCCGACCAATTCGAGGGCTGCAGCTACTTTGGTGTGAAGGGTAACTTTATCTACTTTGCGCTCAACCAACCCAAAAGCTACGTTGTCCCACACAGACAAATGAGGCCACAAGGCATAGCTTTGAAAGACCATGCCAATGTTGCGATCCCACGGCTCTTGTTGGCCAATGTCGCGGCCATCTACCAATAACTCGCCGTGTTGGTGTTTGTTAAAACCTGCAATTAAGCGAAGCAAGGTGCTTTTGCCAGAACCTGAAGGACCCAGCAATGCAAAAAATTCACCAGGTTGAATGTCGAGATTGACGTTTTTGAGCACTTCCGTGCTTCCATAAGCCAAACGGATGTTGCGGCATTGAACGCTGACTTTTTTCATGATGAATGTTCCTTGCGAGGGGCNAAGCGGCTTGCCGCTCGTTCAACCACACGGTGTGACAAATAGGTGCCAATGGCCACCACCAAGATGGCCAGTACACCGAGAGCCGCGCCGGGCCCACGACCCGCCACACTTTGCATGTACAAATAAATACCGTAGCTCATAGGCGCTTGNGAGTCTGCCGATACCAGCATGATGGTGGCCGACAACTCAACAGCGGCTGTGATGAAGCTTGTGACAAACCCNGCCAAGATNCCACCCGTCATCAGTGGCACCAGTACCCTTCGAATGCTGCGCATTTTGTTGGCACCCACACTCTCNGCGGCTTCCTCTAGGGAGATGTGAACTTGNTGCAACGCGGCCATGCAACTGCGCAAGGCATANGGCAATCGGCGNACCGCATAGGCCAACATGATGGCCACCCAAGTACCCGTGAGCAAGACATCGGTGCCAGGCACCGTGACACCTTTGAACATGCGCAAGAAACCAATGGCCAACACAATACCAGGCACCGCCAGCGATGCANTAGCAATCCAATCAAGCCATTGACGAGCAGGCAGTTGGGTGCGCAAGATCAAATAAGCAATGGTGACNCCCAGCAACACGTCCAACCCTGCAGCCAGTCCGCAGTAAATCAAGGTGTTTTGAATCATGCCGCTGGCATCCTGAAACACCGTGGCGTAGTGTTCCAGTGTGTAGGCGTCGGGCAAAGGTGAGAAGCTCCAAACTTTTGCAAACGACAACAACAAAACTCCCAAATGGGGTGACAAGGTGATGAGCAAGATCACACCAATCCAAAGGTAAGCGAGTGCACTTTCAACAGGCGACAGTTGGCGACGTTGAATGCTAGCTCCGCCCTTTTGCAAGGTAGAAAAATCACGACCCTTCAGCGCTCGGGCAGAAATGACCATGGCACCAATCGAGAACACAATCATGAGCACGCTGATGACGTAGCCCATGGGGTCTTCTAACCCCACTTGTGTGATACGCAAGTAGGCTTGAGGTGCCAGCATGTTGGTTTGACCCATGACCAATGGCGTGCCCAAGTCATCGAACACTTTGACAAATACCAAGGATGCACCCGCTACAAAACCTGGCAGTCCCAATGGAAAAATGACGCGCCAAAACAAGCGCCAACCTTTACAACCCAGATTCATGGCGGCCTCTTCCATGGCGCCATCAATGTTGCGCAGTGCCACAGTGAGGTTCATGAGAATAAAAGGAAAGTAATGGATGGCCTCGACAAAGATGACCCCATTGAGACCTTCCATGATGGGCAGCGTAAAACCAAACGCATCGTTCAGCAACAAGTTCAAGGTGCCAGAGCGCCCAAAAATCAGTTGCAGTGCCACCGCACCCACAAAGGGNGGCATGATAAGTGGCAACACCCCCAAAGTTTGAATAAGAAGCGCACCCCTAAAATCAAACCGAACTGTGAAGTAGGCTAACGGGACCGCAATCAGCGCTGCAAAAATGGCTGACATGACAGCCACATACAAGCTGTTCATGAACGACTCGCGCATCAAGTCTTGAGAAAAGAAAGCGCTGAAATGTCCAAGTGTGAAACTGTTGTCACCGTCTAAGAAGGCCGTTATGAACACACGCGCTACGGGCAATNCAAAAAATAGCAACAAGAAAACCAACACCAGACCACCGGCCAGCCAAACACCCGGACGCACATCTGCCCACCCAGTTTGAGGACGTGCTNTCCCTTGCGGCTGCATGGCAACCTGCCCATTCATAGCCATGATGTGGGCCTAGGGCTTACTTAGCAGCGGCTAGCGCTTGCTCTGCCAAGCTCTTTGCACGCTCGTAGTTTTGGCGTGCACTGTTGTTCCAATAGTTTTCCAAACCTGTCACGCTTTTGCTGACTGCAGCATCTTTTTTGTTGGCTGCAAACAAAGCCAAGAATTCTTTGTCGGCAGCTTTCTGTACATTGACCACGGGGCTGAAAGCCGCTTCGCGGGCTTGCTTGATGAGATCTGCTGCATTGGCGTTGGGCTTTTTGGCCAAGGCTGCTTCAGCGGCATGAATGGCCTTGGTTGCGGCTTGCAGTTCTTTCAAGCGGAAGGTGATGGTTTGGTCAAACAAGGCAGAGACCACGTTGTAGCGGGCTTCAGACAAGTCGGAGTTGAACTGAACCTTGGCGCGCTTGGCAATTTCAAAAGGGTTGGGGTAACCCGCTGGCGTTTTGCCGCCCATGGCTTCGGGTGGCAAGATGGGCAAGCGAGAAATTTTGGGGTTATAAAGTAACTCTTGCCCTTGTTGTGACACGGTGTAGCTGATGAACTTGCGTGCCTCAGCCGCATTTTTACTGCCAGCAACCAAGGCAATGTTGGCAGGCACGACGGCCGTAACATCGGGGTAGATAAATTCCACGGGGAAGCCAGAATACTTGCCAGCCAAGCCAAAGAAATCAATCACCAGGCCAATGCCAAACTGGCCATTATTGACACCATCAGGCACACCAAAACTGCGCTCGGTGATGGCCGCACTGTTGCCCGAAATTTGCAGCAATTGACGCCAGCCTTTTTCCCAACCTTCACCTTGCAAAAGTGTTTCGACGGTCAAATGGGTGGTGCCAGAACGTGAGGGTGAGCTCATGGCCACGTGGCCAAAATACTCGGGCTTGATCAGATCGGCCCATTGCTTGGGCGCGGGCACTTTGTTGGCAGCCATGTAGCGTGTGTTCCACATCAATCCATAGCCTGCCAAGGCTTGGCCAAGGTACATGTTGTCGGGTGAATTGATGGGATAGGAGCCCACTTTGGCGGGGGTCGCTTTGTTGGCCAGGTCGCCAATGGGTTCGAGCAACTTGAGGCCTGACATCACCTCAAAGGCATCGGGTGCAGAGGCCCAGAACACATCGGGGCGCTGGCCAACGGGCAACTCACGCACATAAGAAATACCTTGCACTGTGTTCTTGTTCAAGATCTCGATTTTGATGTCGGGGTTGGTTTTTTCAAAAGCTGACTTGTAAATTTGCGTCAGCTCTTTGGGAAATGAAGTGATAACAGTCACTGTACCGGCAGTCGCTAACTGAACGCCGGAACCCAAAAGTATCAGCGCTGCGGCCAAAATAGATGGGGAGAATAATTTTGAATTCATTGACGGGCCTAAAAAAAAGTGGCTAATAAAAAATGTAACGTTACTGACATAGGCAATGCATGACCATTCAGGTTTACGATGATAGCAACCGAGTCAGCAATTACTAAAGAATTCGCGAACGGATGCTAGAGGTCACAATCTCTGTAATGATGACAACCGTGAATATTATTGCCAAAATCAATCCCACTTGATCCCAATAAAGGTTGTTCATGGCGCTATCAAGCGCCACACCGATCCCTCCCGCGCCCACGAGTCCCAATACGGCAGATTCGCGAATGTTGATATCCCAACGCAGTAAGGCTACCGACCAAAATGCTGGGCTCACCTGCGGCCAATAACCCTTGACCAGCACCATGCTGCGCGGTGCGCCACTGGCCGTCAGCGCCTCGATCGTTCCCCGATTTGCTTCTTCAATGGCTTCGCCAAACAACTTGCCAACAAAACCAATAGATCGAAACGCAATGGAAAGCACCCCTGCCAGAGCCCCAGGCCCAAAGATGGCCACAAACAGCAAGGCCCAGATCAACGAATTGACCGAGCGCGTGGAAACAAAGATGAACTGAGCAATCCAGTTAAGTGTTTTGTTCGAAGTGAAATTGCGAGCTGCCAAAAAAGCCAATGGCACAGCAATGAGAAGTGAAATCAAAGTGCCAAGCGTAGCGATGTGAAAAGTTTCTATCAAGGCGGGATGAATATTGTCTGGGTAAAACTTCCAATCAAACGGCCACATGCGCTTGAACAGGTCGGCTGTTTGCTCAGGTGCGTCGTACAAAAACTCTGGAATGACTTCAATTTTTTTAAGAGCCCAGATAAAAGCCACCACAGTAACGATGTAGAAGGCCGAGCGGCCTATGCGCTCGGTTGAACTAAAGCGCTCCCAATGTCGCTCATTGATAATTTGAAGCGGACGATTCACCGAAAAATCTTCTTTAAATTATTTGCCAGCAACTCCGCCAGCATGATCAGCACAATGATGACAATAAGAATCGTCAACACAACGTCGTAATCAAAGCGCTGATAAGCGGTAAAGAGCGCTGCGCCAATACCGCCTCCACCCACAATGCCGACCATGGTGGAGTTGCGCAGATTAGAGTCAAACTGGTAAGCACTCAAACCAATGAAGCGAGCAAAAACCTGCGGCAATACAGCCATGATTAAAACGTTCAAAAAACCAGCGCCAGTTGAGCGTATTGCTTCAACCTGCTTTTCATTAAGTTCCTCTAGCACTTCAGCAAACAGCTTGCCGATGAAACCCAAGCTAGAAACGATCAAGGCCAGGACACCCGCAAGTGCACCAAAACCAACTGCTTTGACAAACAAAATGGAGACGATCACAGGGTGGAATGAACGGCAAACAGCAATAAAAACGCGCGCACCTGCTGCAAGCCAACCAGGGGACAGATTACGCGCAGCCATGACCGACAGTGGAAGCGACAAAAGCACACCAACAACCGTTGCGATGACCGCAATTTGTATTGTCTCGAGCATGCCAGTAGTGATCAAATCGAGCTTGTCGGCAGCCAAGTTAGGCGGAAACATTCGGCCAAACAGTTGGCCGCTTGTGGCATGCCGCTAACGATGCGATCCCAAGAGACATTGACTTGACCAGCGGCGTAAAGCACATACAGCCCCAAGCCAATCCAGGCCAATCGGCTGGGCCAATGCACTAAAAATGCCGCAGGACGTGCCCTTAAGCCAACAGCCGTATGACTCACGCCTGCCAGTCCTCACCACCGTAAATTTCATTCAGGTGTGTGTCTTGCAATGCGTCTGGTGGGCCGTCAAAAACTACCTGACCTGCCGACATNCCNATGATGCGAGAAGCAAAGCGACGGGCCAAGTCCACGTTGTGAATATTGACGATGACGGGAACTTCGCGCTCCCTAGAGACTTGATCTAGCAATTCCATGATCTCGACAGAGGTTTTAGGATCAAGCGATGAGGTCGGCTCGTCTGCAAGGATGAGGCTAGGCTCTTGCATTAGGGCTCGCGCAATACCTACCCGCTGGCGTTGCCCACCCGACAAAGCATCCGCTCGGCGCGAAGCAAACTCTTGCGACAAACCAACAGAATCAATAAGGTCAAAAGCCCGAGTAATGTCTTGATCAGAAAACTTGCGTAGCAATGGACGCCAAATCGGAAGCCTACCTAATTTTCCGCAAAGCACGTTTTCAATCACGGTTAGCCTCTCAACCAAGTTGTATTCTTGAAATACCATGCCAATGTGACAACGCGCCTCGCGCAGGGCCTTCCCTTTCAGCTGCGAAAGGTCTTCTCCCCTGAAGATAATATGTCCGGCAGTTGGGTCAACCAGCCTGTTGATGCAACGGATCAAAGTGGACTTGCCAGTACCAGATGGACCGATGATGGCAGTAACCCCAGAAGCCTCAATTTCTAGGTTGATGTTTTTAAGTACTGGCTCGCCCGAACGATATTCCTTAAACAGACCCGTGATTGACAGCACTCCCCCACCTGCAGCATTCATATTTAAGGCTTTTTCTCGGCGCTGGCAGCAGCTGCAGCTGCAGCACGTTTGGCTGCGGCTTCGGCTTCGCGCTTGGATTCAGCCTCATAAGCAGCCTTGTTGTAAGGCGTTCCAGATTTTTCAGCGACATCCCGCACCACAGCCCAATCTTTAGCGTAGGAAATAGGCAGAAAACGGTCATCACCATTGAATTCTTTTTGCATGGACTCCGTAAACCTAAAACTGTAGAAGCATTGTTGCAACTTAGTTGCTAATTCGGGTTTGAGGTCATGCGCGTAGGCAAAAGACGAAGTGGGGAAAGTCGCGCTTCGGTAGATGACTCGGAAGTCCTCTTTTTTAACTGTACCGCGAGTAATCATGCGATCAAAAACGTCTGAAGCAACAGCAGCCATTTCATAGTCGCCAGATGCAACACCCAAAATAGACTTGTCGTGGCCGCCCGACATCATGGGCTTGTAGTCATTGTCTGGCGTCAGGCCCAGGCTAGGAAACAGCACCCGTGGTGCCAAATTGCCGGAGTTTGATGACGGTGAGGTATGAGCAACTTTTTTGCCCTTGAGATCGCTAAGCTTTTGAAATGCACTGCCTGACTTGACGATGGCCAACAGGTTGTAGCCGCGCACTTCAGTGCCCACACCCTTTGCGGCAAATGGAACTGCTCCGGCCATGTTGACCGCAAAGCCTGTTGGGCCAGTTGAAAAACCGGCAAAGTGTAATCTGCCAGAGCGCATAGCTTCAATTTCAGCAGCATTCGACTGCACAGGATAGTAAACAGTCTTTTTACCAACGCACTTTTCTAAGTGGTCTGTAAATGGTTTGAAAATATTGGCATAAACCGCTGGGTCTTCAACTGGTGTGTAAGCCCAAACCAATGTGGACGGATCACGGTGCCTGCTTTTATTCGCAGGCAGGTCTGCTACCAGATCGTTGTTAGCGTCGCAATAAGCAGTGTCCAACTGACCACGATTTGGACAAGCATCTTGCGCCAAGGAAAAACCGCTGAGTGCAAGCAAGGCCGCAGGCAAAANAACATAACGGGCGCTAAAAAAAGGTGCCTTAAGAATCATTGGAATGCCTCCGATTGAGAAGTGATGTTAGTAGGCCAAACATACATCCTAGCATTACAAAAGCGCCCCATTAACTATGGTTAGCCCCAAGCCTGCGCAAAATTAGCACCATTAATCTATCGGTTTGATGTCCAGTTCTTGTGCTAACTTGACCCAACGTGCAGCATCACCCTCCACTTTCCGACGCATTTCATCCGGAGTTGGTGACGCCACCTCCAAGGCCATGCCAGCCAATCGCTCACGGACATCTGGCATGCGCAGCACTTGTTCCATTGCATTGGCAAGTTTGTCGACAATGGGTTTGGGCAAATTGGCAGGGCCCATGATGCCGAACCATTGCTCGTAATCCATACCCTGAATACCCAGCTCGTAAAAGTTGGTATGTCTGCAAAATCAGCATTTCGCTTGCCACCCGTTACAGCCAGCGCTCTCAATTTGCCAGATTTAACGTGTGTGCCAGCACTTGCCATGGTGGTAATCATGACATTCACCTGACCGCTTATTAAGTCAATCATGGCGGGAGATGAACCTTTGTAAGGCACGCTCATGAAGTCCAAGCCCGACCGAGCCTTGAACAGGTCAACAACGACGCTACCAGTTCCAGCAATTGCCATGGTCAATTTTTGAGGATTTGCTTTTGCAAATGCCAAAGTGTCTTTGGCTGTCTTTTGTTCAAAAGTTGCACTGGCCACTAAAAATGCAGGTGAACGTCCAATCAGGGAAACAGGTGTGAAATCTTTCACAGCGTTATAGGGCATTTTACGAGTATAGATAGGCGTACTTGTGTGAAAAACGTCTACCAAAACCAAAGTGTAGCCATCGGGCGCAGACTTGGCCACAGCATCGGCACCAATAATGCCGCCTGCACCACCCTTGTTTTCAACCACGACTGTTTGCTTTAGAACGCCAGACAATTTATCTGCCACTTGCCTGCCAATGCCATCGGAACTACCACCTGCTGGAAAAGGAATAATCAACTTGATCGGCTTGTTTGGATATTCAGGAGAAGCCTGAGCAAATGAGCAATTTGCAAAACTCATAAAGGCAATCAATAAGAATATGGGCGTCAATTGACGCTTGAACGAAAATGTTTGACTAAGCAAGTTCAAATTTTGCATTTTTTTCTACCTAAATTTTTAAGATCCAATGATACCGCCATCCATTTTGCGAATGGCCACCAAAGAGGATCTTGGGCGTCCATTGGGCGCATAGTCAGGCCAATTGGAGTATTGAGTCGGGTTAGCTGGATCACTTCGATCCGATGGCGTCTCGCCGGGGTGTTGAATGCTGACGAACATCGTGGTGCTGTCGGGAGTAAAAGCAACCCCCGTCACCTCGCAGTTGGTGGGCCCTGTTAAAAAACGACGGGTTTCGCCTGTGGCGGTGTCACAAGCCAACATTTGATTGTTGCCAATCCGAGCCAACTCGCCTTTGTACATTTGCGTTGCATGGGCATCGGTTTGAATCCAGAGCACACCTTGCTTGTCAAAGGTGATGCCATCTGGACACGCATAAATGTCGCCCTTGATATCACCTTTGGCCTCTGGGCGCTGATTGGCAGGATCGCCTGCCATCACCAAGAGGTTCCATTCAAATGAGAGGCCATCAAAATCATTCGCATCCTTCCAGCGAATGATCTGGCCCATGGCATTGTTAGCTCTCGGATTTGCAGCGTCTACGCCTGGTTTGCCAGCCGTACCGCGTTGGCTGTTGTTTGTCAGGGTGCAATAGACCCAGCCAGATTGTGGATCAATGGTGAGCCACTCGGGACGGTCCATTTTGGTAGCGCCTAACAAGTCACTGGCCTGTCTTGATTTAATGAGTACTTCACCTTGATCGGCAAATCCGTTGGCGGAAGTGAGAGGGCCTTGGCCATACACCATTGGAATCCATTGGCCTTTGCCATCGGCATCAAACCGTGCGACATGCAACACGCCGTGGTCTAGCAAATCTTGATTGGCTTGCGCCTGAGTCATGCCATTGCCAGCCTGTTTAATTTTGTCGCGGCTGACAAATTTATAAATGTACTCAAAGCGCGCATCTTCACCTGAATAAACAACGGCTCTGCCATCTTTTGTAACACCCACCCAAGCACCTTCGTGCGCAGCGCGACCCAATGCAGTTCTTTTGACAGGTGTGCTGTTTGGATCCATAGGGTCC